>Ga0102935_1000423_pt1 | contig 15359 bp, 14 predicted proteins | sample SalPonR2_A_D2_MG_FD_78508 | JGI IMG/M metagenome (GOLD analysis project Ga0102935, IMG submission 78508) | Salt pond soil microbial communities from South San Francisco under conditions of wetland restoration - Salt Pond MetaG R2_A_D2_MG | ecosystem: Environmental > Aquatic > Marine > Intertidal... | reverse complement strand
GGAGCGGGACGCCGAGCGAGGTGCTGGCCGACCTCGCCGGCGAGTTCGATGCGAGGACCGTCGGCTACGCCGATCATTATCGGCCGGCCCGCCGGACCCGACAGCGGAGCGTCGAGCGGGCGCTCGGAGCCGCGGGCGTCGACGCCGAGTCGTGGACCGACCTCGTGCTCGTCGATCCGGGACGACTCGACGCGTCGTATCCGAACCATAGCCAGTTCCACGACGACTGGCAGCGAGTGCCGAAGTCGCCGCCGGCCGGCGAGCCGGCCCCCGAATCGCTCGCCGACGTGCGCGATGGGACGACCGTCCCCGTCCCGGACGTCGATATCGACCTCCCCGAAGCGGGCTACGCGGCCGCCCGCGACCGCTTCGACGACTTCCTCGACGCGGGAATCTACAGCTACAACGACACCCGCGACGACCTCGCACGCGCGGCCGAGGCGCCGACCGCGGCGGTCTCCCGGTTGTCGCCGTATCTCGCGGCCGGGATGATCGGCGTTCGGGAGGTGTGGGCCGACGCCTCGGACGTGTACGACGCAGTGAGCGGCGGTGAGGCGAGAAACGTCGACAAGTTTCGGTACGAACTCTCGTGGCGCGAGCAGGGATACCACCTGCTGTATCACAACCCCGACCTCGGGGAGGCGAACTACAAGTCGCTCCCCAACGACATCGCGTGGCGGGACGACGACGAGGCGTTCGAGGCGTGGGCAGCGGGCGAGACGGGGTATCCGCTCGTCGATGCCGGAATGCGCCAACTGGAGCGGGAAGGCTACATCCACAACCGCCCGCGGCAGGTGGTCGCGAGCTTCCTCACGAAACACCTGTTGATCGACTGGCGGCGCGGCGCACGTCACTTCCAGCGGAAACTGCTCGACCACGACTACGCCGCGAACAACGCCAACTGGCAGTGGATCGCGTCGACGGGCACCGACTCCGTGGACGTACGCATCTTCGATCCCGTCAGTCAGATGTCTAAATACGACGACGGCGCGACGTTCGTCAAGGCGTACGTCCCCGAACTCCGCGACGTGCCGGCGGGAACGGTAGTCGACTGGCCAACGCTCTCGCGGAGCGAGCGCGAGTCGCTCGCGCCCGACTACCCCCATCCCATCGTCGACCGGAACGAGGGGTACGAACGGGCCCAGCGCGTCTTCGAGCGGGCGCTCGGCAAGCGCTGAGACCGTGCGGACCGATCCGGCACGCCGAGGTGCCGACTCGCGCTACGGACGGGCGGCCGGGAGGATGGATGGCCTCCCCGGATCGGGGCGGGGGCACGGCTGCGTGAGGCGGAAGGCCGCGACTCCAGCCGTGGGTGAGTAACACGCTCCGCAGTTGGTTTATTACGATCTGGTCGTAACGGGGAGCGATGCTCACTCGGAGGCACTACCTCGCCGGCATCGGGACGGGAGCGGCGGTGGTCGGGACCGGTTGTCTCGGCGCCGGCGGCAGCAGCGGCGGAACCCTCCGTCTCTTGGACTGGAACTACGTGTACGCCGACGGGGTGTTGGAGGAGTTCGAGTCGGAGACCGGAATCACGGTCGAACTCCAGGCCGCACAGAGCTCGGCACAGAACCTCTCCTTGCTCCGTTCGGGGCGGTCGGATCACGACCTCATCGGCCTCGGCAACTACGCCGTCCCGCCGGCGATAGACGAGGGACTGCTCCGACCGGTCGACCTCGATCGGGTGCCGGGCTACGACGACATCTTCGACGTCGTCAAGAAGGACTACTTTACCGCGGACGGATCGGTGTACGGCGTCCCGCGGTCGTTCGGGCAGACGCCCCTCGCGGTCAACACCGACAAGGTTGAAGCCGAGGTAACGAGCCTCCGCGCCCTCTTCGACGACGCACACGAGGGACGGATCGGCGGCCGCGACGACGCACGCCTCCAGTTCCTGTACGAGCGCGCGGCGTTCGGCGAGGGACCGCTCAACCCGACCAGCACCGAGGGGATCGACTTCGAGGCGACCCGCGAACGGCTGTCCCGGCACATCGAACTCGCGAGCGGGTTGTGGTCGTCGGGCGGCGAGTCCGAACAGTTGCTCCGCTCCGGCGAGGTGGCGATCCAACCGGTCTGGAACTACGTCATCTCGTCGATGCAGGAAAGCGACGTGCCGGTCGAGCGGGTGTACCCCGAGGAGGGGACCAAGGCGTGGTTCATCCAGTTCTGTATCCCCGAGGGTGCCGAGAACGTCGAGGCCGCACACCGCTTCGTCCAGGAGTGGCACGCCGGGATGGGCTACGAGTCGCTGATGGCGCCGTCGAACATCGCCGTCCCGAACGAACGGGTGTTCGAGGAGAACGGCGTCGACCTCGCGGCGTTCGGCCTCGACGACCCCGACCGTTTCATCTACGAGGAGCCAAAGCCCCAGTCGCTGATCGAGCGGTACGCACAGGTGTGGAGCGAGGCAAAGAGCGCCGCAGGATCGTGACCCGCTCGCGGACGGCGGCTGTAACGGCATCGGCCGTGACCGTCACCACGACGCACCGAACGCGAACACGAACACGAAGATGATCCTACGCACCGAGGGCTTAACCAGGCGATTCGGCGAGACGACGGCGGTGGCGGACCTCTCGCTCTCGATAGCCGCCGGCGAGTTCTTCTCGCTCGTCGGCCCGTCGGGGTGCGGGAAGACGACGACCCTGCGGATGCTCGCCGGCCTCGAATCCCCGACTGCCGGCCGGATCGAACTCGACGGCCGCGACGTGACCGACCGCCCGGCCCAGGACCGCGACACCAACCTCGTGTTTCAGGATCTCGTGCTCTTTCCGCACATGACCGTCGCGGAGAACGTCGGCTACGGCCTCGCCCGCAGCGGCGTCCGGCGGGCGGCACGCGAGGAGCGGGTCGCCGAGATGCTATCGACGGTCGGACTGGCGGGGTTCGGCGACCGCGATCCGACGGAACTGTCCGGCGGCCAGCGCCAGCGGGTCGCGCTCGCTCGGGCGCTCGTCAACGAGCCCGCGGTGCTCCTGCTCGACGAACCCCTCTCGTCGCTCGACCGCACGCTCCGGGCGGAGATGCGTGGCGAACTCCGGCGCATCCAGCGCGACGTGGGCACTACCTTCCTCTACGTCACCCACGATCAGGAGAGCGCGATGAGCATGTCCGACCGGATGGCCGTGATGTGTGGCGGTCGCGTCGTCGAGTCCGGGCCGCCTGCGGAGCTCTACGACCGCCCGCGGACGGCCTTCGTGGCCGACTTCCTCGGCGACGCCAACCTCCTCCCGGCCACGGTCCGCGGTCGGGCGGACGGCCGCGTCACTGTGGACGCCGGCGGCGGCCGGTTCGACGCCGCCCTGGGCGGCGCGCGGGGAGCCCCGGACGGCAGGGTGACCGTCATGGTCCGGCCCGAGGACCTCCACTTGGGCGGCGACACGCTCACCGGGACGATCCGGGACGTTGAGTACAGGGGCGCCCACGAGGAGTACACGGTCGCCCTCGACGCCGGCGGGACGATCCGGGTCCGGAGCGGGACGGCCAGCCGGGCAGCCATCGGCGAGACCGTCGGCCTCGACGTGTTCGACGCCGCAGTGGTACGTCGCGAAGACGGGGACGGAGACGCGGCCGATCCCGAGACGGCACGGCCGGAGGGGAGCCGATGAGCGGCGCAACGGACCGCCTCCGTCGGCGGGTTGGCCGCGTCCGGACGCAGCGTGGGCCGGCGCTGGTCGACGCCGGCCTCGCCGCGCTCCCGACGCTTCTCGCCGTTTCGCTCGGCGTCGTCCCGCTCGTGCTGTTGTTCGTCGAGAGCGTCAGCCCGCCGGTGACGATCGAGAACTACGCGGCCCTCGGCGGGAGCGTCTACCCCGAAATCATGATCCGGTCGCTCGGGATTGGCGTCGCCGTCACCCTCGTCTGTCTGACCGTCGCGTACCCCGTGACCTACTGGCTCGCTCACCGCTGTCCCGGTCGCTACCGGCTCCCCGTTCTCGTCTCCTTTACCCTGCCGCTGTGGCTGAACTACGTCGTCCTCAACTACACGTGGGTGTGGATTCTGGCGAGCGACGGCGTCGTGAACGCGGTGCTGACGGGACTGGGGGTCGTGGACCGGCCGCTCGACCTCCTCCGGACCGCTTCGGCTGTCGGCGTCGGCCCGCTCGAACTGCCCGGCCTCTCGCTCGGCCTCGGCTTCGTCCACATCTACCTCCCATACGTCCTCCTCACCATGTACGTCTCGATGGAGCGGCTGGACTACCGACAGGTCGAGGCCGCCCGCGACCTGGGAGCCGGGGATCTTCGGGTCTTCCTCGACGTCGTCGTCCCGGAGACGTACGCCGGCGCCGTCGCGGGTGCGCTCATCGTCTACGCCCGCATCGCCGGCGCGTTCGCCACCCCGCAGATCCTCGCGGCGCCCGCCGAGCAGATGATTGCCCAGATCATCACGACCCAGTTCTACGACGTGCTCGATTACCCGTTCGCGGCGGCGCTCTCGGTGGCCTTTCTCGCCGTCGTCCTCGCGGGGTTCGGCATCGGCGCGCTCTCGACCGACGTCCGCGCGGCACTCAAGCGGTGGTGATCGCGGTGGCCGAACGCACCGAACGGGCCCGGACCGAACGCGCCGTCGACCGGCTCCGAGGTGGACTCGCCACCGCCATCCACGGTGGATTCTTCCGCGTTACCGTCGGTCTGACCGCACTCTTTCTGTACTTCCCGGTGGTCGTCACCGCCTACCTCTCGCTGTCGCCGGCATCACAGCCGTCGATCCCGCTCGACGGCGCGACGCTTCGGTGGTACGGCGCGGTGCTGACCGACGCGCGGTTCGTCCGCGGGCTCGTCACCAGCACCGCCATCGGTGCCGTCACCGCCGTCGCCGGGACGGGGCTCGGACTGCTCGCCGCCCGGACGGTCGTCCGGGCACGACTCCAGGGGTGGGTTCGGCTCGGCGTCGCGCTCGTCGTCGCGCTCCCGCTGTTCGTGCCGACCGTCGTCGTCGCGCTCGGCATCGGCGTCGCGGCCGGCCGGCTCGGCCTCGGGTTCGGCCTCGGTCCCGTCCTCGCTGGCCACCTCTACTGGGTGTTACCGTTCAGTACGTTCCTGATCGCCTCCCGGTACGCAAACCTCGACGACCGGCTCGGCGAGGCGGCTCGTGACCTCGGCGCCGACGGCGTGACGGCCTTCCGAACCGTCACGCTGCCTCTGCTTTGGCCGGCGCTCGTCGCCTCCGTCCTGTTCTGTTTCGCGCTCTCGTTCAACGAGTTCCTGATCACCTTCTTCCTCGCGGGGAGCGGCGTGACGACGATGCCGCTCGAAATCTACGGGAAAGTCCGGATCGGAGCGACGAGTTTTCTCAACGCCGCGAGCGTGCTCGTCCTCCTGCTCAGCGGTGCCGTGGCCACGGCCGCCGCCAGCCTAGAGCCACCGACCTGAGTTCCGGAGCCGGTCCGCCCGGTTCCTACCCGGCGGGAACGGCGGCCGTCGTTATAGTTCGCGGGCACATCGGTACGCGTGGGGCTCGTAGTTCAGTCCGGCAGAACGGCCGACCGAAGGGGACCGGACGGTCGCGGGGTCCTTCGGGACCCCTTACTGATCTGCGTCACGGTCCGCGGGGTCGGACGGCCCTGGGTTCGAGTCCCAGCGGGCCCACTCCGTCGCCGTCGTCCGTCGCGGCGGTCCGTATTAGTCACTGGCCTCGAACTGAGCGTATGGATCTCGAACTCGACGGCAACGTCGCGCTCGTGACGGGGTCGAGCCGTGGTCTCGGCAAGGCGTGTGCCCGGCGGCTCGCCGACGAAGGGGCGTGTGTCGTCTGTAACGGTCGGGACGAGGACCGGCTGGCCGAGACCGTCGCGGAACTCGACGATGGCAGCGGGAGCGTGGTCGGCGTCTCGGCCGACCTCACCGACCCGGACGCGGTGTCGGCGCTCGTCGACGAGGCGGTCGAGACGTTCGGCGGTCTGGATCACGTCGTGACGAACGTCGGCGGCCCCGCAATGCGGCCGTTCCGCGATATCGACGACGCAGCGTGGTTCGACACGTTCGAACTGCTGGTAATGAGCGTCGTCCGCGTCGTCAGGGCGGCGGCGCCACACCTCCGGGACGGCGGCGGGTCGGTCGTCTCCATCACCTCGCGGACGGTGTGGGAGACCATCGAGAACTACGCGCTCTCGAACGCCCTCCGACTCGCCATCGTCGGGCTGGACGCGACGCTGGCGCGCGAACTCGCGCCGGCGGTGCGGGTCAACGCCGTCGCCCCCGGTCCGTTCGAAACCGGGCGGATCGACCACTTGGTCGAGGAGAGCCTCGACGTGGGGGCTTACGACTCCCCTGCGGCGGCCCGGGAGGCGTGGGCCGGCGACGTGCCGCTCGGCCGCCCGGGCGACCCCGCCGAACTCGCCGACCTCGTCGCGTACCTCCTCTCGCCACGGGCGAGCTACGTCACGGGCGAGACGGTGCGGATCGACGGCGGCGTCACCCGCGCGCCGCGGTGAGGGGCCGGGCGCGAAACACCTACGTCGGCGCGGCCCCGCCGCTCCGTATGGAACGGTCGGGGCACTTTCGAGTCTATCGCGTCGTCGAGTCAGTCCCACACATCAACGTCCAAGCCGTCGACTCGCCGACGCTGTACTCCGTCTACCAGTCCGGCTACGGCGAGCGTCAGCCGACGGTCGACGCCCTCGAAACGGGCGACCTGATCGAGGCGACGCTCGCCGGCGACCCCGACGACGACGCGGAGCCGTGGCGACTGACCGCCCTGGACCGGGTCGACCGGGTTCGGACCGCCTTCGCCGTCGACGTCGACCCGCCCGAGGTGGCCCGCGAGTGCTGGACGCCCGACCGGACCGAACCGGCGTACACCGTCCTGACCGAAGACGGGGCGCCCGTGGGCATCTGCGGCGTCCAGCCACGCGCCCCGCTGCCGAACGGCGCGTTCGTCCCGAGCGTGGTGACCGGGCTCCTCCCCCTCGAATCCGAGTTCGGGTCCGTGCCGGAACTCGGCGACCCGGCTGTCGAGGCGGTCTTTCTCGACCCCGACCCGCCGGAGGCGTCGTCGTACGCGTGGCCGTACGGCGTCGTCTACCTGTTCACCCGGCCGTCGACGGCGACGGCCGAGCGCCTCCGGGAGCGATACGACTGCCCGCTGGACACGGACACCCGGCCGGCGTTCGATCCGTACGCGATCCGTCGCTGAGCGGCCGACACCGAACGGCAAAAAACGGCGTGATCTGCGAACCGATCGGGCCGCGACCGACGCTACTCGTCGCCGCCGTCAGTTAGCAGTTCCACCTCGACGTCGCGTTCCTCCTCGAAGCCGTCGGGCGTCCAGTCGTCGTCCTCGGCGTCGACCGGTTCGTCGTCGGCGCGTTCGTCCCACCAAGACGTGCTCTTGGACTCGTAGTGATGACACATGGTCACGTCACCCACGGGACTGTGAGTACTGGACGATTAAAACCGTTCCGCGCCGGCGGGTGAGCCGGGCCATTCGGGGGTTCGTTGGTCCAACGGCCGAGGGCCGGCGGTTACAGCTATTATCGGACGGATACGGGATTACAACCCGACGGAACGACCCAACCGTCGGGTAAATATTTAAATGTCCGGACCGAACGTCAATCGTATGTCCGAAACACTGGTACCACGGGGTATCGACGTACTGCTTCAGGCGAGCCAGGCCGACGCCCTGTCGGCGGTACAGAGTGACCCGCTGCTCAGTTCGTCGCTGTGGATCAACGTCGCGCTGGCCGGCCTCTCGATTCTCCTCTTCGTCTACATGGGTCGGAACGTGACGAGCGAGCGCGCCAAGCTGGTCTGGGGAGCGACGTTGATGATCCCGCTGGTCTCCATCTCGAGTTATCTGGCGCTGCTCTCCGGGCTGACGGTCGGCTTCATCGAGATGCCGGCGGGTCACGCCCTCGCCGGCGAGGAAGTGATGAGTCAGTGGGGTCGGTATCTGACATGGACGCTGTCGACGCCGATGATCCTCCTCGCACTCGGGTTGGTGGCAGACGTGGACAGGGGGAGCCTGCTCACCGTCATCGCCGCGGACATCGCCATGTGCGTGACCGGGCTCGCGGCGGCGCTGACGACCTCCTCGTACCTGTTCCGCTGGGCGTTCTACGCCGTCAGCTGTACGTTCTTCCTCGTCGTTCTCTACGCGCTGTTGACGGAGTGGGCGGCGTCGGCGGTGGCCGCGGGCACCGACGAAATCTTCGGGACGCTACGGGCGCTGACCGTCGTGCTCTGGCTCGGCTACCCGATCATCTGGGCCGTCGGCGTCGAGGGCCTCGCACTCGTGGGGTCGGTCGGGCTCACGTCGTGGGGGTACTCCCTGCTCGACGTGTTCGCGAAGTACGTGTTCTCGTTCCTGCTCCTGCGGTGGGTCGCGGCGAACGAGGGCGTGGTGTCGGGGGCACGAAGCGCCGCGGGGGCGGCGCTCGGCGACGACTGACGGCCGACGACCCCCGGAATCGCTCACTCGCGGAGCAGGTCGTCGAGGAGGGTGCGCTGGGCGGCCGCGAGGTGTTCGGCGAACGTCGAGGGGCCGATGTCGAGTTCGTCGGCGACAGCCGTCGCGTTGGCTTCGCGGGGATACGAAAAATAGCCCATGCGGTAGGCCGTCCGGACGACTTCGCGCTGGCGGGCGGTGAGGCGGCTCCGGTCGACGACCGTCGGGTCGCCGTCGTCGCCTGCGGCCGCCTCCCCCGTGTGGACGAGATAGTTGAGTTCCACCCGTTCGGCCGCGTCGGCGAGTTCGCCGACCACCGTGCGCAGGCGGTCGACGCTCTCGAGGTGGAGCGTGAGGACGAGCGTGCCGTCCTGAAGCCGAACGTCGGCGATGGGCGAGCCGAGCGATTCGACGAGTTCGCAGGCGCAGGTGGCGTCCGGGTCGCGCTCGAAGCGGTAGACGCGCTCCTCGCCAACGTCGATCACCGGCGTGACGGCGTCGAGGGCCGCGGCCGCCTCGGCGGCGTCGCTCGTGATCCGGAACTCCTCGGCCGTCTCGTCCTCGCCCGTCGCCCACGTCACGTCGGTCACGGGGGCGTCGCTCTCGTCGGCGAGCGTTGCGAGCGGGCAGTTCGCCGGTTCGTGGACCGCCAGTTCCGCACGGACGCCGTCTGGCATCGTCTCGAACGCACCGCTCGGCGGAGATAAACTTCGTGGCGGGCGCGCCGATCCGACGAGGCGTTCGATAAAAAGCCCCAAAACTGTACGGGACCGGAGCAACCACGCCCCGGACCGTACGGACGGGTATGCGCTCCGTACGGACCCACGTGACGACGGGCGTCGGTGCGGGGGCGGTGACGCTCTCGCGCGCGGCGCTCGCGGGACTCGTCTGTCTGTTCGCCGTGACCCGTGGCCTCGGGACGACCGTCTCGCTCCGAACGCAGGCCGCGGTGTATCTCGTCGGGATGGTCGCGCTGAACCTCCCACACGGCGGCTACGAACACTTCGCGAACCTCCGCCGGCGGGCGACCCGCTTTCGTGGCCGGTACGTCGCTGGCTACCTCCTCCTCGCGGGCGCGTTCGTCGGCCTGTTTCTCGCCGCACCGGTCCTCGGGCTGTCGCTCGCCATCGCCGTCGCGGTGCTGAAAGGCGGCGGCGGCGACCTGTACGTCCTCCGGGCGACGACGGGGACCGGCCACCTCCGCTCGCGTCCCCAGCGACTGCTCGCCGTCGTCGCGCGCGGCGGCGCGGTGATGGCCGTCCCCATCGTCGCGTTCCCAGCGACGTTTCACACGTTCAGCAGCCTGATGGTGGCGATGGTCGACCCCGGCGGCCTCGCGGGCGTCGCGGGCTACTTCGACGTGACGCGGCCGCTGATCGGCGGGCTCTACGGGGTGGCCGTGCTCGCTCACCTCGGCCTCGGCTTCGTCCGCCGGCCGGGCACCGGAGCGTGGGCCGCCGACGCCCTAGAGACGCTGTTGCTCGTGTCCTACTTCGCCGTCGTCCCCGTCGTCGTCGCGGTGGGGCTGTACTTCCCGTGCTGGTACTCCGTCAGGCAGGTGGCGCGCGAACTCGCCGTCGACGACGCGCCGGGCGACGGGGCGGACCTGCTCGGCGGCCGCGACGCCTCGGCGGGAACGGTGGCGCTGCGTGCGTGGGGCGTCCTCGTCGCGGGCGCGCTGGCGACGGCCGCCGTCGCCGTCGCCTTCTGGCTCCTCGTCCCGACCCCGCTTCCCGGCCCGCCGCGTCTCGGCGCCGTCGCCTTCTGGAGCGTCTTCATCAGCGTCGTTGCCCTCCCGCACGTCGTCGTCGGCAACGTCCTCGACCGGCAGCGGGGGATCTGGCACGTCCCGTAGCTACTCCGAACGGAGCACCGCGGGAACGAGCGACCGAGTGCCGGCGTTCGCGGCGGCGTCGTCGCGAATCGCGCCGGCGACGTGTTCGCCGCTGACGAGACACATCGGCACGCCGATGCCGGGGTCGGTAAAGGAGCCGGTGTAGTAGAGCCCGGGGACGGCCGTCGATCGATGATCGGGCCGGAAGGGACCGGTCTGCCCGAGGGTATGGGCGAGGCCGAGCGCCGTCCCCTGTGGATAGCCCATCGAGGCGAACTCGGTAACACAGGCCGACTCCTCGACGACGATGCGGTCGCGGAGGTCGACGCCTGCGTGGGCGGCCAGGTCGTCGAACACCGTCTCGCGGAAGCGCGCGCGCTGCTCCGCGCCGTCGTCGAGGCCCGGCGCGATGGGCACGAGGACGACCACCGTCGAGTGGCCGTCGGGCGCGACCGACTCGTCGGTCCGCGACGGGACGTTGACGTAGTACGAGGGATCGGACGGCCACGACGGACGGTCGAATATCGACTCGAAATGCGGGCGCCAGTCCGTCGGGAGAACGAGCGTGTGGTGGGCCAACTCCGGCAGGTCACCCTCGACGCCGAGATACAGCATGAACGCCGAGGGGCCGTAGGTGCGCGTGTCCCAGTAGTCGGGGTCGTGATCCCCGAGCCCCGCGGGGAGCAACTCGCGCTCGGTGTACGACGGCGGGGCGTTACTGACGACCCGGTCGACCGTCCGCCGGTCGTCCGCCGTCGTGACCGCCACCCCGTCGGCCGTCGGCTCGATGCCCGTCACGGCCGTCCCGCGTTCGAACGTGACACCGAGGTCACGCGCCAACCGTGCGATACCGTCGACGACGCCCGCCATCCCGCCCGCGGGGTAGTAGACGCCGAGGTCGAAATCGACGTGGCTCATCAGCGAGTAGAGCGCGGGCGTGTTGTACGGCGACCCGCCGAGGAAGACGAGGGTGTACTCCAGTAACTGCTTGAGCTTCGGGTGGTCGACGTAGTCGCCGACGTGGTCGTCCATCGACCCGAGGAGGGTGAGGCCACGCGCCGCCTGCAGCAGACTCGGATCGAGCCAGTCGCGGAGGCGCGGGCGGCGCTCGTAGACGAACTCCGACAGTCCGATGTCGTACGCCTCGGCCGCCCCGTCGAGGTACGCGTCGAGCGCGTCGCCGGCGCCCGCCTCGTAGGACTCGAAGAGCGCGCGCTGTCCGGGGCGGTCCGCGGGGACGGCGGCGCTGTCGCCGTCCTTCCAGAACACCCGGTAGTTCGGGTCGAGGCGGGTCAGCGAGTAGTAGTCGGACGGGTCGTGCCCGAACCGCCCGAAGAACCGCTCGAACGTATCGGGCATCAGATACCACGACGGCCCGGTGTCGAACCGGAACCCCTCCCGTTCGATGCGCCCGGCGACGCCGCCGAGGTGGTCGCGCCGCTCGATGACCGTCACGTCGGCCCCGGCGTCGGCGAGGTGGCAGGCGGCCGAGAGCCCGCCGAAGCCCGCGCCGACGACGACGATGGATTCGGAGTCGAGTCCCGTCGATGACATAGTATCACCGTCGCGGCCGGCGCTCTAGACGCCCGCCGCCGACGGTGGCAGTACGGACGCGACGGGGCAGAGGGCGGTCCCCGAACAGTACGGTGTTTTATATCCGTCTCGGCGTCACCGGTGCCGGCCGTCACCGCAGTCGGCACCGGTGCACAGAGGGGTATCCTGACGGTAGTGTGCAGATACGCGTGCGACTTTGAGACCACCTCGAAAGCCCCACCCGCATCGGCCGGCCGATCAGCCGTCGCCGGGCGGGACTGAAAGGGGCGACTCGCTGGAGGAAGGCGGCCGATGCAAGGACCGCAGGCCGAAGGCCGAGGACCGCAGCGAGGCCCCCGACTCCAGCGCGTCGGGGCTTTCAAGGCGTCCCCAGTCGACGCTCCCTAATCTGAACAGTGCCATCGTCCCCGTCCGGGGATTCTCGCCGGACCGTCCCGGCGGGAATCCCTGATGACTCCCCAGAATCCGACCGCAATCCGTCTCGTAGCGTGTATTGTAACTGGGTACCGGCGTGTTGCCGCCCCCTTCGGCAACACGCCGGGACTGACTTACAGTACTCAGTATCAGTCGGCGACGGCGGCGAGGTTGGCGGCGAGGCCACTGAACAGCAGGAGGACCGTCACGCCGAGGTTCGCCGTCTCACTACCGAACACGACCGGCACCGTCGGAATCTCCGCCGCGAAGCCGTTGAGTACGCCGCCGACGATGAGCGTCACGCCGACGAGTCCGAGTACGAGGCTGCCGATCCGCCCGAACCGGCCCTTGTCGCTCCCCGCCATCGCCTCGGCGATGGCCTCCTGGACCGTCTCACGCACCGCGTCGTTGACGTACTCCTGTAGGGTCGCCTCCTTCTCGTCGAGTTCCGCCGCCCGCTCCGAGAGCTCCGTCTCCCGTTCCGCGATGGCCGTCTCCCGGTCGTCGAGTTCGCCTTCCCGCTCCGCGATTCGCTTCTCGCGGGTGTCGAGTTCCGCCTCCCGTTCGTCGAGTTGCTTGCGCTCCGCCCGGAGTTCCTTCGCCCGCTCGTCGAGTTCGCCTTCCCGCTCGTCGAGTTCGTCGGCGAAATCCGACAGCCCTCGCTCCCGCTGGTCCAGCGCCCGGCGTTTCTCGCTCAACGCCTCCTCGTCCGGCGGGTCGGTCACCTCGACGTCGGTGAATGGGTCGTCATCGTCGTTGCTCATGGGAGTCGTTCGCACCCGAACGAGTAAATATGGGACGGTCGGACGCGTCGGCGTCCTCGAGGCGGCGGTCGCACCACCGTCGCCGAGTCCGCCGACCGAACACCCTTGCCGTAGCGGGTCGTACGCTCATCAATGCGTGTCCTCGTCGTTGGAGCAACCGGGTTCGTCGGTGGCCGGCTCGTTGAGTCGCTGCGCTCGGCCGGTCACGAAGTCGTCGCCTTCTCCAGAAGCGCGAGCCGGTCGAGCTTTCCGGACGGTGTGGAGATATTCGAAGGTGACCTTGCCGATCCGGCATCGCTGGAGGGACTCTGTGAGGGGGTCGACGCGGCCTACTACCTCATCCACTCGCTGACAGCCGAGAATTTCGCGGAGCTAGATCGGGCCTACGCCCGCCGGTTCCGGGAGCTAGCGTCTGCGGCCGGCGTCGACAGGGTGGTCTACCTGAGCGGCATCAGCGGCGACGAGCGGAACCTCTCGCCACACCTCGCCTCTCGCCGGGAGGTCGAATCGGTGCTCGAAGCTGGGAGCTTCGATCTGACAGTCCTCCGGGCGGCGATCATCATCGGGAGTGGCAGCGCGAGCTTCCGCATCGTCGACGACCTCACCGACCGGCTGCCCGTGATGACGGTCCCGAAGTGGGTGAGTACGCCGTGTCAGCCGATCGGTATCGACGACGCCGTCGCCTATCTCGTCGGCGTCCTCGACGTTGCGGAGACCCGGGGCGGAATCTACGACATCGGCGCGCCGGCAGTGTGGTCCTACAAATCACTGCTGAAGGTGACTGCCGAGGAGAAAGGCAAACGCGTGCTGATCGTGCCGGTGCCGGTGATGTCTCCGGGGCTCTCTTCACACTGGCTCCGACTGACAACGGACGTCCAGTACGCCATCGCCCGCCCGCTGGCTGAGAGTATGCGGAACCCCGTAACGGTCGACCCCGAACGGGACCTGCAGTCGGTCGTTCCCATCGAGCAGACGCCGGTCAGGGTGGCGGTCCAGCAGGCGCTTGCGGATGGCTGATCAGGGTTCCTCGGTGGAGGCCTCTCGGACGGGGATCTCTCGAACCTGTCGAAGGTCCGTGAGGTGGGCTGCGGCCTCCGCCGACAGCGGGAACGTCCCGTCGAGGTCCGCCACCGTTCGTCCGTGGACCAGTCGGCCAAAAGGGACACCGCCGGCCGCATAGGCTCGCTTCAGCCCAGCAACGAGCGGGGCAGCGAGGCCCATTCGACCGAGAATCCGGCCGACAGTCTCTTTGCCGACGTGGACAGAATCGCCCTCGACGAGAATGAACGCGAAGGGACGGGAATCAAACTGCGCTTCGAGGAACGCCTGTATTGGCCTGGCGTCCCAGCGGACGGCCACGACTCCGTCTAACCGGTGAGTCGCCGCCTCCGCGGCCGCACGAAACACCGAGTTGCTACCGTCGTACACGAGGAGCGACTTTTTCACGTCTCCTTTAGCTGCCTCGGGGATTTGAGTGTTTGCGAGCGGAGCGGTCGTATAGCTGGGCCTCGTGCGTCCGAGAACGCATCCGGACGGACCATCAGCGGACCATGCTCGTTCAGAACCGCGGTCCAACGTCGCCCTCGGCACGCACGTGATCGACGGAGCTAGCTCGGCGGTGGACGCGCTGCCAACATGTCAGCGCCCAGCCGACCGTCACGTCCCCTGTCACGCGAGGTGACGCCGTTTTCAGTGGGCTTCCCGGACTCGATGATAGCGCAGCGTGGATTCCGGTCACCCGCGTATCGTGACTGTCCTCCCTCAGGCCAGAACGGGAGTCCACGCTGGACCCCACCCGTTTACCGGTGGGTAGCTCAAGCGCCTCTACGACATCCCCAACGCTCCCCTCAACCCCTCTGTGTACGTCCATGCATAGTGGCATGGCGCTAGAACGTCCTAGTTCGCACCCGCTGCTGCGCGGTCTGTTCAGCAGTGGGTAAACGAAAAACCGCTATTCAACAGGTTCGCACTCCTCACCAGGTTAGCCGACCGCCGGCAGAGTATTCGCCGTGGTATCGGGTAGCGGTGTGAATATTCTATCTGAGTAGAAGTCGTTCCTCGGGACGAACAGCCGGCGGTTCAGGCCGCCTTCGCCGCAACGCCACTCGTGGGGGCCACTCCGGCGTGCGGGGGGCCAACCACGAAGATGTCGCTCACAGCGAGGCCAGCCCGCTCAGAGTGGTCACGGAGGGTCGCTTCCGAATCTACGTCGTACCGACACATCGTCGCGCCGATCGACCCATCTTCATTGAGGAACGTCTGCGAGCCGAGGTACGACATCGCTACCCCCTCGCTTCGCAGGGCCTCGATTGCCTTGCCCGAGCGTTCAACAGCCTGTTCCAGCTGCTCGTTGTTAATCCCGGTCTCGAACTCACGGAGTACGTCATAGTTAGTCATAGATTGTTCTGAG
>Ga0102935_1000422_pt1 | contig 15375 bp, 13 predicted proteins | sample SalPonR2_A_D2_MG_FD_78508 | JGI IMG/M metagenome (GOLD analysis project Ga0102935, IMG submission 78508) | Salt pond soil microbial communities from South San Francisco under conditions of wetland restoration - Salt Pond MetaG R2_A_D2_MG | ecosystem: Environmental > Aquatic > Marine > Intertidal... | reverse complement strand
CATCGCCGGGCGCGAGGATATCTGACGCCTGGTCGACGCCGCCGATCCAGCCGAGGTCATCGGCCTGCAGCCAGTCGCCGTCGTCATCGACCGGTTGACCCTCGATGCCGATCGTCGCGGCGGTCTCCGTGGTCGAAAGCACCACCGCGGGCCGCCAGCCCTCTATGTCGCGCGGCATGTCGAGTGCGGCCAGCGCCTCGCGCCAGGCGGCCTCGTCGGAGAGGTCGGCCTCGACGGCAAGCCCGGTGCCGCGGTACTCGCCCTGCCGGCGGTCATAGGTCTCGAGCGCCTCGCGCAGCGCCTCGGCGGCGACCTCCTGCATCTCGGGGTCCATCGTCGCGCGCACCGTCAGGCCGCCGCCGAAGAACTCGCCCTCGCCGAAGTCGCGCGACAGCTGGCGGCGGATCTCGTCGGTGAAATAATCCCGCGGCGGAAGCTGGACCTGGAACGCCTCGTAGTCGCCGCCCTGCACCGACAGGAGCGGCGATGTCCGGGCCGTCTCGTATTCGGCATCGGTGAGGTAGCCGTTGTCGTGCATGAGCCGAAGCGTGTTGTCGCGCCAGAAGAGCGCCGTCTCGCGGTCCCGGACCGGGTGGCGGTTCGAGGGGCTTTTCGGCAGCGCGGCGAGATAGGCCGCTTCCTGCGCGGTGAGCTCCGACAGCGTCTTGTTGAAATAGGTCTGCGCGGCGGCGGCCACGCCGTAGCTGTTCTGGCCGAGGAAAATCTCGTTGAGGTAGATCTCGAGGATCTTCTCGCGCGGCAGGGAATTCACCATCCGGTTTGCGAGGATGATTTCCTTGATCTTGCGGTCGAAGGTACGCTCGCCGCCGAGAAAGCTGATCTTCGCGACCTGCTGGGGGATCGTCGAGGCACCGCGCAGGTTCTCGCCCCGGCTCTCGACGGCCTCGACCACAGCGGCCCCGATGCCGCGGATGTCGAAGCCCTGATGGCTGTAGAAATTCTTGTCCTCGGCGGAGATGAAGGCCTGCTTGACGAGATCGGGAATATCCTCGGCGGGCGTGTAGATGCGCCGTTCTTCCGCGAATTCGTCGACGATGCGGCCCTCGGTGGAATAGATCCGGCTGATCGTCGGCGGGCGGTACTGGGAGAGCTGCTGGTGGTCCGGCAGGTCGCGGCCGTAGACATAGAAGACCGCGCCGACCGAGAGCGCCACCATCACGAGGCCAAGCGTGACGAGGCTGAACAGCGCGCCGATGGTGGAGAAGATGAACCGTGTCACGCTCTGTGCCCCTTCCTGCTGGCCGCCAGCATATAGGAAACCTGCCACCAACCGTCAAAGTCTGCCGTGGCGTCGTGATGAAAACAATCCGGCACCGGCGGGGTTCCGCGTCTCACTGGCGCAGGAGCCCGGAGCGGGCGCTGTCGTCGAGCGACCACTGCACCAGCGCCGTTTCGATGGCGCGGACCGCGGCGGCGCGCCACTCGGGGTCCGTGAGCCGCGCGCGGTCGGCCTCCGAGGAAAGAAAGCCGAGTTCGATGAGAGCCGAGGGAAAGTCGGCGGCCTTCAGCACCGAGAACGCCGCCGAGCGCAGCGGGCGGCCGACGAGAGGCAGCGCCTCGCTTCGGAACGCGCTCTTCAGCGTCTCGGCAAGCGCCGCGCTTCGCGGGCCTGTGTCGGTGCGCGCGAGATCCATCAGCACCAGCGCGATCTCGTCGCCCGGTTCGGCCACGCTGACACCGGCGAGAAGGTCGTTCTTGTCATGGCGCTCGGCCAGCCTGAGGCTCGCCTCGTCGGTCGCCGTCTCGGCCAGCGTATAGACGGTTATGCCCGACGCGTCGCCCGCACCCTCGGGCAATTCGTCGGCGTGAAGCGACAGGAACACGCTCGCCCCGGCCGCGCGGGCCCGCGAGATCCGGGTGTCGAGCGGCACGAACTCGTCGCGCTCCCGGGTCAGCGCCACGTCGAAGAGCCCGCCGCGGATGAGCGCCTCCTGAAGCTCGCGCGCGAAGGCCAGCATCAGCGTCTTCTCGTTCAGCCCCCCGGCCTCGGCGCCGGGGTCGATGCCGCCATGGCCGGGGTCGAGCACGACGACGGGACGGCCCTCGCGCGGTGCGGGCTCCGCCTCGGGAGGCTGCGGCAGGGGGGTCGCCTCGGCGGCGAAGCTCTCAGCATCGGTCGGCGCGAGGCGCACCCGCAGCCGCGCGCTGCCATCCGGCGCGGTCGCGAGCCCGGCCTCGTCGACCGCGGCAGGGCCGTTGAGGGTGAGCACCATTCGGCTCCAGCCGTCTTCCGACCGCCCGGTCGCGACACCGGCCACGAGCCCCGCCGCGCCGTCGACCGCACCGGCAAGGGTCAGCGTGCGAAAATCCATCACGAGGCGCGGCGGCCCGTCGACGGTGAAGAGCCGCCAGGGCACGGGCTGGCTCAGCGCCAGCGTCACCTGCGTGGCCCCGCCCGTCTCGCGCACCGACGAGGCCGCGGCATCGAGCCGGGCAAGGGCCGACAGGTCGTCGGCCCGCGCGCCACCCGGCAGCGCCGCGCAAGCGATCATCGCCAGAAATGCCAGTCTTCGGATCATCTGCTCGCCGCCCTTTTCGGGTCTCTGAGAGCACCATAGCCCGATCCGCCCGCACCGGGAAGGCTCAACCGGCCATGAAGGCCGAGAGCCGGGCGAGCCCTTCCTCGATATCCGCCGTCGCCGCGGCATAGGAGAAGCGCAGCGTCCCCCGGCCCCGGTCCGGGTCGAAATCAACCCCGGGGGTGACGGCGACGCCCGCGTGCTCGAGGATGTCGGCGGCGAAGGCCACGCTGTCGCCGGTCAGGTGGCTGACGTCGGCATAGACATAGAAGGCCCCGTCGGGCGGCGCGATGCGGTCGAACCCGGCCTTCGGCAGGCCCTCGAGCATCAGTGCGCGGTTCGTCGCGTAGACCGCACGGTTCGCCTCGAGCTCCTTCGTGCAGTCGAAGGCCGCGAGTGCCGCGACCTGCGAGGCATGGGGCGCGCAGATGAACATGTTCTGGGCGAGCCGCTCGACGGCGCGCACCGCGCTCTCCGGCACCACCATCCAGCCGACCCGCCAGCCGGTCATCGAGAAGTATTTCGAGAAGGAGTTGACCACCACGACATCATCGGAGACCTCGAGGGCGGAGACCGAGGGCCGCCCGAAATCGAGCCCGTGGTAGATCTCGTCGGAGATGAAGGTGGCCCCGATTTCGCGGGACCGGGCGATGAGCGCGGCAAGCGCGCCCTTGTCCAGCATCGTGCCCGAAGGGTTGCCGGGGCTTGCGACGATCAGCCCCGAAAGGCCCTCTTCCAGCATTTCCGGGCGCGGCTGGAAGCGTGTTCCGGCGTCGGTGGGAAGGCCGACCGGCTGAAGGCTCATCGCGGTGAGGATCTGCCGGTAGGACGGGTAGCCCGGCAGGCCCATCGCGACCCGCTCGCCGGCGTCGAAGAACGCCGAGAAGGCGAGAATGAAGGCGCCCGAAGCTCCCGCGGTGACGATTATGCGGGCGGGGTCGATGGCAAGTCCGTGGCGCTCGGCGTAAAGCCCCGAGATGCGCTCGCGGAGAGCGGGAAGGCCGAGCGAGGTGGTGTAGCCGAGCGGACCTTCCTCCATCGCCCGGGCGAGCGCCTGCCGTGCGCCTTCGGGGGCGGACGTTCCCGGCTGGCCGACCTCCATGTGGATGATCCGGCGGCCCGCCGCCTCCGCCGCGCGCGCGGCCTCGACGACGTCCATCACAAGGAAGGGGGCGATCTCTGAGCGGGCGGAAAGACGCATGGGGTTCCCCGTGCCACCGGCGAAACCTCGCGTCAACGCCGCGGTCGCGTCCGCCTGCCCTCTTGCAAGTGCAGCAATGCCGGGCAAGACTTCCCCCCGACCCGATCCATGGAGCCCGACCGATGATCCGCCTTCTCGCCGTCGCCCTGTCGCTTCTTGCCCTTCCCGCCGCTGCCTTCGATGTCGGGGCGATGAGCCCCGCCGAGCGCGATGCGTTCCGCGCCGAGATCCGCGACTACCTCCTCGAGAACCCCGAGGTGATCGTCGAAGCCATCGGCGTGCTCGAGGCCCGCGAGGCCGAGCGGCAGGAGCAGTCCGATGCCGACCTGATCGCGGAAAACGCCGAGGCCCTGTTCGAGGACGATCATTCCTGGATCGGCGGCAACCCGGATGGCGACGTCACGGTGGTGGAGTTTCTCGACTACCGCTGCGGCTATTGCCGACAGGCGCACCCGGTCATCGGAGAACTGCTCGCCACCGACGGCAACATCCGCCTCATCGTCAAGGAGTTTCCGATTCTCGGTGAGGCCTCGACCCGCGCCTCGCGCTTCGCCATCGCCACGAAACTCGTCGAGGGGGGCGAGGCCTACGCGGCCCTTCACGACGAATTGATGACGATGCGCGGCGAGATGGGCACCGCTCCGCTCACCCGGCTCGTCGAGGACATGGGCTTCGACGCCGCGGCGATCGCCGAACGCGCCGAAACCGAAGAGGTGACCCGGATCATCGAGGAAAACCGCGCGCTGGCCAGCCGCATGCGCATCAACGGCACGCCGAGCTTCGTGGTTGGCGAACGGATGCTCCGGGGTTTCCTCCCGCTCGAAGGCATGGAAGCGGTCGTCGCGGACGCCCGGGAGGGGTGAGCCGCACCCCTGGGACGGGAGCCTTGCGCCCCGGCCTCGCAACCGATGGTCCGTCGCGGCGCATTTCGGCGCGACGGGTCACTTTCATGAGTATTTGAAGAACGAAGACGGACCTTCGGGGGTCACTCGGCGGCCTGCTCTGCCGCCTGTTCTTCCGCCGCCTGCTCGGCCTCGATCTCGGCCGCCTTCTTTTCCACCTGCTCGACGATGTGCTCGATCATCTCTTCGTTCGACAGCTTGTGGCTCTGCTTGCCGGCAAGATAGACCATGCCCGACCCCGCGCCGCCGCCGGTGAAGCCGACGTCGGTCATCAGCGCCTCGCCCGGCCCGTTCACCACGCAGCCGATGATCGAGAGGCTCATCGGCGTCTTTATGTGCTCGAGCCGGCTTTCGAGCGCTTCCACGGTCTTGATGACGTCGAAGCCCTGCCGCGCGCAGGAGGGGCAGGAGATGACGTTCACGCCCCGATGCCTGAGCCCCAGCGCCTTCAGGATCTCGTAGCCCACCTTGACCTCCTCGACCGGGTCGGCCGACAGCGAGACGCGGATCGTGTCGCCGATCCCCATCCAGAGAAGGTTGCCGAGCCCGATGGCCGACTTGATCGTGCCGGTGGTGAGCCCGCCCGCCTCGGTGATGCCGAGGTGAATCGGCGCGTCGGTGGCCTCCGACAGCGCCTGATAGGCGGCGGCGGCGAGGAACACGTCCGACGCCTTGCAGGAGATCTTGAACTCGTGAAAGTCGTTGTCCTCGAGAATCCGGATATGATCGAGTGCGGACTCGACCATCGCCTCCGGACAGGGTTCGCGGTATTTCTCCAGAAGGTCCTTTTCGAGGCTGCCGGCATTCACCCCGATGCGAATCGAGCATCCGTGGTCCTTCGCGGCCCCGATCACGTCGCGCACCCGCTTCTCGTCGCCGATGTTGCCGGGGTTGATCCTGAGGCACGCCGCCCCCGCTTCGGCGGCCTCGATGGCGCGCCGGTAGTGAAAGTGGATGTCGGCGACGATCGGCACCGGGCTTTCGCGCACGATCTCGCGCAAGGCCCGCGTCGACGCCTCGTCGGGGGTGGAGACGCGCACGATGTCCGCGCCCGCCTCGGCGGCGGCCTGGACCTGGGCGACGGTGCCGGACACGTCCGTCGTGGCCGTGTTCGTCATGGTCTGGACGCTGATCGGGGCGTCCCCTCCCACGGGAACCGACCCGACATGGATCTGACGGGATGCGCGGCGATAGATGTTGCGCCAGGGACGGACTTGATTGAGCGACATGGCGTTTGACCTCTCGCGAATGACCCGGGTGTTACCCTATGCACGGCGGGGCCGCCGCGCAACGCGCCCGCGCCGTGTTACTGGGCCGCACCGCCGGACAGGTCGACATATCGCGCGAGATCCTCGTCGCGCGACAGGTCCGCGACCCCGTAGGCGGCGGTGAGCTCGGCCTCGCCGAGCGCCACGCTGCGGACCACAGACGTGTTCTCGCCCGCCGGCCCGTAGGTCACGCCGTTCACGCGGAAGAACACCGACTGGGCGTTGCCGGCCCGGAGCGTCGGTGGCGCTTCCGTCTGCGGCACGGTGAATTCCTCGCCCGGGTCGAGGATCTTCTCGAAGATGACCGAGCCGTCGGCGGTCCGCACCCGGACCCAGGCCGGCCGCACGGCAAAAAGCACGACCTCGGGCGCGGCATCGGCCACGACCTGGACCGGCGGGCTGTCGCCCTCGCCACCCGGCTCCGGCAGCACGGCGTCGCCCGCGATCTCGGCCATCACGACGCTGTCGCCGTAGACCGGCGCGGGCTCGGCCTGTTGCGGCGCGAGCCTTGCGGTCACCAGTCCTTCGCCCGGCTGCGTCGCGAGCGTTCCCACACGGGAGGGATCGAGCGTTGCGATCGGCCCGTCCCGGGCGACGAGCACCGGCACGTCGAGCGCCTGGGGCCGGTAGAGACGATCGAACGCCTCGACCGTGGGCGAGCCGGGCCCGGACGCGGCGGAGTCGCCGGCGAACTCGGTCGCCCCGTCCTCGAACGTCTCGATCTCCGAAACCACCGAGGGCGCCTGGTCGACCGGCGTGAAGCGCACTTTCTGAACTTCCTTGAGCACCGACCAGCCACCGTAACCGATGCCGCCGATCAGGAGCAGCAGCACGAAGATCGAGCCGAGCGCCCTCGGGTCGATGCCCGAATAGCTCTTCTGTCCGGTCGGCACGAAGGAGACCGACGGCTCGGTGAACGGGTCGCGCGGGCCGGTGACCGTGGCCTGCGCGCCGGTATCGCGCGACCCGCGGCGCACCGAGGCCTCCGCCGACATGCCGTGCGCCGTCCGGAAATTGCCCTCGTCGCAAAAGGTCTTGTAGGCCCACTCCGCGTCCAGCCCCAGATAGCGGGCGTAGGAGCGCACGTAGCCGGCAATGAAACCGGGCGTCTCGAAGGCAGACGGGTCGGAATTCTCGATCGCGGCGATGTAGGTCGCCTTGATCTTCAGTTCGCGCTGAACGTCGAGCAGCGACTTCCCGAGCGTCGCCCGTTCGCCGCGCATGATATCGCCAAGGCGCAGTTCGAAATCGTCGAAACCTTTCAGCTTCGCCGCTCCGCCACGTCCTTCCGCCTCGTGCACGGTCATGCCCTGCCCTGGTCTTGCAAGCCTGTCCCCGTTTCGGGAGACGAAGAATCGTCTCCTGCTACGGAACAATCCTTAACACACCCCCAATGGATGTGCACATCGCGAGGGGAGCCTAAGCCGAAAGCTCGGCGCGATTAAGCGCACAATGGGACCAAAGTTCGTCCATCGCGCTTATCAGCGCGTCGATTTCTCCCGGCCCGTGCACCGGCGAGGGCGTGAACCGGAGCCGCTCGGTGCCGCGCGGAACGGTGGGAAAGTTGATCGGCTGGACGTAGATTCCGTGATTTTCCAGCAGCATGTCGGAAATCAGCTTGGTATGCTTGGGGTCGCCGACGATCACCGGGACGATATGCGTGCCGTGATCGATGAACGGAACGCCGATGGCGCGAAAACGGGTCTTCAGGATCGACGCCTGGGTCTGATGCCGCTCCCGCAGCGCCCGGTCGGTCTTCAGATGCGCCACGCTCGCGGCGGCTCCGGCGGCGACCACCGGGGGCAGCGAGGTGGTGAAGATGAAGCCCGGCGCGTAAGATCTTATGGCGTCGCACATTTTCGCGCTTGCGGCAATGTAGCCGCCCATCACGCCATAGGCTTTCGCGAGGGTGCCGTTGATGATGTCGATCCGGCCCATGAGCCCGCCCTGCTCGGCGACACCGGCGCCGCGGGGGCCATACATGCCGACCGCGTGAACCTCGTCGAGATAGGTCAGCGCACCGAATTCCTGCGCAAGGTCACAGATCGCCCCGATCGGGGCGATGTCTCCGTCCATCGAATAGATGCTCTCGAAGGCGATGAGCTTCGGCGCGGCGGGGTCGTCGGCCTCGAGAAGCTCGCGCAGGTGGGCGACATCGTTGTGCCGGAAGATGCGCTTGGCCCCGCCGTTGCGGCGGATGCCCTCGATCATCGACGCATGGTTCAGCGCGTCGGAATAGATGATGAGGCCGGGAAACAGCTTCGGCAGGGTCGAGAGCGTGGCGTCGTTGGCGATGTAGGCGGAGGTGAAGAGAAGCGCGTCCTCCTTGCGGTGCAGGTCCGCAAGCTCCGCCTCCAGCCGGTTGTGATAGACCGTGGTGCCGGAAATGTTGCGCGTGCCCCCCGACCCCGCGCCGGTGGCGTCGAGGGCTTCGTGCATCGCCGCGAGCACCGCGGGGTGCTGGCCCATGCCGAGGTAATCGTTGCCGCACCACACCGTGACCGGACGTTCGAAACCGTCCGCCCGACGCCAGACCGCGTGGGGAAAGGCCCCCTTCCGGCGCTCGATGTCGATGAACGTCCGGTAGCGGCCTTCATCGTGAAGGCGCTGCAGTGCGGATGTGAGTGCGGTTTCGTAATTCACCTCAGCGGGCTCCCGTTTCTTTCGGCGCTACCTAGGTCGTCCCCCCGAGGATGACGAGGCTACAAAATGCCGCTCTGATCTGGATCAATCCCGAACGACGATTGCACAGTCGCCGGCCCCCCTCGCGCCGCGCTGGCACGCCGCCAGCGCCTCGTCGGGCCGGCCGACGGCGAAGGCGCCGGTGGAGGCCGATGCCGCGAGCGCCTTGGGCGCGCGGGCCCGGGCATAGGTGTCGCGCAGGGCGCGGGTGGCATTGGTCGAGAGCGTGAGCCCACGCTCCTCGTACCCGGCGGGCAGGATCCGGGCGGCGAGAATGCAGCCTCGGGTGCCCGACCTGCGGTTGGCATTGCAGGCCGAGAGGGCGGCGGCATCGGCGGCCGCCACACCGTGGTAGTTCAGCGCCGATTGCGAGGCCTCCGACTGGAAGCCCTCGTCGGGCGACATCGCGATCGCGCCGTAGTATTCGAGCTTGCGACCGAGCTGCTGTTCCATCAGCGGCACCATCAGGCGCACCATCTGCTGCCCCCGTTCGTCGAGCCGCGATGAAACGATGACCCGGCTCTGTCCCGCGTCGAACAGCAACCTTCCGGCCTCCCGGCCCGAAACCGGCTCTGCCGCGGCAGGGCCCGTGACCATGATGAAAACGGCGACAAGAAGCCTGCGCATGTCTCTCCCCCCGGGTTTGACCGTTTTTAACCATGACTTTGCGCGGGATGCCACCATCGACGTTCCCCGACCACGCTGCTACCTCAACGCACAGCAAGGAGGAATTGTTCATGACCATCGACAAGGTGCTCGACCGCCTCAGCCGCGACGAGACCGCGGCTCTGGAGCGGCTTCTCGACCTCGTGCGCATCCCGTCGATCTCGACCGATCCCGCCCACGCGGGGGATGTTCGCCGCGCCGCGGACTGGCTCGCGGACGATCTCCGCGACATGGGTGCTTCCGCAGAGGTGATCGCCACCGACGGCCACCCCATGGTCGTCGGAGAGATCGGCTCGGGCGCGCCGCACCTTCTGTTCTACGGCCATTACGACGTCCAGCCCGTCGACCCGCTCGATCTCTGGGACCGTCCGCCGTTCGACCCGGCCGTCGAGGAGACAGCCGGCGGCAAGGTGATCCGCGGCCGCGGCACCGCCGACGACAAGGGCCAGGTGATGACCTTTCTCGAAGCGCTTCGCGCCTGGGTCGGCGTTCACGGGCAAGCGCCCTGCCGGATCACGGTGTTTCTCGAAGGCGAGGAGGAATCTGGGTCTCCCTCGCTCATCCCGTTCCTCGAAGCCCGGCGCGACAGGCTCGGCGCCGCCGACATTGCCCTCATTTGCGACACGGCCCAGGCCGGGCCCGACCGGCCGGCGATCTGCACCCAGCTTCGCGGCCTCGTCGGCGAGGAGGTGACCCTGCGCGGCGCCGACCGCGACCTTCATTCGGGTTTTTTCGGCGGGGCGGCGGCGAACCCCGCGCAGGTTCTCGCGGGCATTCTCGGCGCCCTGCATGACACGGCGGGCCGCGTCACCCTTCCGGGCTTTTACGAGGGGGTGGCGGAGACCCCGCCCGAGGTTCTTGAAGGCTGGAAGAGCCTCGGCATCGACGCGGAGACGATGCTGGGTGAAGTCGGCCTGTCGCACCCGGCGGGGGAAGCCGGCCGTGACCTCCTCGAAATGGTCTGGGCGCGGCCCACGGCCGAGATAAACGGTATGGTGTCCGGCTACACCGGCCCCGGCTTCAAGACCGTCCTGCCCGCCGAAGCCAGCGCCAAGGTCAGCTTCCGCCTTGTCGGCGACCAGGACCCGCAAGCGATTCGCGCCGCCTTCCGCGCCTTCGTGGAGGAGCGCCTGCCGCCGGACGTGACCGCGCGCTTCTCCGAACACGGCGGCAGCCGCGCCTCGGTGATGGACACCTCTCACCCGGTCTTCACCGCCGCCCGCGCCGCCCTCGATGCGGAATGGCCGAACCCGTCTGTCTTCGTCGGCGCCGGCGGCTCGATTCCCGTGGCAGGCCATTTCCAGCGCCTTCTCGGGCTCAACTCGGTGCTCATGGGCTTCGGGCTCGACGACGACCGGATCCATTCCCCGAACGAGAAATACGACCTCCGGAGCTTCCGGAAAGGCGCCCGCTCCTGGGCCCGTCTCTTCGGCGAACTCGCCGGATAGGGCGGCAGGACATTCCTCTCGGCGCAGGTTCGCCGGTGCGGAAGGGCCGCCGTCCGCACCGGCTCATCATCGGCCGCCAAATATCCTCGGGGGGAGCGTGCACCGCACGCGGGGGGCAGACAGCCCCCCTCCCCGGCCGCGCAGGAACGCGAAGAGAAAGGAGCGGAAACGGGGGGAAATGGTGGCGCGGTTGACGGGGCTCGAACCCGCGACCCCCGGCGTGACAGGCCGGTACTCTAACCAACTGAGCTACAACCGCGCGGCCGGGTCGCCCCGGCGTGACGCGCGTTCTAGGCCCGAGCCCCCGGCCCGTCAATGCAGAAAATCGCGGCGCACCGGAGCGGGTGATCCACACCGGCCACGCCTGGTGCGGGCGTGCCATCGGTGCCGGGAGTGACGCGGTGGTGCATCCGGCCCCCGACAGAACCCGAGGATCGCGGCCGCTCTTCGCCGCGGGCGCCGGCGTGGCCCTTGCGCTCCCGCCGGCCAACGCTGCCCCTGGTCCGGTCCTCGCACGCCGCGTCCGGCGGGCCGTTGGCGGAGAAGCCCCATTTCCTCTTCGGGGCCTGCAACCCCGGCCGTTTCGCGCCCTTCCCGCCTTTCCGCTCGCCGCGGAACACCTCTTCGGGGCAGGTGCGATCGGCCGGGGGGGTCGCGGCGGGCTTCGGGCCGCCCGGCGCGGGCTCCCGCCTCGAGGTGACTTCCAAGCGACCGCCGGGGCACGAAGGACATCATCGCCCGGAAGCGCGCTCTGCCGGATGCTCCGGAGGGGTGAAGAGACAGGCGCGGAGAGGGTCTCTGCGAGATGGGACGGCCTCCCCTTCGCGGCATGGCCGTCCGCCGGTCGCCGCGCAGATCATGCTCCCCCCTCTGCGAGTGCCAGAAGCTGCTCCCGGAGATCCGGCGCGATATCGACCTTGTCGCGGAGGGGCCGGCGCGCGCCGGGGATACGGACCTCCGGATCGTCGGCGATGGCAGCGGCCACGCGGTCGATGCTGGCGGAGAGGTCGCCGCCATGGACCGCCGGATCCATCAGGAGATACATCTGCCCCAGATCGTGGGGCGGACCGTCTGCGACCTTCAGCCCCTTCACGTCCCGCGAAGTCTTCGATCCGGTCAGGCCGGCGGCGAGAAACTCGACGAGCAGCCCCAGCGCCCAGCCCTTGTAGCCGGCCGCGCTGACCAGCGCTCCGCCGAGCGCCGCTTCGGGGTCGGTCGTGGGCGTGCCCTCGCTGTCCACCGCCCAGCCCGGGGGAATCGCTTCGCCGGCCGCTTTCGCCATCGTGATCTTTCCCAGCGCCACGGCTGCGGTGGAAAAGTCGGCATGCATCGCCGGGCCGTCCGGTCCGGGAAGGGTGAAGGCGATGGGATTGGTCCCGAGGACCGGGGTGCGGCCACCCGGCCCCGCCACGATCGCGGAGGCATTGGTGAAGCCGATACCGATCAGCCCCTCCTGCGCGATCTGTTCGGTGAAGAACCCCAGCGAAGTGCAGGTATGGGAATGGCAAATCGCAAGGCTCGCGATGCCGCAGGACCGCGCGGCGGCAACCGCGGCGGGCAGGCCGCGCTCGAAGGCGGGCTGCGCGAAGCCGAAGCGGGCATCGACCGTGACCGCACCGGCCCGAGGGGTCGATACGGTCGGGACGGCCCGCCCGTCCACACGGCCGGTCACGAGCTGCCGGCAATAGCTTTCGAGATAGTAGAGGCCGCAGATCACGTTGCCTGTCTCTTCGGCGCGCGCGATGGCCCGCGCCACGCAGGCGGCCTGCCACGGCTCCGCGCCATGAGCCGTCAGGGCCTGTCTGCTCAGTGTCTCGATCCGCTCAAGCTCGATTTCCATCCTGTCGGTCCTGTTCTCTTGCAAGGGCAATCCCGGGCCTCGAGCCACCACGCGAGGTTCGGCATCGCGCCCCGGTCAGTCGTTGTCGCTTCCCCCTGCCCCGGCATCGGCGCGCGAACTCGCCGAGGAAGGCACGGTGGTTTTCAGGGCGAGAGCGTCGAGCCGGTCGATCGTGTCCCGGCTCACGTCCTGGCGGGTGGCGACAGGCTCCGCCCCTGCCGGATCCGCACTCCGGCTCAGGGTCAGCGGCGCGCGGGCCAGCCCGGCGAGCGCCGGCAGCGCACCCGCCATGCCGCCGGATGTCGCGACCACCAGCCGGCCGCCGGGCCACGACAGGGTGATCGCATGGCCCAGCCTCTCTGCCATCGCCGCGAGAAACGGCAGGAGCATCACCGGGCGGCTGACCGGGCCGACCCCCAGACCGTCGTCCTCGTCCAGCGCGGCATCGGGCAGCGTGCAGAAGTCGCACAAGGTGGCGCCGAGCGCCACGGGGCACAGGACCCCGCCGCCGGGGGCTTTCCATGCGCCCGGCGACACGGTCGGGCAGATCTCCTGCCATCGCCGGCCCTCGGCCCAGGCCAGATGATCGGCGAGCGCGCGCGGCCCGTCCACCCCCCGCGCTGCGAGCCAGGCCGCGGCGAAGCCGGCTTCCTCGGCCAGACCCCAGGCCATGCCCGCCCCGCGGGCGGCCTTGGCGCACAACGCCTCGATCTCGCTGCCCGACAGCGCGGCCTCGTCCGGCGCGGCCCGGGGGGCGGGGCCGGTCCTGCCGGAAGCGTGCGCCGGCCGCTTCCTCACGGGGCCGGATCCAGCGGATCCAGCGGATAGGGCGCGCCCCGGAAAAGGCTGATGCGGACCCATTTGTCCGACCTCGGGTCGAAATGGCTCGCCCCGAAGAGAGCGAGCTTGCACCGCATCAGGTCGATGGGGAGCATCTTTTCGTCGATCAGGTTGTCGCGCACCTCGGCGTAGGGGTGCCGCGCCGCGGCCTGCGCGCGCCGCACCATGAACCTGTGCTCCGGGGCGCGCAGCAGGAACTCGGCCACCGTCGCCGTCGCGGCCGAGCCCGACAATGCGTCGTGCAGATCGTGCGCCAGCCGCGCGATGCAGAGCGGCTGTTCGCGCTCCGCGCCATCGTCGCTCTGGCGGTCACCCAGCCGCGGCTCCAGCTTTTCCTCGGACACGTACCAGAACCGCGCCATGGTTTCCGGACGGGAGAAATCGATGGCGAGCGCCCAGTCGTAGGTGGTTTCGAGGATCGCGCGCAGATCGCCACAGGTCATCGCGCCATCGAGGCGGAACGCCGCCGTTTCGTCCGCATCCATGCAATGCGACAGGCCGTCGACGAGAGCGCCATGCGGCTCGAGCATCAGGGCGAACAACTGCTCCTGCCCCTCAAGCGTCAGCGCGGTCTCGCCCCAGCGCCACAGATCGTCCCAGGGCGCGGCAGACGCGCCCGGGAATTCTTCGAGCCGGTCGCCGATACGACCGAGATCTCCGCGAAGATCGCGCAGCTTCTCCACCTGCAGGGGATGCTCCGACCGCCAGTTCGCGGCGTTGTCGCGGGCGGCCCGCCATGCGTCCAGGAGGGCGGCCACCGCATCGGGAGAAGCGTCGCGCAGGCTGCGGACACGGGCCAGAGCCTCTTCGCGGGCCATCATCCAGTTGTTCAGAAGGACCGGATGGCGCACGATGAAGGGGGCCATGCCGAGGCCGGTGGAATTGCCGACCCCGAGGCGGCGCCTGTTTTCGGACGAAAGCCGCGCCGCACCCGGCCCGCCCCGCATCGCCGCCATGTGCTCGACCATGTCCACGGTGAATTGCCGGATGAGCCAGACCGTCAGCATTTCCACCTGGAAGGGAGCCGCGAGTTCGGGGCGTTCCGCGATATCGACGCGATCGGCCGCGCCGAATTTGCCCGATCCGTAAACGGCGGTGGTCCGCATCAGGTAGCCGACGGCATCGATTTCGGCCCGGTCGGGCTGCCGCCCGCTTGCCAGACGGCCCACGACGTGCTGCCAGAGCCGCACCGAACGGTTGGCCCGGCTGAGAGACAGCTCCGAGCCCGAGACGCGTCCCGCCTCCTGCAACGGCACGTTCGCCGAGAGCCGCGCGAGATCGGCGGAGGTCGGCGTGCCGTCGAACAGTGTGAACGTCGCGTCCCACGCCGTCGCGATGACCCGGTCCGACCGCATGTCGTCCGGCAGATCATGGGCGAAGGCCACGAGGCTGTAGGTGCGCGAGGGTCCCCGGGCGCGGTAGACCGCCCGGCCCACACCCTGCGCGTCGATCTCCCACAACGGCCGGTCGAAGCGCCAGCCTTCGGACTGCACCCGCCGCATGAGCACGCGCAGGAACGACAGGCGCGTGGGATGAGCCGCCCCCATGCGGGCCAGCCGCATCACCACATCGGCGGGGCGCCGTGCCGTGGCGCGGGCCGGGTGATCCGTGGGCGAAGTCATGTGCATGGGGTCGCTCCGCACTGTTCTCCGGTGATCCGGTCGCGGGCGGCGGTCTTTCGCCGCCCGGACATCTGTTTCAGCTCCCGCCCAGTCTGGGCGTGATCCGCAAAGCGTCCCACAGTGACGGCAGAAGCACCAGCGACACCGGCACCGCCGTGACCACGATGAAGCTCCGGAGCTTGCCGCTGCCGCCCGCGCCCGTCGATATGAGGATCAGCGCCATCACCCCCATGGCAAGTCCCCAGAAGGCCCGGAGCGCGAGCGAGGGTGCCCATCACCGTGCGCGCGCCGGGCAGCACACAGATCACCATGCCCATGAGGAAAGGTCCCAGCAACAAGAGCTGCCGGTAGAGGCCGAAGTGGGTG
>Ga0102935_1000420_pt1 | contig 15411 bp, 14 predicted proteins | sample SalPonR2_A_D2_MG_FD_78508 | JGI IMG/M metagenome (GOLD analysis project Ga0102935, IMG submission 78508) | Salt pond soil microbial communities from South San Francisco under conditions of wetland restoration - Salt Pond MetaG R2_A_D2_MG | ecosystem: Environmental > Aquatic > Marine > Intertidal... | reverse complement strand
TGATCCTCCCATCACCGGTGAGGCTTTGAGGCAGCAGCGTCTATCCCTTGAGGAATGACCGAGGAGTTCGGCCTGCTTGAGATCGAGGACGGAGAGCCAGTCGGCGACGAGTTCGAGGAACTCGACGTCGCCGACACGGAGGCCGACCGGATCGCCAGAAAGCAGGACCGCGAGTTCCTCGAGTTCCGAAAACGCATCAAAAACACCGAACAGTTCAAAGTCGAAGCGTCGGTCTTCGACGACGCGACGCTCGGCGCGCTATACAAACTCGTTCAGGACGGCTATATCGACGCCTTCGGCGGACCGATCTCGACTGGCAAGGAGGCCAACATCTACACCGCCCTGGCTCCCGACGGCGAAGTCGCGGTCAAAGTGTACCGGATCAACGCCTCCGATTTCCGGGACATGCGGGAGTATCTCGACGGTGATCCCCGATTCGAGGGCATCGGCTCGGACAAGAAGAAAGTCGTCGTCGCCTGGACAAAAAAGGAGTTCGCAAACCTCAAGCGCGCGATGGCGGGCGGCGTCCGCGTTCCCGAGCCCATCGCCATCGAGCGAAACGTTCTGGTCATGGAGTACCTCGGCGGCGAAAACCAGCGCGCCAGACGGCTCAACGAGGTCGAAGTCGAGAACCCCGAAACGGCCTACGAGGTCGTCCGTGAATACATGCGACGGCTCTATCGCTCCGGGCTCATCCACGGCGATCTCTCGGAGTACAACATCGTCGTTCACGAGGGAGAGCTCTGTCTGCTCGATCTCGGACAGGCAGTCACTGTCCATCATCCCAACAGCCGAGACCTACTCGAGCGTGACTGTCACAACGTCGCGGCGTTCTTTCGACGACAGGGGGCAGAGATCGACGACGACGACGTGCTCGAGTTCGTCACCGAATCCGAGCCGAAACCCTCCGACGACGTCGAGTCGTAAGCGCAGCTTTTTGAGCGTGCCGTGAGATACACCGGTATGTTTGACATCGTCCCCGAGTCCGCAATCGAACAGGGGCGGGCGACGGACGCGTATTTTCTCCGGACGGAAGAGGCGCTAACCCACGCCGGACGGAACCCGCACGTGGTTGCGGAAGTGACCGCCGATCAGTTCCCGACGGGCGAGCTCGAACTCTTTGCGGGGCTGGCGGACGCTGCCAAACTTCTCGAAGGTCACGATCTCGATGCCGATGCGATCCCGGAAGGGACCTTGTTCGACGGCGGCCCTGTCATGCGGATCGAGGGGCCATACCTAGAGTTCGCTCGGCTCGAGACGTCTCTCCTCGGATTCCTGTCTCACCCGTCCGCGATGGCGACGGCCGCACTCGAAGCGCGGCGGGCGGCTCCGGAGACGTCGCTTCTGAGCTTCGGCGCCAGACACGTCCACCCCTCAATCGCAGGAATGGTCGACCGAAGCGCACTCTTGGCCGGTTTCGACGGTTTCTCCCACGTCGCTGCTGGCGACCTGATCGATCGGGAGGCGTCAGGAACGATGCCCCACGCGCTCATGATCTGTTTCGGCCCGAACAACCAGGAGGACGCCTGGCGGGCGTTCGACGAAGCGGTCGATCCGGACGTTCCGCGTATCGCCCTCTGTGATACATACGACGACGAGGTCGATGAAGCCGTCCGGGCAGCGGAACTCGGGTTCGACAGCGTCCGGCTCGATACCACCGGCTCGCGACGCGGGGACTTCCGACACATCATCCGGGAAACGCGGTGGAAACTCGACGTAAACGGCCACGAAGACGTCGATATCTTCGTCAGCGGCGGGATCACCCCGGAGACAATCCGACGGCTCGCGGATGTGGCCGACGGCTTCGGCGTCGGAAGCCATATCACGAACGCCGAGCCGGTCGATTTCGCGCTCGATATCGTCGAGGTCGACGGCGAACCGGCCGCAAAACGCGGGAAACTCTCCGGAAAGAAGGAAGTATACCGGACGCCCGACGGCGGTCACCATGTCGCTTTGGCCGATAGCGACCGCTCCGAGGAGGGCACGGCGCTGTTCGAGCCGCTGATCCGCGACGGCGAGATCGTCGCCGAGTTCGACCTCGACGCGGCCGCGGTTCGGGCCCGGAAAGACGCAGCCTGCGTCGGCTTCGGAAGCGAGTAGCCCGGTTCCGGGCGCTCAGATCAGGAAGTATACCTGTTTTCGGGCGTCCTCGAAGGAGTACCGTGAGTCGACCAGCTCCGCCTCTTCAAGCCGGTTCAGCGCGTACCGAACCGTCCGGTCCGGGAGCAGCGATTCCTCGGCGAGTTGCCCCTGCGAGAGCGGCTTGGCATCATCGAGAACTTTCGCGACGAGCTTTGCGCTCGGGGGGAGTTCGCGGAGCCTGTCGCGGAACTCCGGATCGGCGAGTGGCGATTCGGTCCGTCGTGAGCGTTCCTCCGTAGTTGTGCTCATGCGTCCACCTCCTCGACAGTTACTGGTAAAACTTGGCTATATGGGTGTGAAAACAATACGGACAATACAGTGAATATAAGGGGACCTAATACATTCGGACGATAGTGAGACGGCCGCCCTCAATCGTCACTCGCGACTGACCCCCCGGACTCGTCGGTTTCAGTGTCCGTGGCGTCTCTCGGTTCGGTTTCTCGCTCAAAGGATCCGGAATCAACCGGCCGGCTGGCGTCCCCACCGTGATCGGATCCCGGTCCGGTAGTGTGTTCGCCTCCATCGTTCCATTCGAACGTCTCGAGTTCGGTTCTGAGAGCCTGTGATCTGTCGGTCAGTTCTTCGGTCCCATCCGAGATGCGGGCGATCGAGGCAGTCTGCTCTCTGGCCGCGCTGGCAACGTTGTCGGCTTCCGCGTCCGTCTCTTCGCTGATCTCGATAACCTCATCGACCATCCGGGCGACGTCCTCAGTGCTCGTTGCCTGCTCGTCGGTCGCTTGGTTGATCGATTGAACCCCCTGTTCGGCCTCCTCGACACGATCAACGATATCATCGAGCGCCTCGATGCTCTCTTCCACCGCTTTGACACCGCTTTCGACGCTGTTCTGTACTTTCCCGAAGTCGTCGACGACCGCTTCAGTCGACTCCTGAAGCTCGCTGATGAGCGAGTCGGCTTCCTGAGTGGCATCCGCGGTCTCACTCGCAAGGTCCTTGACCTCGTCGGCGACGACCCCGAACCCTTCGCTGGCGTCGCCCTCCCCGCTGGCGCGGGCCGCTTCGATGTTCGCATTCAACGCCAGGATACTCGTCTGTTCGGCGATCTCGTCGATCAGCGCGACGATTTCATCGATCTGCTCCATCTCGCTGCCGAGTTCCCGGATCCGCTCGGTCACGTCGTCGGTTCGTTCCTCGATTCGGGCCATCTCCTCGAGGACGTCCGCGGCGTCGTCCCTCGTCGCTTCGGCCCGCTCAGCGGCGTCAGTCGTGACGCCCGCGACCTGTGTCGAACTCGAGGCGATCTCTTCGATCGTCGCCGAGATGGCGTCCATCTCGTTGTGGACCGCATCGAAGCGATCCTTCTGTTCGGCGGCCGATTCCGAGACGTCGTCGATCGAGTCGGTGACGTCGGTGCTCGCTTCTTCGATCTGTCCCGCATTCGAGGCGATCTCGTTCGATACGCTGTCGACGTCCGCCGCGAGATCGCTGATCGAGGCGACCGTTCGCTCGATATCGTCCATCATCCCGTTGAACGAAACCGCAATCTCACGCAGTGCTTCGTTGCCGGCATCGGGATCGATCCGCTGTGTCAGATCACCCGACGCTGCCCGTTGCATGGTTGTCCCGAACTCGCCGCTGGCGATCTCTTCGAGTTCGCGAATGAACGACTCGAGGTCTTCGCTCATCGCTTCGAGCGAGTCGCCGAGCTGTCCCGGTACCTCCCTCTCGAGCGCCGGATCGTCGAACCGGTGATCAGCGATCGCCCCCGACTGCTCGGCCGCGGTGTCAATGTACGCCTGCGTCTCGGCGACCGAGTCCTGGACGCGCCCGAGTTCGTCGACCCGGCCGTCGCTGCCGATCTCGAGGTCGGTCTCGCCCCTCGCTAGCGCCTGGGCTTGTTCGGCGAGTTGATCGAGCGACCGGGCCGTGGTCCGACCGATCGTCGCGCCGATCGCGACGAACCCGAGTAGGACAACGCCGATGACAGCGATGAACCCGTTCCTGACAGTGTTGGCCACTGCGTAGGCGCTCGACTGTGGCGCATGAGTGACGACAGCCCAGTCCGTTCCCTCGATCGGTGCGTACCCCACAACTTCGTTCGTGTCGTCTCGATCCGTCGCTCCGGATGTTTCCGTTTCCCGGAGCGTTCCGATCACTGGGCCATCCTCTCCATTACGGTATGTCGTTCCAGTGGCATTGCCGGCCTCGTCGATCCCGACCGTTCCATCAGAGAGGTCGACGGTTCGGGTGTTCTGTCCGTCAACCTGTTCGGTGAACGCCCCCGCCCGAGTACTGACCTCGATGAGGATGAGTACGCCCTTATCCTTTCCTCTGACCGGGCTCACGACGCCGATGACGTTCGAACCCTCATAGGAGATGACGTCCGAGAACGACGTATCGACCTGTGAAACCTCGAAGGAATCGGCCGAAACCTCCTCAATGTCGGCGTCGGCGTTCACGCTTTCACGCTCCAGGACGTGGAATTCCAGGCCCAGATCGGACAGTGTCGTCCCGGTCATGTCCGCCCCGCTGCTGTATTCGATCTCGCCAGTCTCGGCGTCAAAGTAATGCAGCGAGTGCGTCTCCTCGGACATCTGGTTTCGCTCGACCTCCAGTGTCGAGGTGATTGCGTCCCCGTCGTTTACCTGCATCTCCTGGTACATCGACATCACGTGGGCCTGCTGTTCGTACTCGTCGATCCATGACGCGATATCCTCGGCGTCGTCTTCTGCCGCGATCTGGAGACTCTCCTGCGTATTTCCTTTTATATCTGCTTGGACGGCGCTGAAAAGGAACGCGGACGCGAGAAGCGTGACGACTGCCACGACGGCGACACTGACTGCGAATTTTGCGAGATACTGTCGCCGCACTCCCTCCGGAAGCCGTCGTTCTAGTCTTGAGATGAGATCGTCTAGCATGCACGAACCGGTCCCCCGCCTCAAATAAAAATAGCTGCTCGATTACGCGATCTGATACTGGCTTTCCGGTGTACACTCACTGGATTGGACTCGCTGCTTCACTCCGAGCGGAACAGCCCGAACGTCCTTCCGCGTCGACCGATCGGACCGGGGCGCATCCAGCATTCTTTTATGCTCCCGGAAGGTCGGTTTCAGTAGCGTGAAGGGACAGGAGTGGTATCAGGAGGACGACATCGCCGAGGAGTACGACGACAAGCGCTTCTCGGGCGGTGGCCGCTACATCGATCGCCGCGAGAAGGAGGCCGTGCTGGACGCGCTGACCCCCCTCGAAGACAAGCGGATCCTCGAAGTCGCCTGCGGGACCGGCCGCTTCACAGTGATGCTCGCCGACAGGGGTGCCGACATCGTCGGTATGGACATCTCCGAGGCGATGCTCGAACAGGGGCGCAGGAAAGCCGCCGCCACCGGTGTCGAGGGAGAACTCTCCTTTATGCAGGGCGACGCCGGGCGAATACCGTTCCCCGACGATCACTTCGATGCCGTCTTTGCGATGCGGTTTTTTCACCTCGCTCCCGATCCGGAAGGGTTCATCAAAGAGATGCGCCGAGTCACGAAAGAGCAGGTGTTCTTTGATACGTTCAACCGCTATTCCGCCCGATCGATGTACAACTGGGCGTTACCGATGGGGTCGCGGCTCTACTCCGACCGGGAGGCCCGAGAACTCGCGGTCGGTGCGGGACTGGAGATCGCTGACGTCGAACACGATTTCGTCCTCCCCTACGGCTTCTATCGGGCGATCTCGAAGCGAGTCGCCAGCCCGTTTCGGGCGATCGATACCGCCCTCGGAGGGACGACTCTCGGCGACCGGCTTGCCTCCGTTTCGTACTGGAACACGCGCGTTCCCGGGCAATAAACTGTAGACACGGGACTTTTGGTGGTCGGCCCCGCTACATAGGGGTATGGAACTCTCGGTGGTGGTCCCGACGCTGAACGACTGCGAGGAACTTCGGGGGTGTCTCGACGCCGTTACGGCCGAATCTCCCTCGGAGATCGTCGTGGTCAACGGACCGTCCACCGACGGGACGAGCGGGATGGTGCGGGACCGCGACGACGTCGACGTCCTCGTCGAGATCGACGATCGGAACGTCAACGTCGCGCGCAACGCGGGCATCGACCGAGTTCGGGGAGACGCAGTGGCGTTCCTCGATCCGACGGTGACCGCCGAGTCCGGCTGGCTCGGAGCCGTCGCGGAGGGTCTCTCGGAGGCGGACGCCGCCACCGGACCGACCCACGAGCAACTCGGTGCAGGCGTCGCCACCGACACTGTCGAGAGCCGCACTATCGGTGGGCGGACAGTCACCTATTTCAACGGCGGCAATGTCGCGTTCAGTCGCGATCTCGTCTCCGAACTCGATGGATTCGACGAGTACCTCGAGACCGGTGGCTCCCGGGACGCCGCTCACCGGATCGCGGGCCTCGAATACGACGTCGTCTGGATGAAAGAGATGTGCGTCTCACGGGAGGCGGCGGCCGACGGCGGCGAAACCGAGCGCGACTGGCGGGCCCGCTACCGATCGCTTTCCTACCGACTGGCGAAGAACTACGGCCTGCATCCAACCGTCCCGTTCCGGACGCTTCGACACGCGGTCGCGGACGCCGGTACGACGCTTCGGGATGTCGCACGAGGCGATGCCAGACCGTCCGCGTGGTTCGGCAACGGCCGAGACGTCGCGCTCGGCAGTTTCAAGGGGTACGCCGACGGCCTCCGGGCCCGCTACGCCGACCGGACCCCGCGACGCAATCCACGGGGCGTCTCGATCCGGAACGACCGCGCGGTCGCCGTCCACGATCGTCGTTAAAAACCCACCGAAATTCGGATCCGCGAACGTCCCCCGTTTCCCGACCGTTACGAAATATTTATATAGAACCGCTGACGACATATCAGTGAACATGTCACAGCAGATGCGCCAGCGGCGCGGACAGCCGCTTTTCATTCTCAACGAGGATTCGGAGCGAACCCGAGGCAAAGACGCCCAGTCGTCGAACATCACGGCCGGGAAAGCCGTAAGCGAGTCCGTCCGGACCACGCTCGGCCCCCGGGGCATGGACAAGATGCTCGTCTCCGATTCGGGCGACGTCGTCATCACAAACGACGGCGCGACGATTCTCGAGGAGATGGACATCGAGCATCCGGCTGCCCAGATGATCGTCGAAGTCGCCGAAACACAGGAAGAAGAGGTCGGTGACGGAACGACGACCGCCTCCGTCCTCGCGGGCCAGCTGCTCGCCCAGGCCGAGGACCTCATCGACGACGACCTTCACCCGACGACGATCGCCGAGGGGTACCAGGAAGCCGCTGATCTCGCGCTTGAGGCGATCGAAGAAGAAACCCTGACAGACGAAACCGACGACGAGACGCTCGCCTCGGTCGCCGAATCCTCGATGACCGGCAAAGGGACCGGCGACATCGATGCCAAGGCGCTCGCAGGAACGATCGTCGACGCGATCCGACAGGTCGAATCGGACGACGGCGTCGACCGTGACGCTATCTCGATCCGTACCCAGACCGGCGCAGGCGCGTCGGCGACCGAACTCATTCAGGGCGTCATCAGCGAGGAGGAGCCGCTCCACGACGAGATGCCGACGAACGTCGAAGACGCCACCATCGCCGTCCTCGATTTAGATCTCGAGGTCCGCGAGGCCGAGATCGACGCCGAGTACGACATCTCCAGCGTCGATCAGCTCAATCAGGCGATCGAAGCCGAGGAGTCCGAACTCCGTGGCTACGCCGAAACGATCGCCGACGCCGGCGTCGATGTCGCCTTCGTCACCGGTGACGTCGAAGACATGGTCGCCTCGTATCTCGCCAAAGAAGGCGTCCTCGCCTTCGACTCCGTCGACGACGACGAAGCCGGATCGGTCGCCCGTGCGACCGGTGCCCGGACCGTCGGCACGCTGAGCGACCTCGAAGAGGACGACATCGGCCTGGCCGAGGCCGTCCGCGTCGAATCCTTCGGCGACGACGACCTCGCGTTCATCGAGGGCGGTGCCGCGGCCGAGACCGTCACGGTCCTGGCTCGTGGCGGCACCGAACACGTCACCGACGAACTCGAACGCGCACTCCGCGACGCGCTTGACGTCGTTACGGCCGCACTCGATGCCGGCGGCGTCGTCCCCGGTGCCGGTGCGACCGAAATCGCGATCGCCGACCACATCCGCACCAGCGTCGCAAGCATCGAGGGCCGAAAACAGCTCGCGATCGAGGCCTTTGCCGACGCCGTCGACGTGCTCCCGCGGACGCTCGCCGAAAACACCGGTATGGATCCGATCGACGCGTTGGTCGATCTCCGATCGACACACGACGCCGAGGGCCGCGCGGGCCTCATCAGCGAGGGCCAGTCCGGGAACGTCGGCGATCCCGTCGAGCACGGTATTCTCGACCCTGCCGCAGTCAAACGTGAGGCCGTCGAATCCGCGACCGAGGCCGCGACGATGATCGTCCGCATCGACGACGTCATCTCCGCGGAGTAGACGAGATCGACATTTTCGTTTTTTAGCTCGGCTACCAGTCCAACGGCTGCCGATTACTATCTTCAATCCATCAGACCCAATACGGTTATAAATCGAGTCACGATCCCTTTCGATGGCGACGATCGATATCCTCTCAGGACTGTTTCATCCACTTCGGCGAGACGAACGCACCTCGAAGAACGCGGCACGGTCGCGATGACTGGCGTGCTCGCCGGCTGTGACGGGAACGACGGCACCGACGCGAGTGAGTAAAAACGGCACGGTCAAGGCCGACGCGCAACCGCGGCGATGCTGTACAGCGTCTCCGATCTCGAAGCATTCTTGGCCTCGACAGACGGTCTTATTCCGGGCGCCCCCATACGCGCCGAGGATGCCTGACGATACCGAAACTATCACCGTGTATTCGGACTACGTCTGTCCGTTCTGTTATCTCGGCCGACAGGCGCTCTCGGCGTATCAGGAGACACGGGACGAGCAGCTTGCGATCGCGTGGCACCCCTTCGATCTCCGGCGTCAAAAACGCGGCCCGGACGGCGAGATTGACCACTCGATCGACGACGGCAAGGACGAGGCGTACTACGACGAAGTTCGGGAGAACGTCGCCCAACTCAAAGAGAAGTACGACGCCGAGGCGATGCTCGGATTCGACGACGTGCCCGATGTCGATTCCTTCAATGCGCAGGCCGCCGCCTCGTACGTCGACGTCGAACACCCCGACCAGTGGCTCGCCTTCGACGAGGCCCTCCTCGAAGCGCTGTGGGTCGACGGCCGCGATATCGGCGATCCGGACGTGGTGGCCGACCTGGCTGAACGCGTCGGTCTGGACGGCGATGAGATCCGCGGTGCGATCGGGGACGAGACCAACCGCCAACGCCTCGAAGAAGCGTTCACGAGCGCACAGCAGGCCGGCGTTTCCGGCGTCCCGACGTTCGTTTACGACGGCCACGCCGCACGCGGAGCCGTCCCGCCAGAGCATCTTCGACGGCTCGTCGAGGGTGCGTAAGTCGCCGTCGCCGTCCACCCCCGCCGTCGCCTGGCGCGCGTGCCGACGATCACCTATCACGCCAGCCACCACCCCGGGTCCCCACCGACGCTCTCGAATGTCCGATCGGTCTCGATCGGGATGTATCATTTTCGCGGCGGTGTCTCCCTGGCGGTCGCCCCCGATTAATCAGCTAAAACTCCTCGACGTGCGGTCGCAGGTCCAATTCCAGCGTCCACGACGACCGCTCTTGAGTGACCAGATGCCAGTACGAATCGGCGATCGCGTCGGGATCGAGGAACTCCTGTTCACCCCGTTCCGTCCCCGTCGCCCCTCCCGACGGGAGGATCTGACCGTCGATGACGACGTGGGCGACGTGGATTCCCTCGGGGCCGAGCTCTCTGGCCATCGATTCGGCCATCCCCCGGACAGCGAACTTCGCCGCGCTGAAGCCGACGGCCCCGTCCCGGCCGCGAACCGCGGAGGTTGCGCCGGTGAAAATGATCGTTCCGCCGTCTTCGGCGAGCATATCCGAAACGGCTGCCTGCGAGCACAGCAGCCCTCCGTAGGCGGAGACGCGCCACGCCTCCTCGAAGGCCGTCGGCGAGATTTCTTGGACGCCGTCCCAGGCCCCGCCGCTGGCGTGGTTGACGAGCACGTCGACCGGTCCGAACGCCGAGCGAACCGCTTCGAAGCCGGCCTCGACAGCGGCGGGATCGGTGATGTCGGTCGGAACGGCAAGGGCGTCCTCACCCAGTTCGGTCGACAGTTCCGTCAGATAGCTCTCTGAGCGGGCGAAGAGGCCGACCTGACAGCCCTCCTCTAGGAAGCGACGCGCGATCGATGCCCCGAGTCCCGGGCCGACGCCGGCGATGACTGCCGTCCGTGTCATAGCCGATCCGATGGGTGCCGTCGACAAAACCGTGTCGTCCAGCGGGTTTTTGCCCTCCGCCGTCGATCGATCGCACATGGGACGACTCGACGACGAGACAGTGATCGTCACCGGCGCGAGCCGTGGACTCGGGGCATCGATGGCGAACCGCTTTGCCCGCGAGGGTGCGAACACGGTGTTGTCGGCACGGAGCGAGGCCGAACTCGAATCGGTCGCCGCCGAGGCCGGTGGGGAAACGCTCGTCGTACCCGCCGACGTGACTGACGAGGCCGCCGTCAAGGCGCTCGTCGGGGCGGCCGTCGAGGAGTACGGCGAACTCACTGGTCTCGTGAACAACGCCGCGGTCGGACTGTTGAGCCTCTACGACGAGCGCCGAGAGATTACCGAGGTCGATGCCGAGGACTGGCGGTTCGTCATGGAGGTCAACGTTACCGGGGCCTTTCTCTGTGCGAAACACGCGGTCCCGGAGATAGAGACCGGCAACGTCGTCAACATCTCCTCGGGGCTGGGTCGCCGCGGGGCCGCCGGCTGGGGTCCGTACGTCGCCTCGAAGTGGGCGATCGAGGGCTTTTCGCGGACGCTCGCGTACGAACTCGAACCCGAAATAAACGTCAACTGCCTCGACCCTGGCGGCCGCGTCGAGACTGGCTTTTGGGATCATCTCCCCGAAGGCGAGCGTGAATCGATCCTCGATTCCGACGTGATGGACGACGCCGCGGTTGCGCTGCTAGCTCAGGATCCGGGCGGCGTCACCGCCGAGTCGATGCCGGCCGACGACTGGGAGACGCGGCTTGCGTGATCAGACGGGTTCGGTCTCCCCGTCCCGGTCGGGATCGCGGTCCTCGCGCTCGCGTCGGTCACGATCGGCGGCGAGCTCTCGGTCGATATCGTCCTCGAACGCGGAGACCGCTTCGACGGTGAGGACGTTGCCGCCGCCGGGATCGACGACCATGACTTCCTCGTCCTCCGGAATCTCGCCGTCGAGCGCCCGCGCCTGATAGTACGGATTGAACCCACCCCCGTTGAGCTTCACCTCGCCGTCGCTTCCCGTGACACGTTGCGTGACGCGGCCGGTCTTCCCCTGTAGCGAAGCCGAGTCGGTCGTCTGCCCGGCTCCCTTGCCGCCGTAAAAATCGAACTGCCGGTAGCCGTACAGCGCCGTGCCGCCGGCGACGAGGACGATCGCCGCCAACACGAGCGGCAGCGCCGCGGCCGGGACAACCGGGCCGACCAGCAGGCCAGCTAGCCCTGCGGCCAGAAGCGCGACCCCGACGACAATGAAGTGTGCGCCCGGGGCGAAGGCCTCCATGATCATCAGCGCCGCCCCGACGAGAACGAGCAGGAACGGCACCGAAAGTCCGAACAGTTCGGCCATACCTTCTGTACGGATCCCCGGTGGTTAACGCTTCGGACGGGGGAACCGCTCGCTACACCGAGGCGTTGTATCCGGCGTTTTCGACGGCTTCTAAGAGCGCCTCCGTCTCTGCGCTCCCCTCGATCGTCACGGACCTGTCCTCGCGGTCGGCCGTTACTGACGTCACCCCACTGATCGCTTCGAGTGCCTCCTCGACAGTCTGTTCGCAGTGTTGACAACTCATCCCTTGGACGATGATCGTCCGACTCATTGGTGGATCGGTCTACGGGAGCGGGCACTTTGTGGATTTCTGCTTTGATTCCAATGTTTCGGGCGGCTCTCAGTTACCGCATCGGAACGTACTCCCGGAAAGGGTATTGTTCCCGGAGTGATTACCAGCGGCATGCGCGATCTCGACGAAACTGACATGGAGATCCTGTCGCTTCTGGCCGAGGACGCTCGCCGCCCGTTCAGCGAAATCGGCGACGAGGTCGGACTGTCCGGCCCCGCCGTCTCTGATCGTGTCGGACGACTGCAGGACGCGGGGATCATCAAGCACTTCACGATCGACGTCGATCGAGCACAGCTACGGGCCGGCGTTCCGGTGTTGATTCGGCTGGAATTGCCCCCCAAATCACTCGACTCTGCCCGTGAACGCGTCCGGGACGCCGACGGTGTCGAACACGTGTTCGTCACGGTCGAGGGCGATCTCTGGTTCTATGCCCGACTCGAGGCACGGAACGTCCGCTCGTGGATCGAGAACTGCCTCGACGGTATCGAGATCGCGAACTACACGGTCACCCTGGTCGACGATGTCGAGTGGACGCCGTCGATCGACGGCGTCGAGTTCGCGCTCACCTGTGCGGAGTGCGACAACACGGTCGATCACGAGGGGGAGACGGCCCGGATCGACGGCGAAATATACCATTTCTGCTGTCCGTCCTGTCTCTCCCGGTTTCAGGACCGATACCAGCGACTCGAAGAAGGCGCCTGACGCCCGCTTTGGAATCCAAAGCTGTTTGTGCGGTACAACCGCAGTTTCGAAGCAGAAACTCCCCTAAGCATGGCGACCGTAGTGTACTACAAGTATGGCTACTCGAACGACCCGCCTCGACATCACGGGCATGTCCTGTGCCAACTGTTCCGGAACGGTACAGGACACGCTCGAATCCCTCGACGGCGTCGCCTCGGCGTCCGCCAACTTCGCCACCGACGAGGGTACCGTCGAGTACGATCCGGAGGAGACCTCGCTCCATGAGATTTACGACGCGATCGAGGGTGCCGGCTACGGCGCCGTCTCGGAGACTGTAACGATCGCGATCGCCGACATGACGTGTGCGAACTGCGCGGAAGCCAACGCGACCGCACTCGAAGACACGCCGGGCGTCATCGAGGCGGACGTGAACTACGCAACCGACGAGGCCCAGGTCACCTACAATCCCGCGGCGGCCTCGACCGAGGACCTCTATGGGGCGATCGAGGATGCCGGCTACGCGCCGGTGCGCGAGGACGCCGCCGCCGACGCGGGCGACGCCCGCGACGACGCCAGGGAAGCCGAGGTCGACAGACAGCTCCGACTGACGCTGTTCGGGGCCTTCCTTTCGGCACCGCTGCTTTTGTTCATGACGGATCATCTCCTCCTCGGCGGTGCAATCTTCCCGGAGACGGTTCTCGGCGTCCAGTTCGGCTGGGTTCAGTTTCTGCTTGCAACCCCGGTCCAGGCCGTCCTCGGATGGCCGTTCTACAAGAACTCCTACAAAGCGCTGGTCACGAACGGCCGCGCCAACATGGACGTTCTCATCGCGCTCGGCTCTTCGACCGCGTATTTTTACTCCGTCGTGGTCCTTCTTGGATTGATCGCGGGCGACGTGTACTTCGATACGGCGGCGCTGATCCTAGTGTTCATCACGCTGGGCAATTACCTCGAAGCCCGCTCGAAGGGACAGGCCGGCGAGGCGCTCCGGAAACTGCTGGAGATGGAGGCGGAGACGGCTACCGTCGTCGACGAGGCGGGCAACGAGACGGACGTGCCCATCGAGGACGTCGCAGTCGGCGATCACATGAAGATCCGCCCCGGTGAGAAGATCCCGACCGACGGGGTCGTCGTCGACGGCCAGTCCGCCGTCGACGAGTCGATGGTGACCGGCGAGTCCGTCCCGGTTGAAAAAAGCGATGGCGACGAGGTCGTCGGCTCGACTATTAACGAAAACGGTGTCCTCCTCGTCGAGGCGACCAAAGTCGGCGCTGACACGGCGCTCCAGCAGATCGTTCAGACGGTCAAAGAGGCCCAGTCGCGCCAGCCCGACATCCAGAACGTCGCCGACCGCATCTCGGCGTATTTCGTCCCGGCAGTCATCGCGAACGCGCTGTTGTGGGGGACGGTCTGGTTCCTGTTTCCCGAGACGCTCGCCGGATTCGTCGATTCGTTGCCGCTCTGGGGGCAGGTCGCCGGCGGTCCCGCTCCGGCCGGCGGGACCGTCTCTGTCTTCGAGTTCGCGGTCGTCGTCTTCGCGTCGGCGGTCCTGATCGCCTGTCCCTGCGCGCTGGGACTCGCAACGCCCGCCGCGACGATGGTCGGGACGACGATCGGCGCTCAAAACGGCGTTCTGTTCAAAGGCGGTGACGTCCTAGAGCGCGCCAAGGACGTCGACACCGTCGTCTTCGACAAAACCGGGACGCTCACTGAAGGCGAGATGGAGCTAACCGATGTGGTCGCTCTCGGCAAAAAAGACGTGGAGGCATCGATTCGGGACGACGGCGCCGATCCGGCCCCGGACGGTGGGCAACTCGCCCACCGCGAGCATCTCTCCGAGGACGACGTGCTCCGACTCGCGGCAAGTGCTGAAGCCGGCAGCGAACACCCGCTCGCTCGGGCGATCGTCGACAGTGCCGAAGAACGCGGGCTGGATGTCGCTGCTCCGGAAACGTTCGAGAACGTCCCGGGACAGGGCGTTCGGGCGACGGTCGACAGTGACGAGGTACTGGTCGGGAACCGCAAGCTACTGCGTGACAACGGCATCGATCCCTCGCCGGCCGCCGAGACGATGGAGCGTCTCGAAAGCGAGGGCAAAACGGCGATGCTCGTCGGCCGCGTCCCCGCTGGCACGTCGGCCGGTGAACTCGTCGGTATCGTCGCCGACGCGGACACGGTCAAAAAAAGCGCAAAGCAAGCTGTGACAGCCCTTCGAGAGCGGGGTATCGACGTGATGATGATCACGGGTGACAACGAGCGGACCGCCCGTGCGGTCGCCGAGCAGGTCGGTATCGATTCCGAGAACGTCCGTGCTGAGGTCCTTCCCGAAGACAAATCTGCGGCCGTCGACCGGATTCAGGCGGAGGGCCGGCAAGCTATGATGGTCGGTGACGGCGTCAACGACGCGCCGGCGCTCGCCGTGGCGTACGTGGGGACCGCGATCGGCTCCGGGACCGATGTCGCGATCGAGGCCGCGGACGTGACGCTGATGCGCGACGACCCGCTGGACGTCGTCAAGGCGATCCGAATCTCTGATGCGACCTTACAGAAGATCAAACAGAACCTCGTGTGGGCGCTCGGCTACAACACGCTGATGATCCCGCTTGCGTCGTTGGGCCTCCTTCAGCCAGTGTTGGCCGCGGCCGCGATGGCTTTTTCGAG
>Ga0102935_1000419_pt1 | contig 15433 bp, 11 predicted proteins | sample SalPonR2_A_D2_MG_FD_78508 | JGI IMG/M metagenome (GOLD analysis project Ga0102935, IMG submission 78508) | Salt pond soil microbial communities from South San Francisco under conditions of wetland restoration - Salt Pond MetaG R2_A_D2_MG | ecosystem: Environmental > Aquatic > Marine > Intertidal... | reverse complement strand
TGGGACCTCGTGAGCGACCTCGCCATCGAGATGGACACCCACCCGCTCTCGCGGTGTAACGCGGCGCACGTCTCGCTCGACCTCCGCGAGGACCACGAGGCGCTCCTGTCGGCGGTCAAAGGCGAGACGGACCAGACGGAGCTGGAGTCGCGGCTCGCCGGCGAGGCGGAGGCGACGCTCGACGCGGTCGACGACCCCTACACCGAGGAACGGGACGTGGTCGAGGCCCTCGTGGTGTTGCGGGCGCTGGAAGAGCTCGGCGTCCGCGACCCGCCGTCCGACCCGGTGGCGCCGTAGCGCGACCGGTCGCTGGCTCGCCGCTCCGCCGCGGTCCGGCCTACCACCGGACCTCGAACCCGTCCAGCCCCTCCGGCTCCTCGTACGTCGCGTCGACCTCGTCGACGTCGGCGGCGCGGCTCCCCGTCTCGCACCACGCGACCATCTCGCGGACCGCCTCTTCCGGGCCCTCGAAGACGGCTTCGACGCGCCCGTCGTCGAGGTTGCGCACCCAGCCGTCGACCTCCTCTTCTCTGGCGGTGTCGCGGGTCGTCGCGCGGTAGTAGACGCCCTGAACGCGACCCGAGACGTACACGTGCGCTCGCGTGCGGTCGGTCATGGGCGGACCGTGCGACCGCCGCGGAGTTAAACGCGACGCCCGGCAACCGACGGGTTCTAACGAACGGCAGCCGATCCCGGAGGTATGGACTTGTTCGGAACCGCTGGAATCCGCGGGAGCGCCGCGGAACGCGTCACGCCCGAGCTCGCGCTCGCCGTGGGACGCGCCGTGGCGGCGGAGGTACGGGACGGCGCGACGGCCGCCGAGCGCGGCCGCGCAGACGACGGCGACCGCAGGCGCCCGGCGGAGGTCGTGCTGGCCCGCGACGGACGGGTGACCGGCGGCGCGCTCGCGGCGGCGATGGAGTCGGGACTGGCGTCGGGCGGCGTCCGCGTGCTGCGCGCGGGTCGGCTCCCGACGCCGGCGCTCGCGCACGCCTCGCGGGGCCGATACGGCGTCATGCTCACCGCCTCGCACAACCCGCCGACGGACAACGGGATCAAGCTGTTCCGCGACGGGAGCGAGTTCGACCGCGAGGCCGAGCGCGCCGTCGAGGAGCGCGTGGAGAGCGGCGGGCCCCCCGCGACGTGGGACGCGTGGACCGAGACGGAGCGCGTCGACCCGCTCGCCGGCTACCTCGCCGACGTCCGCGCGTACGCCGAGGGGTTCGGCGCGCCGCTCGACGGCCTCCGGGTCGCGGTCGACTGCGGGAACGGGATGGCCGCGCCGGCGACGCCCACCGTGCTCCGGGAGCTCGGCGCCGAGGTCGTCACGCTCAACGGGAACGTCGACGGTCACTTCCCCGGCCGCGGGAGCAAGCCGACCCCGGAGACGCTGCGGGACCTCCGACGGTTCGTCGCCGACGCCAACGACGGGGTGGCGGCGCCCGGTCGCCCCGGCGGAGACGGCGAGGACGGCGCCGACGCCGAGGGGTTCGCCTTCGGCATCGGCCACGACGGCGACGCCGACCGGATCGTTATCGTCGACGCCGACGGCGAGGTCGTCCACGAGGACACCGTCCTCGCGCTGCTCGCGGAGCGGTACACGCGCGAGAGCGACGCCGAGGACCCGGTGGTCGTCACCACGCCGAACGCCTCCGGACGGATCGACGAGCGCGTCCGCGAGGCCGGCGGACGGGTCGAGCGCGTGCGGCTGGGCGCCCTCCACGAGGGCATCGCGGCGGTGCGAGAGGACGCCGCCGAAGCCGGCGCCCTCGGGGAGGCGGGCGCGGTCGGGGAGGCCGAGACCGCCGGAGCGGTAGCGACGGAGACCCGCGTCGTCTTCGCCGCGGAGCCGTGGAAGCACATCCACGTCGCCTTCGGCGAGTGGATCGACGGCGTCGCCTCGGCGGCCGTGATCGCCCGGCTCGTCGCCGACGAGGGACTCGACGGCCTCCGCGAGCCGATCACGGAGCGCCCGTACCGCAAGGTCAGCGTCGACTGCCCCGACGACGCGAAAACGGCCGCGATGGACCGGTTGGAGACCGCCCTGCCGGCGGCGTTCCCCGACGCGACCGTCGACACCGACCACGGCGTGCGCTTGGAGTTCGCGGACGCCTCGTGGACGCTCGTCCGCCCCTCCGGGACAGAGCCGTACGTCCGCGTGTACGCCGAGAGCGACGACGTCGACGACCTCGTCGCGGACGTCGAGGCGGTCGTCGCCGACGCGGTGGGCGCGGCCGCGGACGCGTAGCGGACCGACCGGCCCGCACACACCACGAACGTGAACAAGTTCGGCTCCGTGTGGGCCGAGTATATGGCTTTTACCCAGCCGGTATCCGAGAACGTGCAGTCTCCGGCGTCGAGAGCGACGAATTTATGCCGCGCTCGCACCCCGTTTATGATAAGATGGTATCCGACCTCGATCGGCGGCGGTTCGTCAAGGCGGCAAGTGCAGCGGGCCTCATCGGCCTCGCGGGCTGCAGCGGCGGGCCGAGCGACGACGGCTCCGACGGCTCTGATGGCTCCGACGGTTCCGACGGCAGCGACGACGGTTCGGACGGCTCCGACGGCGGCGACGACGGTTCGGACGGCTCTGACGGCGGTGACGAAGTCCCGGCCACCGTGGGCATCGTCTACTCGGACGGCGGACTCGGCGACAACTCGTTCAACGACGCGGCCCAGCAGGGCATCCTGCAGGCCGAAGAGGAGTTCGGCATCGAGTACAGCGAGGCCGAGCCGGACGGCGCCGGCGAGTTCGGGCAGTTCCAGCAGCGCTTCGCCAGTTCGACGGACCCGGTGTACGACCTCGTCTCCACTATCGGGTTCAACCAGGGCGACGCGCTCTCGGAGACCGCGCCCCAGTACCCCGACAAGGACTTCATGATCGTCGACACCGTCGTCGACGAGCCGAACGTCGCGAACTACCTGTTCCGCGAGGAGCAGGGCTCGTTCCTGATGGGCGTCCTCGCCGGTCGCCTGACCGAGACCGAGTTCTCGGCCGGAGCAGGGTCGACCGACCCCGACTCGACGAGCGTCGGGTTCGTCGGCGGCGTCGACAGCCCGGTCATCCGTAAGTTCCAGGCCGGCTTCGAGGCCGGCGTCGACTACGCGTCCGACGACGTCGACGTCATCACGAGCTACGTCGGCAGCTACGCCGACCCCTCGGGCGGACAGGAGGCCGCGCTGTCGATGTACCAGAGCGGCGCCGACATCGTCTACCACGCCTCCGGCGCGACGGGCGTCGGCGTCTTCCAGGCCGCACAGGAGGAGGGTCGGTTCGCGTTCGGCGTCGACCAAGACCAGTCGGTCTCCGAGGAGTCGTTCGCCGACGTCATCGTGGCGTCGATGGTGAAGCGCGTCGACACCGCCGTCTACGAGTCGATCGAGAACGTGATCAACGACGATCACCAGGGCGGCTCGACGGTCGCGCTCGGGCTCGAGTCGAACGGCGTCGAGTGCGTCTACGGTCAGGAGATCGGCGGCGACGTCCCCGACGACATCGTCAGCGCGGTCTCGGACGCGCGCGACGAGATCATCGCCGGGAACATCGACGTTCCCGACACCACGAGCAACTGAACGCGACGCGGCGGCGGCCGACGCCGGGCGCCCGGCGCGCGGCCCGGCCGCAGCGGAGCGCGCTTTTTTATCCGACCGGTCGTCGGGCAGACACGTCCGTCGGGGCTGGCCCGGAATCCGCGCTCTTTTAGGCTCCCACGCGGAGTTACGGGTGAATGAACCCGGCGGTCCACTTGGACGGCATTACGAAGCGATTCCCCGGGGTCGTCGCGAACGACGACGTGGATCTCGCGGTGGAGCGAGGAAGCGTCCACGCCCTGCTCGGCGAGAACGGCGCCGGAAAGACCACGCTGATGAACGTCCTCTACGGGCTCTACGAGCCGACCGAGGGGACCGTCGTCCTCGACGGCGAACCGCAGTCGTTCGACTCGCCGCGAGACGCGATCGACGCGGGCATCGGCATGATCCACCAGCACTTCATGCTCGTCGATCCGATGACGGTCTGGGAGAACGTCGTCCTCGGTAACGAGCCGAAGACGTGGGGCGGTCTCCGCGTCGACAAGACCGCCGCTCGCGAGGCGGTGACCGACCTGAGCGAGCGCTACGGCTTCGACGTCGACCCCGACGCGCGGATCGAGGACGTCTCGGTCGGGGTCCAACAGCGCGTCGAGATCCTGAAGGCGCTGTACCGCGGCGCCGACGTGCTCATCCTCGACGAGCCGACGGCCGTGTTGACGCCCCAAGAGGTCGAGGACCTCTACGGCGTCTTCGAGGAGCTCACCGACCAGGGGAAGACGATCATCTTCATCTCGCACAAGCTCAGCGAGGCGCTGTCGGCGGCGGACGAGATCACGGTCCTGCGCGACGGCGTCAACGTCGGCACCGTCGCGTCCGACGACGTGACCCGCGAGGAGCTCGCGGAGATGATGGTCGGCCGCGAGGTGCTGATGGAGCCGGCGACGACGCCGCAGGAGGCCGGCGACCGCGTGCTCGGCGTGACGGACGTCCACGCGGCCGACGACCGCGGCGTCGAGGCGGTGTCGGGCGTCTCCTTCGAGCTTCGGGCCGGAGAGGTGTTCGGCATCGCCGGCGTCGACGGCAACGGTCAGTCGCAGCTCGTCGAGGCGATCACCGGGATGCGGAAACCGACCGCCGGGTCGATCACGTACCTCGGCGAGCCGATGGAGAACGCCACCCGCCGCGAGCACATCGACCGGGGAATGGCCTTCATCCCGGAGGACCGCCAGGAGCGCGGCCTCGTGATGTCGTACGACCTCACGGAGAACGGGATCTTAGGGAGCCAGCACGACCCGCCGTTCGCCGAGAGAGGGCGCCTCGACTGGCGGGCCTCGCGGGACCACGCGGAGTCGATCATCGAGAAGTACGACGTGCGCCCGCCGAACGCGGAGGCGGAGGCCGAGGACCTCTCCGGCGGCAACCAGCAGAAGTTCATCGTCGGGCGCGAGTTCGAGCGCGACCCCGACCTCGTCGTGGCGATGCACCCGACCCGCGGGGTCGACATCGGCTCCACGGAGTTCCTCCACGACCGCCTGCTCGAACTGCGGGCCGAGGGCAAGGCGGTCCTCCTCGTCTCCTCGAAGCTGGACGAGGTGCAGGGGCTCTCGGACCGGTTGGCGGTGATCCACGAGGGCGAGTTCACCGGCGTCGTCGACCCCGCCACGGTGACAGAAGAGGAGATCGGGCTGCTGATGGCGGGCGAGCGGCTCGACGACGACGACTCAGTCGAGGCGGCCGCGGTCCACGACGCCGCTGACGCGGACCGGAGGGCAGACCCGTGAGCGGCACCGACTCGGACGGGCTCCCGTCGCTGGCGCGGCGCGTGGTCGCGCCGTTCGTCGACCGGACGGTCGCCGAGCGACTCGCGATAAGCGTCGCCGCCATCCTGCTCTCCATCGTGGTCGGATTCGCCATCGTGCTCGTCTCCGGCCGGATCGCGGAGTGTAGCACCGCGGCGTGGACGATGCCGGTCACCGGACTCGGCTTCTGTTACGACCCGTTCGAGGTGTACGTCGTCCTCTTCAACGGCGCGCTCGGCTACCCCTTCGCGGCCGGCGAGCCGGGGCTGTTCAACGCCGGCTGGACGCCGTTCAACCTCTCGCTCGGGCTGACGCTCTCGGAGACGACGCTGCTGATCTTCACCGGGCTCTCCGTCGCGGTCGCGTTCCGCGCCGGCCTGTTCAACATCGGGACGCAGGGCCAGCTCGTCGTCGGCGGGCTCGCGACCGCGCTGACCGTGCTCGCGGCGGCGCCGCTGCTCCCCGCGGGACCGGTCGCGGGGCTGGCGCTGATCGTCCTCGGAATCCTGGCCGGCGCCGTCGGCGGCGGCTTCTGGGGCGCGATCCCGGGCGCGCTGAAGGCGTACACCGACGCCAACGAGGTCATCACGACGATCATGCTCAACTTCATCGCGGCGAACGTCGCGTACGTGCTCGTCTTGGAGGTGTTCCGCGCCGAGGGGTCCTCGGTGGTCGCCACCGAGTACGTCCCCGAGTACGCCCAGTTCCTCCCGTGGGTCTTCCCGCAGTCGAGCGACTTCGCGGTCGTGGCGCTCGTGTTCGGGATCGCCTTCATCGGGGCGCTCTACTACCTCGTCGAGCACACGTCGTTCGGCTACGACCTGCGGACGAGCGGGGTCCAGGCGGCCGCCGCCGAGTACGGCGGCGTGAACGCGAAGGCGACGACCGTCCGAGCGATGACGCTGTCGGGAGCGATCGGCGGCGTCGGCGGGGCGGTGTGGGTGCTGATGTCCGAGGGCCGGTGGATGGCGTCGGTCCCCGCGCTCGGGTTCGACGGGATCACCGTCTCCATCCTCGCCGGGAACAACCCGCTCGGCGTGTTGCCGGCGGCGTTCCTGTTCGGACTGCTGAAGGGCGGCGCCCTGGAGATCGGGTTCCGCACCGACGTGCCGCCCGAACTCGTCGGCGTGTTGCGCGGGCTGATCATCCTGTTCGTGGCCATGCCGGAGTTCTTCCGGATGATCGGTCGGTACGCCGGCGTGGGGTCGCGCGGTCCGGGCGGTCCGAAGACGGGCGGTTCGAAGTCGGACGACGCGGACCCGGCCGATGACACGGCCGCGACCGACGGAGGTGCGGCCGATGCGTAACCCGCTCGCGGACGCGTCGATCCCCGTCCTCGACGGGTTGATCGAGGACGACTACGTGCGGATGCTCGTCGTGAGCACTACCGGCGTGCTCGGCCTGCTGGGGGTGCTGGGGCTGTTGTTCCCCGACAGCATCGCCGGCGACCTCTCCGGAATCGTCTTCTCGTCGAGCACCGCGTCGTCGACGGCGCGGCTGGCGGCGCCCATCGTGCTCGCCGGGCTCGGCGGCATCTTCGCCGAGAAGTCCGGCGTGATCAACATCGGGCTGGAGGGACTGCTGATCATCTCGGCGTTCGTGTCCGTCTACGTCGCCTCCGCGGTCGGGATCGGCAACGCCGTCCTCGGTGTGCCGGCCATCTGGATCGGCTTCCTGGGCGGCATCGCCGCCTCGACGTTGCTCTCCGGCGTCTTCGGCATCGTCTGCATCGAGTTCAAGGCCGACCAGATCATCGCCGGACTGGCGGTGTGGCTCATCGCGCTCGGACTGGCGCCGTTCATGTCGACCGTGTTCTTCGGCGGGGTCAACACGCCGAACCTGGGCGCCCGCATCGGCTGGCGGTACTCCGCGGTGATGGTCGTCGTCGCGACGCTCGCCTCGTGGTGGGCGCTGAACCGGACCGCGTTCGGGAAACACCTCCGGGCGGCGGGCGAGAACCCGAAGGCGCTCGACACCGTCGGCGTCTCCGTCTCGAGGGTGCGCCACGCCGGCGTCCTGCTGTCTGGCGTCTTCTCCGGGATCGGCGGCTCCGCGCTCGCGCTGTCGATCGGTCAGTTCGTGGGCTCGGGCGACACGATGGTGCAGGGGAAGGGGTTCATCGCCATCGTCGCGTACCTGTTCGGCAACTACAACCCGCTCGGGACGCTCGGCGCCGGCGTGCTGTTCGCCGGGCTCGACGCGACCCAGATCCGGCTCCAGCAGCTCGGCTACGCGGTCCCCGACACGCTGGTGCAGACCATCCCGTACGTCGTCGTGATCGTCGTCCTCGCGTTGGTCGGCCGGACGCGGCTCCCGGAGGCCGCCGGCGAGCACTACGAGACCGAGGACTGAGGCGGAACGCGGCCGCCCCGCGTCGACTGATCGCCCGCCCCGCGCCGACCGGTCGTCAGTCCGACGCCGACTCGGCGTCGCCGCCCTCCGACGCGGGAGACGGGAGGCGCAGGTCGGCGAACTCCGCTAAGTCGCCGACGCCGCTGACGACCCGGACTTCCTCCGTCACCGGGACGCCGACGCAGGAGAGCCGGGCGTTCGTCTCGCGGATCTGTTCCTCGGAGAGGACTGACTGGCCCGGCATCGCCACGTCGCCGTCGACGACGATGACGGCGCAGTTCGAGCAGGCGCCGCCCCGGCAGGCGTACGGCCACGACCGCCCGCCGCGCTCGGCCGCCTCCAGGATCGACTCGCCGGGCTCGACGAGGAACCGCCCGTACTCGGGGAGGTCGAGGTCCGACTCGGCGGCCTTCTCGAAGAGGTCAGGATCGCCGAGCGACCAGCCGCGCTCGACCATCGCCCCGTGGTCGAGGTGGAACACGGTCGACGGCTCGCCCGTGAGGAGGGGTTCGACCCCGCCCTCCGCGTAGCCGCGGATCACGGTCGCCGCCTCGGGGACGGGCCGCTCGGACAGGTCGGCGAACCAGGCCTCGACCGAGTCGACGGTGAGGTTCGACTCCGCGGCCACCGCCTCGACGTCCACGCCCTCCAGGCGAGCGATCTCGGCGACGTACGCCGGCGAGTCGAGCGACTCGATCGCCCCCTCGACGGCGTCGTCCGAGCGGTCGTACCACGACGCCAGTTCGCCCGTCCCGATCCCCTTGTCGTACGCGATTGCGAGCATCAGCGCCGCGGTCGCCTCGCCCTCGCGAACCTCCGGGAGCCACTCTCGGAGCCGGTCCGTGTCGACGTGTCGGAGTCCGCTCATAGCCGCCCTCTCGGCCGCCTCGCGATTAAAAACGGGGGCTGAACAGTTAGGTGCGGGGTCGCCGTCCGACGGTCCCTCCGCGGCGGCGACGTGGTTGTCCGCGTGACCCCTCCGCGACGGCGACGTGGTTGCCCGCGTGACCCCTCCGCGACGGCGACGCGGTCGTCCAAGTGGCCGCGCTCCGGAGGGCGACGCGACTCGTGTCGGCCCGGAGGGGACCGAATCGGGAACAAAGAGTTTTGCCACCGGGGCGACGACCCACGTGACATGAGCATCGACGAGTACGACGTCGTCGTGGCCGGCGCCGGGACCGCCGGCTGTTACGCCGCCGCGACGATCGCGAACGAGGGCCTCGACGTCGTCATCGTCGAGCGAAAGGACGAGGAGGAGGCGGGCCACATCGCCTGCGGCGACGCGCTGAAGGGGGCCGACGCCTTCCCGGAGGCCATCCCCAAGTCGCGGCTCGAACCGGCGTTCACGAACACCGGCGTCGACCACGGGCGGTTCGAGATCCCGCAGGAGGACACGGCCCTCGAGATCCCCGTCCCGGGCGAACTGGCCGTCATCGACCGCTGGGAGTACGGCCGACGCATCATCGCCGGCGCCGAGGACGCCGGCGTGGACTTCCACTACGACACCGTCATCAGCGACGTGATCCAGACCGACGACGGGCGGGTCACGGGGCTCCGCGCGAAGCGGAACGGCGACCCGGTCACGTACGAGGGCGACCTGGTCATCGACGGCGCCGGGTCGCTGTCGCTGCTGCAGGACAAGGCCGACTTCGAGGGGACGACCTTCGACACCAACGTGCGCTACTCGCAGTTCTGCTCGGCGTACCGCGAGATCGTCGAGGTCCCCGAGCCGGTCGAGTGGGACGACGCCCTCGTCTTCAAGGCGACCGACCGCGCCGCCGGCTACCTCTGGTACTTCCCGCGGACGAGCACCGAGATCAACGCCGGGCTCGGCTTCCAGATGAACGAGGAGCCGATGCAGCTGGTCGAGGCGCTGAAACACGACCTCCGGAACCGCCCCGAGTTCGAGGGCGCGGAGGTCCGCGACAAGCTCGGCGGCGCGCTCCCCACCCGCCGCCCGTACGACTCGGCGGTCGCGCCGGGGTACATGGCGGTCGGCGACGCCGCCGGCCACGTCAACCCCACGACCGGCGGGGGCATCGCCGGCGCCGCGTACGCGGGCAAGTACGCCGGCGAGCAGGCGGTGAAGGCGGTCTCAGACGGCGACGTCACCGAGGAGAACCTCTGGCGGTACAACACGCGCGTCATGGACCACTTCGGCGGGCGCTACGCCGGCCTCGACGTGTACAACGTGCTCTCGACCGCGGTCGACGTGGACGACCTGATGGGCCTCCTCGCCGCGCTCCCGGGCGAGAAGCTCGCCGAGGCGCTGTACGAGGGGTCGACGTCGATGTCGTTCGGCCTGAAGCTGAAGGCGGCGATCAAGAGCTTCGGCTACTGGGGGACGATCCGGAACTTCTACCAGACGAAGTCGCTCGCCGACGAACTGCTCGCGCACTACGAGTCGTACCCGACCAGCCCGGCCGCGATGGCGAACTGGACCGGCGAGCGCGACGCGATCATGGACCGGATCTACGAGACGACCGGCGCCGACGCGAAGTACTGAGTCGCTCGCGACCGGAGCCGACGTCGCCCTTCTTTCACGGCCGCGTGTCTGCGACCCGCAGGATCGCCCCGCTCAGCACGTCGATACCGACCGCGATGTCGTCTTCGACCACGTCGAAGGTGCTCGTGTGGTGGCCGCCCGGGTGGTCCGTCCCCACGCCGACGTAGCAGGCGAGGCCGCCCTGGTCCTGTACCGCCTGCATCAGGAACGTCGCGTCCTCGGAGCCGCCCAGGTCGTCGCTGTCGACGACCTCGGTGACGCCCGCCGTCTCGCCCGCGACGTCGCCGACGATCCCGGCGAGCGCGGCGTCGCTGGTCGCGCTCGGCGCCTCGCCCTTCGTCCGCGTCTCGACCTCGCAGTCGTGCATCGCGGCGGCCGACTCCAGGATCCGGTCCGCGTGGTCGGACATGTACGACGCCAGTTCCGTCGTCGCGCCGCGGAGTTCGCCCTCGATGAACGACTCCTCGGGGACGATGTTCGTCGCCGTCCCGCCGCCGACGAGGCCGGCGTTCACGCGGGTCGGTCCGTCGGCGTGCCGGGGGATCGCGTAGAGGTTCTGGACCGCCGCCGCCATCGCCTGCACCGAGTTGCGTCCCTGCTCCGGCCGCGCCCCGGCGTGCGACGGCTCGCCCGTGAACTCCGCGAGGAAGTGCCGGACGGCGAGGAACCCCTCGACGCCGCAGACGACCTCGCCGGACGGGTGATCGAGGCCCACGTGGACCGCGTAGAGGTAGTCGACGTCGTCGAGGTGCCCGGACTCGGCCATCGGCTTCCCGCCCGCCACCTGCTCTTCGCCCGGCTGGAAGAACACCTTCAGCGTGCCCGCGAAGTCGGAGTCGAGCACCGCGTCGAGGGTCCCGAGCCCCATCGTCGCGTGGGCGTCGTGGCCGCAGGCGTGCATGAACCCCTCGTGCTCCGACCGGAACCCCTCGGCGACGGGGACGTGATCGCCGTCCTCGGACTCGCGGATCGGGAGGGCGTCGATGTCCACGCGGAGCCCGATCACGGGACCGTCGCCGCGCTCGACGACGGCGACGCACCCGGTGTACCCCCCGGAGAGCTGGTCGACGACGGCCGGGTCCGCGCCCGCGTCGCGAGCCTGCTGCTCCCACTTATCGAGCGTCTCGTCGTCGGGGACGTTCATCCGGTCGTCGGTCGCGAGCGCGTCGCGGCCGACGTACAGCTCGGTGAGGTCGCGGTCCCGAAGCTCCCCGACGATCCGAGCGGTAGTGTAGAACTCGCACCACGCGGGCTCGGGGTGGCGGTGGAGGTCGCGGCGGAACTGGCGGTACGCGTCTGACTCGAGTGCGCTCATACGTCGGAGTATACCGGGTGGGGTTAAAAGGATTCAGAGGCCGGGGATCGCTTCGGCGCCGAGACGAGACCCGCGGGCGACGCCGACGCGGCCGCTCATTCGACGGGGACCGACGCCGGCTCCCTCTCGCCGTCGGCCGTCGGGCTCGACGCCGCCGGCTCGATCACTTCCACCGGCGCGACCGGCGCGTACCGCCGGACGCGTTCGACGGCGTCTCGCGCGTCTCGCCGCGTCTCGTACCCCTCGGCGGCGTCGCGCAGGACGGTGCCGTTGCGGTGGCGGAGGCGCCACCGGTGCTCGCCGGCGGAGTCGACGAAGAGCTCGAAGGCGGCCCGACCGATGTCGAGGGGATCCGCGAGGGGCGCGTACTTCCGCGCCCGGGCGAACGACTCGCGCGCGCCGCGCTCGGTCGAGAACCGTCGGACGCCGCGGACCGTGACCCGACCGCTGGGGGCCCGGAGTCGCCAGCGATACTCGCCGACGCGGTCGCTCGTCACCTCCGGTTTCGCGCCGTCTGCCGCGAGGGCGGTGCGGGCGCGCTCGGCGCTTCGCGCGGCCCCGGCCCGTGTGGCGTACCCGGGCGCTGACGCCGCGAGCGTCCGGCTCCGGGGCCCCACGAGCCGCCACCGCCACCCGGCCGCGCCGTCGCGGTACACCTCCATACCGGCCGGGTCACACCGGACGCACGCCGCGGCCCCGGCCAGTTCGCGGAGGGAGGTGATCGCCCGGCGGACGGCCCGACGGGACGCGTAGCCCTCCCCGCCGTTCGCGACGACGTCCCCGTCTCGGTGGCGGAGCAGGAAGCGCTCCTCGCCCGAGCGGGCCGTGTACGCCTCGAAGCGCGCGCGGGCCCACGGCACCTCGTCCGGTCTGGCTTCGCGCAGGGTGGTCTCGCCCGCCGGCGGGCGCGACGGACGATCGGTGCCTCGCTCCGTCGGTGCGCCCGCGACGCCGGTCGCTCGGCCTCGCTTGGGCGTGACGTGCCACGTCCTGGGCGCGCCGGCGAGCTGGAGGTAGAGCGCGTGGATCTGGATGACCCAGCCGGCGGGGATCCACAGGTAGGCGTGCGCCAGCATCTGCAGCCGCCGGCCGATCCCCCGCGGGAACGGGACGTCGGGGTCGCGGAGCGTCGCGAACGCGATGGAGGCGCCGCGGGCGGGGAGCAGAAACAGCGCTAACCCGACCGCGACGGGCCCGGGAAACGGGCTCCCGAAGCCGGTGATCGACAGCAGGAACAGCGCCGGGAACACCGTGTACACCGGCGCGCTCACGGAGGTGAACAGCAGCCAGCTGACGCCGAAGGTGCGCTTGAGACCGAGCGAACGCCACGAACGGACCACGCTGGGGGCGTGCTTCGCCGTCACCTGCGCCCAGCCGCGGGCCCACCGCACGCGCTGGCGGATCAGCGCGGAGACGGTGGTCGGAGTGAGCTCGCGCGCGACCATGTCGGGGTCGTAGGCCACCCGCCAGTCGGTCTCGACGAGGAGCCGGACCGTCAGGTCGATGTCCTCGGTGAGCCGGGCGGGGGACCAGCCGCCGACCGACGGCGGCACCTCTCGCCGGAAGATGGCCGCCGACCCGGCGAAGTGGGCCGCGCCGAACGCGTCGCTCAGGAAGGGGTGTTCGACCCACGTGCTGTGTTGACGCTCCGCGCTGACGAACCGCGAGAGCCGGTCCTCCGGGTACATGGCCGCCTTCCGGCCTTGGACGACGCCGACCTGCGGCGACGCCTCCAGCCTGGCGAGCCCGCGGGCGAGGAACGCCGGTTCGACCGTCTCGTCGGCATCGAGCAGCAGCGCGAACGGGGTCTCGACGTGCTCCCACACGGCGTTGAGGTCGCCCGCCTTCGAGCCGGCGGTGCCCTCCGTCACCGTCACGCGGTCGGGGTAGCGGTCCCGGAACTCCCGGGCGACCGCGACCGTGTCGTCGTCGGAGCCCGCCGCCGGCAGGAGCAGGAACCGGATCCCGGGCAGCGCCTCCAAGTTGTGCGAGAGGCTCTCGGGCAGCACCGACCCCTCGTTCGCCGCGGACACCACGACCGTGACCGGCGCGTCGGGGTCGTGCGGGCCGACCGCCTGCCGGTCACTGCGGAGCCGCCGCCGGGCGTGGAACATCATCAGGTAATCGAAGCCGACGCCGATCGTCAGCAACACGAGGTAGACGGCGAGGATCGGGAGGAACGCGTCGACGTACGCTAAGAGGAGCGAGAACACCAGCACGTTCAGCAACACGACCGTCGTGAACGCGTGCGTGACCGCCGTCGCGGTCACGCCGGCCATCGCCCCGGGCAGGGCCGGCGTTCGCGGCGGCGGCATCTGTACCCCCAGCGCGCCGACGGCACCGAGGCCGGCGACGACCGTCGCCGGAGCCACCGCCCACGGCGCGGCCACGACGGGGTCAGCGCCAGCGGTCAGCGCCACGACGAGCGTCGCGAGCGTACCGCTCCCGGTCGAGACGAGCAGCACCGACTCCCAGATGCCCGCCGCGCTGTGGGGCCGCGCCGGCGCCGCCGTCAGCGCCCGTTGGCGCATCCAGAACACGTGCACGGACAGCGCCCCGAACCCGGTGGCGTACGCCAAGAGGGCCGCGCGCGGGACGAACGGCCCCGACTCCAACACGAGCGCCGAACCGAGCAGTACCGCCGTGTGGCCGCTGAACGGGACGGCGACGCGCTCGCTCCGGGACGCGCCGGATATCCGCACGTCGTTCGCGAGGAGGAACGCCTGTGCACCGGCCGCCAGCGCGACGACGCGCACCGTGTCCGGAAGCCCGTCGACCACCACCCCGCCGGCGAGCGCGAGGCCGACGACGAGCGCGACGACGCCGAACAGGACCGTGGCCGCCCCGCCGACCGGACTGGCGGCGCGGGTCCGCGTGAGTCGCCACGCGTCCGCCAGCGCGGCGACCGTCAGCACGGTCACGCCGCCCACGAGGAGGGTCCAGCCGACCGACGCTCCCCACAGACCGACGGTCACGACGCCGACGGCCGCGGCGAGCACGGACAGAACCCAGGCGGCGTCGTATATCCGAGAACTAAACATTGAGAGAGTAGATGTCGGCTGAACGGATAAATACGCGTGAATGTCTTCACATCTTATAGATCGTTACCGAACGTATTGATCACGCGACTGCGCTCGTTACGAGAAATCGCGACCGCCGCCCGTCCGACGACCGGCCTCGGTGCCGCCGGTCAGTCCCGGCGATGGCCGAGCGGCTTCTTCTGATCGACCTCGACCTCGACGTGGATCGAGTCGGGGAAGTCGCGGGCGACCACCTCGCGGGCGATGTCGTCGGAGCCGTGGATCTCCATCGACCGCTTGTAAACGGAGTAGCTCCACGGCGAGAACTCGTCGCCGGCGCGGAGCTGTTTATAAAGCGGCACGCGGACGGTCTCGGCCGGCGTGGCGTGCGGGCCCTTACACTCCGCGCCCTTGCGTTCGATCGCGGTCTTTAGCTCCTGGACCGTCTCGGCGAGCACGTCGCGGTCGCCGGAGGCGAAGGAGAGTTTCGTGACGAAGGTCATGGCTGGGGGTCGTCCGTGCATGGTTGCCCGAGGAGTAAAAACGCATCTACCCGCGAGCCGACGTGCGCGCCCGGTCGACTCGACGCGTCACGGCCCGATCCGCCGGCATTTCGGCGCCTGACGCGCCGTTCGGAAGTCCGACACGCTCTTTAAGGGCGGTTGCTTACCGGACGACAATGACGGTCGAAGCGATAAGCGCTGGAGCCATCCTCTTCCGCGACACCCGCGGCGAACGGGAGTACCTGCTCCTGAAGAGCCGACCGGGGGACTGGGAGTTCCCCAAAGGCGGGGTCGAGGGGGACGAGGAGCTCCAGCAGACGGCGATACGAGAGGTGTCGGAGGAGGCCGGAATCGAGGATTTCCGGCTTATCGACGGCTTCCGCGAGGAGTACGACTACGTGTTCGAG
>Ga0102935_1000418_pt1 | contig 15460 bp, 18 predicted proteins | sample SalPonR2_A_D2_MG_FD_78508 | JGI IMG/M metagenome (GOLD analysis project Ga0102935, IMG submission 78508) | Salt pond soil microbial communities from South San Francisco under conditions of wetland restoration - Salt Pond MetaG R2_A_D2_MG | ecosystem: Environmental > Aquatic > Marine > Intertidal... | reverse complement strand
ATGCCGGCCGAACTCGACTTCGGGGAGCGACGTTCCGGAGCGAACCAGTAGCCGATCCGAGCGCGTCCCGACACACGTAAACCCCTCGCCCGACAGATCCCGACAATGAGTAGCGAGGCCAAGGAGGGTTCTGTCGAGGTCGTCGGGACCGCACACGTCTCCGAGGCTAGCGTCGAGGAAGTCGAGTCAGTCATCGAGGAGAAACGACCGGACATCGTCGCCGTCGAACTCGACGAGGGGCGATACCGTCAGCTCCGTGGCGAGGCACCGGAGGATCTCGACGCTGGCGATCTCCTGAAGGGAAACACGGTCTATCAGTTCCTCGCGTACTGGATGCTCTCGTACGTCCAGGCACGGCTCGGAGACCGGTTCGATATCGAGCCCGGGGCCGATATGAAAACCGCGGTCGACACGGCCGAGAAGTTAGGGATCGGTGTCGCGCTCGTCGATCGGGACATCCAGGTCACGATCCAGCGCTTCTGGGCCAGGCTCTCGTTCCCGGAAAAGCTCAAGCTGGGCGGCAGTCTCGCTGTCGGACTCGGCACTCCCGTGGAGGTCGGGATGGGCGTCGGGCTCTCGATCGCGTTCATCGTCTCGATCCTGGCGGGTGCACTCGCCGGCCCGTTCATCGTGCCGGAGACGTTCGGGTCGGGCTTTCTCGTCGGGGCAGCCGACACGCTCTTGATTGCGCTCGGACTCGGGCTCGTTTTCGGGACGGTGCTCGTCCTCGGGTTGGAACGGCTCGCGCCCGAAGAAGAGGAACTGACGGAGCTCGACATCGAACGGATGACTGACACGGACGTCGTCGGCGCGATGATGGAGGAGTTCCGGCGGTTCTCGCCGGGCGGTGCCGAGGCGCTCATCGACGAGCGCGACGCCTACATCGCCCACCAGCTTGTCTCGCTGCGCGAGCAGGGCCACGACGTCGTGGCTGTCGTCGGCGCCGGACACCGGGAAGGAATCGAGCGATACCTCGACACGCCCTCGCTTCTCCCACCGATGGCAGAGCTGACAGGCCGGACATCGAGCAGTCGGGTTTCGTTATACAAGGCGTTCGGTTATCTGTTCACGCTCGGGTTCCTCGTGTTCTTTGCCCTGCTCGCGGTCGCGACCTACACCGGCGTTGAGGGAACATCGGGCGGGTTGCTCTTCCGGCTGTTCGCGGCGTGGTTCCTCGTTAATGGGCTCCTCGCTTTCGGACTCGGTAAACTCGCCGGCGCGCACTGGCGCTCCGCGAGCGTCGGCGGCGGCGTCGCGTGGCTGACGAGCGTGAACCCGCTGTTGGCGCCCGGCTGGTTTACCGGCTACGTCGAGTTGCGGTACCTCGATGTCAACGTCGGTGACATTTCGACGCTCAACGAGATCATGTCCGACGAGGAGACCCCGATGCGACAGCTGTGGCGGGATCTCAGGGCCGTCCCGCTGTTCCGGCTCATTATGATCGTCGCGTTGACGAACGTCGGGAGCTTCATCGGGAGTGTCCTCTTTGCGACTGTCTTGCTCCCGTACCTGTTCGCCGGTTCGGGGATCGAGGGGGCGAGCGGCGTCGCCCGGCTGATGATCGAGGCTGCCCGAAACAGCCTCGAGATCCTCATCGAGGTGACTCGATGAGCGCGCTTCGGATCCGCGGAATCGGGTTTTCGGCCGACGAAATACGGGATCTCGTCATCGCGTGGGGCGCACTCGGTGTCGCGTTCAGCGTGTTCATCCTCGGTGCAACCGGCCGGAGTATCTTTCCGGGGATCGTAACGACAGTCTTCTCGCCGCTTTTTGTTCGGGTGTTCGCGCTCAGCGTCCTGACGGTTGGAATCGGCTTTCTCCTCCACGAACTCGCACACAAGGTCGTCGCAGTGCGGTTCGGTCAGATCGCGTCGTTTAGAGCCGATTACGGGATGCTCGCGCTCTGTATCATCGCGGCGTTCGCTGGGTTTCTGTTCGCCGCGCCGGGGGCCGTGTACCACCGGGGCCGGATCACTCTCCGACAGCGCGGTCTCGTTTCCGTTGCCGGGCCGCTAACGAACGTCGCACTCGTCGTGGTGTTCCTTCCGCTCGTGTTCCTTCCGGGATTTTTCGGCCAGGTCGGCCGGGTCGGCGTTCTCGTCAACGCTTTTCTCGCGGCGTTCAATATGATTCCCTTCGGCCCACTCGACGGCAAGACGGTGCTCACCTGGAGTCGTCCCGTCTTCGCCGTCGTATTCGTCGGATCAGCACTGCTCGCCGCTGGAGCGTTTCTCATTGTCGGCTTTCCGGCCTTCTGAGACGGCGCTCAACCGACGCGTTTTTGCTCCGTTCGGCCACCCGTTCGGGTATGACCGACGATGCGGACTCCAGGGAGGGACTCACGTACTCAGAGGCGGGCGTCGATATCGATGACAGCGAAACCGCCACCGCGGCGCTCGTCGGCGCGATCGGCGAATTCGAGGGCGATTACGCCGGGCTGATCGACATCGGCGACCGCTATCTGGCGCTCGCGACCGACGGCGTCGGCACGAAACTTCTCGTCGCCGAGGCGGTCGACGATTACTCGACGATCGGGATCGACTGTATCGCGATGAACGCAAACGACCTCATCGCGACCGGGGTGACACCGGTCGCGTTCGTCGATTATTTGGCCGTCGAAGCGCCCGACGACGAAACGGCCGAACGGATCGGTGACGGACTCGCAACGGGGGCCGAGCGCGCGGGGTTGACACTGGTCGGCGGCGAGACGGCCGTCATGCCCGAGGTGATACGGGGGCTCGATCTGGCGGGCGCGTGCGCCGGGCTGGCAACCGATGGGGAACTGTTCGACGGTGAAGCGAAGCCAGGGGACCTCCTCGTGGGTGTGCCGTCTTCGGGGATCCATTCGAACGGGCTGACGCTGGCACGCGAGGCAGTTACCCGAAATCATGCGTACACCGATCCCTTCCCGTACGACGAATCGCGGACGATCGGCGAGGTGCTCTTAGAGCCGACCCGGATCTATCGAGAACTGCTCGATCCGCTGCACGCAGCCGAAACCCACGCGGCGGCCCACATCACCGGCGGCGGCTGGACGAACCTCAAGCGGATGGGCGAATACCGATACGTCGTCGAAGAGCCCTTCGAGGCGGATCCGGTCTTCGAGTTCGTCCAGACCGAGGGGGGCGTCTCGGACGAGGAGATGCACCGGACGTTCAATATGGGCACGGGCTTCGTCGCCGCCTTTTCTGAGGCCGACGCTGAGCGCGTCGCTGGGGAACTCGACGACGGGCGAGTCATCGGCCGCGTCGAACCGGGAGATGGCGTCTCGATTCGCGGCTTGGATCTATAGCGAACAGGCGGGGACACTCCTCGGTCGACTCTCGCCCCGCACTGCCGCCTCGGGAGCCGACCGCCAGTGCTCAGCGCACACTGCCGTTGCTCTCGCCATCGTATTTCAACCTCCGTACGCGATCGATCGGCGGGAAAGACTTTTCGCTGCCGCGAGTCATGCGTTACCATGGTTCGTGCCTTCATTATGCTGAAAACCACGACGGGCCAGACCGAGGCGCTGTCCGAAACGCTCGGTGGCATCGACAACGTCACGGCGGTGAACGTCGTCGCCGGGGACTTCGACGTCATCGTCGAGAGTGAAGCGGAGGAGGTCTACGACATTATCAACTCCGTGTCCGCACAGATCCGGGACCTCGAAGCGATCGTCGACACGAAGACGTACATCTGTCTCGAGTAAGCGCCGGATCCGTTCCGGTCGTAATATCCGTTTGTTTTTACTCTTCACAGATCGGTCAGCCGGGAGACGGTCTCGACGGCCGACTCGACAACTGTCGCCTGCGACTGAGTCGCGTCGATCCGATAAAACCGGTCCGGGTCGGCCTCGATGAGCCGTTCGTAGTTCGCCCGTACCTCCTCCAGATACGTCGCCGTCTCGAACTTGTTCGTCGCGCCGGCTCGCTCGGCGCCGAGTTCGGGCGGCAGATCGAAGTACAGTGTCGCATCGGGCGGTCTGGTGAACGGCTCGTGGACCGATCGGATGTATTCGACCGGATCGTCGAGCGTTTCCGAGAGGGTTGCGCCCTGATACGCGTACCGGGAATCCGAATACCGATCGGAGACGACGAGTTTGCCGGCTGCAAGCGCCGGTCGCACGACCCGAGCGAGATGGTCCGCGTGATCGGCGGTGTACAGGAAAAGCTCCGCCAGTGGGTCGGCTTCGGTGTCCTCGATTGATCGGTAAACAGCGTCGCCGTACCACGAATCGGTCGGCTCGCGGGTGAAGACGGTGCTCTCGTCCGGCAGCCGCTCGCGGAGTGCCTCAAGAACGGTCGTCTTACCACCCCCATCGATCCCTTCGAGCGTGACGAGCATACGCCGACTCTGGCGGCGACTACATATCAGACTGCCGGGTCCCGAAGCCAGCGCCGTCGCTCCGGGGCGAGCAGCCGAGGAATCGCTCGGCGAAAACGGTGGTTGCGGGAGTATGAGGAGAAAGCCTCGCGCTTCAGCGCGGGGAGGAAGTCAAGCTTCCTCGTCGACGTCGACGGTCACCGCTTCCTCGGCGGCGACTTCCTCGGGTTTGGCCTCGAGGCGGGTCTTCTGGATCTCGACGCGGCGAAGCGGATAGATCGTCTTCGCTTCGTTGTAGATCGCAGAGGAGAGTCGTCCCTCGACGATACTGTCGATGAGCCCCTCGAAGGTCCGCTCGGCTGCGGCCTCCTCGACGAGGTCGACCATCGTCTTCCGGACGGCTCGCTCCTGGCTGTGGTCCGCCGACTTCGTCGTGTAGGCGACAGGCTGGACCTGTACGCGGTAATCGTCCGTCGTCAGGACGGTAACGAAGGCGTCGACCTTCGAAGTGCCACGGCGGGTGAGGCTGCGCAGGTAATCACGGGTGAGTTCGTGTTTGATGAAGTCGGTGTAGGCGGTGTCGCTACCGACGTCCGTGATCTGGAAAGTCAGCTTCGTGTTGTTCTCGCTCGGGTCGTTCTGCAGTTCGCCGAGGGTCGTCTCGATCGTCCGATCGTAGACCTGTTCGGGTTCGTCCGCGGGCGTTTCACCGAGTTCGGCCCGGTCGAACATCTCGGGGGCCATCACGGTGTACCATCGCTTCTCCTGTTTCTGCTTGGATACTGAACGTTCGCTCATGATTGTGTTGTCGTGTCGGTTATTCGCTGTGCAACTGTGAGGTTTGCGACGTAATCGTCCGCCGTCGTCCGGAGGCCGCTCGCCGTCTCGCGTTCGATCGTCGTCACGACCGCGTCACCGGTCGAGGCGACACGCGTCGATATCTCGTCGGTGTTGTCGGGCGCTAGCGCGGCGGCGATCAGTTCGGGCCGTTCGTGGCGCGTCCGGATCGTCACGCTGTCCGTCATAGCGCCCCCCTGAACGCCGCGGTGAAATCGTCTGCCGTGCCCTCGAAGACGGCCGTGCCCGCGCCGTCGCGGGCGCTCGATCGCCCGTCGAGGGCGGTCGCCGTTTCCGAGAGTGGCACTTCGATCGGCGTCTCGCTGACCGTTGCCGCCGCGCCCTCGGTTACCGCGAGCGCGATCGGCTCCGGCGAGCGATACTGGAACGCGAGGCGGGCGACGGTACCGAGCACCGCCGGCGCTGCGTTTTCGATCCGGATCACATAGAGCCCCTCGTATCGGCCGGTATCGGCCGTCCGAAGGACCGTGTGGGCTCGCTGACCGTGGGTTCGCCAGACGTCACGGGCGGCGGCTTCGACGTCGTGACCGAGCGCCAGCGCCAGGCCGGTGCCTGGCTGTGCCCGGGCGACGGCCTCAAGCACGTCCGCGAAGCCGCCGAGCGTCCCGAACCGGTCAGTCACGTACGGGCGCAGTGCCCGCTCGACTGCCGGCGCGGCGCGGGGCGGCGCGTTCTCGACGGCCGACAGCGCGACGAACGAGGCGAGTTCGCGCCCCGTCGGGTCTTCGAGCGTCGACAGCGCCGTCTCGGTCGCGTCGAGATCGCCCGAGAAACTGGCATGGACAAGCGTCGAGGCCGCAAGTCCCTCGATCGGATCGTCGGTCGGGATCGCCACGCCGGGGTGTCGCTCAAGACCAGCCCGCTCGAGGAGCCGTCCGGACGGCTCCGCTCCCGCACAGATCGCGCCGGCGAGTGCGAGTTCGGGATCGATCGCGTCCGGTGCCAGCGTCTCGAGGATCGAAGCTGCCTCGGTGGCGACGGGGGCGTTCCGGAGCGTCACGTCGCCGGTCGGACCGCCGACGGCGACGGTGCAGTCGGCGTCGGTCGCCGGTGGCTCGGGCACGGCCGCGAGACTGGCCTGGTACGGAACGCCGACCGCGTCGAGTCCGCGGGCGAGTAGTCCCGCCGCTGCCAGGCTGTCGCCGTTGGCGGTTGCGACCAGCCGAACGAACTCGGCGTCGGTCAGCACCGCAGCGGCGCGGTCGGGCGTGTCTTCCGAGTGACCGGCGGCTGCCATCGGGTTACTCCAGTAGCTCTTTGGCTTCGTCGTATTCGTAGGTGAACTCCGCGTCGAGTTTGTCGCCGCGGTAGTAGTCGACGAGCCGACGGATCTTCGACTCCGTGTTCTGCAGGGCCCGCTTGTTCTGGGCGTCGCCAGGGTTTCGCTCCATGTGATCGCGGAGCCGGACGGCCCGCTCCATCAGGTTCCGGAGATCCTCCGGAAAATCGTCGGTAGCATCGTTTTCTTCGAGTATCTCGGTGACTTTCTTGCCGGTCGCCAGTTTGACGTCCGGCACCGGGACGCCCTGAACGCCCTCGTCACGGAGTTTACGGCCGATCTGGCTGGGGTCGTGCCCCTCCTCGGCCAGTTCGACGATCCGTGATTCGATCGCCTCGTCGTCTACCTCGCTCCACTCCGGTGGTTCCTCGGCCGTGGGGCGGTCCGAACCGGACGACCCGCGACGGCGTGAGTGCATTCGTGCCATTGTTGAATTGGAACTGCACTGACCGCTTTCTGACGGCGCAGATCACTGTCGGCGGCCGAACCGCCCGACGGCGTCGCGCCAACACTACCGCAATCCCAAGCCAGCCAATCGGCGGGCGAGTCGGATTTGCGGTCGTGCGGTTCCCACTGCTACGTCGTGGGTTCGAACGGAAAACGGTTTCCACTTGTCGGTCGGCTGGCTCAGCCGCCGTTCGCGCTCAAGAACTCGCCCGTCCGTTCGGCGACTGCCGACCGGAACGCCAAGAGATCGACCGACGAGTCGCCGTCGAACAGCCGGCCGTGCTCCTCTCGAACGATCGCTTCGAACGCGCGCTCGTGCAGCGTTTCGAACGATACCGGCTGGCCCCGGGAGCGAAGATCCGCCGCGATCGCCTCGAAGCGACGATCGGTCGCGAGCCGTTCGGCCAGTTCTTCGGGGGAATCATCGATGGGCGAGAGGTCGTCAGTCGTCTCGAAATCCGGGTGTAGCAGCTTCGCTCGTCCGCCTTTCTTATTGTGAATGACGACGCCTTTGGCCGGCCCGTCGTACCAAGCAGAGTCGGGAACGCGATAGGTGCTAGGATCGAAATCTCGGGTGTTGCGTTCACGCTCGAAAGCGTTGACCGGCGTGAGCCCGAGTTGCTCGAACACCTTCTCCGTGACGTCCGGCGGCCGAAACGTTTCGGCGTCGTCCGACCAGACGTCGAAGCCGAGAAACGGAGGGATCCGATCCCAGTCGTACTCGATCGTCCGGCGGTAGGTCGCCGCCCCGAAGAGGACGACCGACTCGACGTCGTCGACGGCGGCCCGCAGCGCGTCCCGGTCAAGTCGCTCGCGGACGTGCTGGACGGCGGGACGATACGGGGCCGGAATCGCGTCGGGATCGTCGTACACCTGCTCCCGATCGCCGAACCGCAACAGCCCCGATTCGCGGAGTTGAATTCGGAGAACCGCGCCGTCGATCCACTCCGTGAGCCAGAGATGGCCCGAGTCGAGTAGTTCATCGGGCGCGTCCGCCAGCAATGGGATCGAGGGATACGCCTTCATGATCAGGGGAGATACCTGACGCTGACGACACCCGTCTCGCTTCGGATCTCGACGCGCTCGACCTGGAGGCGGGCCGCGCGGACGAGCGTCGCCTCGTCGTTCAGGACGTCCTCGACGGCCGCCTCGGTCTGTTCTTCCGGCACGGGGAGAACGTGAATCTCGCCCTCGCCGGCCCGTTCCCTCTTGATCACTTCCCCGGTCGGCTGGTCGGCTGCGAGTTCCCGTTCCTGTCGAGTCGGCGGCTCCGGACTCTCCTCGACCGTGAGGTTCCGGCGGGTCTCGAGATCGACGAGCCGGTAGGCCACCTCCATCGGCGGCTCTGGCGCGACTGTCCCCTCGATGAGATCCCCGCTCTCGACGCCGGGGTTCTCGGTCAGGGTGTGTACCTGTCCGCCGTCGACGTCTTTCAGTACCGCCGACCTCTCGTCGGCGTGGGTCACGAGAAATCGACCCTCCTGTTCGCTCATACGCGTCCGAAGGCACGCCTCGCTTTTCGGCGTTTCGGGCGTCGACCATCGGCAAGCCCTTTAGCACCCGCCCCGGCAGGGCGAACATGAACATCGATTTCGGAAACGCGCTCGCCTCGGAAGCCGTCACGGGCGTTTCGGAGGCGTCGCTCGATCGGCTCGACGACCGAGTCGCCCGGGCGCACGAACGCATCGAGGCGGGGATCGAGAACCGCACGTTCGGCTATGCGAGTCTCGCGCTTCCCGAGGACACTGACCCGAGCGAGATCCGGGCGGCAGTCGAGGGGTTCGATCCCGAGGCGGTGCTGACGGTCGGCATCGGCGGATCGTCGCTCGGCGCGGAGACGATCACCGGAGCGCTCGGCTGTTCCGGGCACCACACGCTGGACAACGTCGACCCGGTCGAGACGGCCCGAGTACTCAACGATCTGCCGCTGGAGTCGACGCTGGTAAACGTCGTCTCCCGGTCGGGAACCACGGCCGAAACGCTCGCGAACTTCCTCGTCGTCCGGTCGGCGATGGACGACGCCGGCGTCGAGTATACCGAACGGACGGTTGTCACGACCGGGGAGTCCGGACCGCTGCGGGAACTCGCCGAGGAACACGACCTGCCGACCTGTTCGGTTCCCGAGGGCGTCCCCGGACGGTTCTCGGCGCTCTCGGCGGTCGGGCTGTTGCCCGCCGCGGCGCTCGGGTGTGACATCGAGGCGATACTGGCGGGGGGCGCCGAGGGGCGCGAGTCGCTGTCGGCCTCGCTGTTCGAAACGCCGGCCTACGCCTACGGCGCGGTGGCCCACGCCCTGGAGAACCGCGGCGCGACGACGAACGCCTTCGTGCCCTACGCCGAGGCGCTGGAGCCGCTGGCGGAGTGGTTCGCCCAGTTGTGGGCCGAAAGCCTCGGCAAGGACGGGCTCGGACAGACTCCGGTCAGGGCGCTCGGCGCGACCGATCAGCACTCGCAGTTACAACTGTATCGCGCCGGTCGGAAGGACAAACTCGTGACGCTGCTCCGACCCCGGAACCGCGAGGACGTCTCGATCCCGGAGACCGACATCGAATCGCTGTCGTATCTGGGCGGCGAGTCGCTCGGGGAACTGCTCGACGCGGAGTTCGAAGCGACGGAAGCCTCGCTCGCCGCTGCCGGGCAGCCGAACGTCCGACTCGAGATCGACCGTCTCGACGAGAAGGGCGTCGGCCGGCTGCTCTACGAGCTCGAGGCAGCGTGTGTCCTCGTCGGGGAGCTTTCGGGCGTCGAGACGTTCACTCAGCCGGCCGTCGAGTGGGGGAAACGCGCGGCGCGTGGACTGCTCGGCGGGAAAGAGTTCGAGGAGGCCGAGGCAGTCGCCGAAAAGACGGTTCGCCGCGTCGAGTAATGCCGATCCGAGGATAGTGCTCCGGTATCAGAACAGTCCAACGGTCTCGGCGTATGTCAACGCGAACGTGATCGCGTTGTAGAGGCCGTGGGCGAGCATCGGAACGACGACGTTCCCCGTGTGTTCGTAAACCGACCCGAGAATCGCACCCAGCGGGAGCAAAAGAAACGTAATCGTCACGATCGTTCCCGAGACGTTTCCCGGATCGAAGTACGCCAGAAAGTGGACCGAAGCGAAGATCACCGCGGCGATCGCCACCGCCGATCCGGTATCGAACACTTCTCGAAGGCGCGTCTGGATGATCCCCCGGTAGATGAACTCCTCGGCGGGGCCAACAACCAGTACCGAAACCGGAAGAAAGACGAGCGCGATCGCCGGATCTGCCTGGATCGTTTCGGCGATGCTGTGTTCGGCGAGCGGCAGTCCGAGACGGGTGACGATCGGCGGGATCGCGACGGCAAGCGCGAAAAGGCCGATGATCGTTGCCCCGGCGGTCGCGAGATCCCGGATGCCCGGCCGCCGGTATCGGACGTACGAGAGGGGCAGATCGTATCGAAGGAGATACACGCCCCCTGCGGCGGCGAGGGCGGCGTACGTTCCAATGTTGGTGAGCAACTGTCCGGCCGCACCGGTCGGGGAAAGCGAAAGCGGTGCCCCGACGAGCGCGTAGGTGATGGTACCGAAGAGGATGCCGACGAGGAGAGCAACCGCCCCCAGCACCGTCATCGCGGCGACGACGTACCCCGGCGACGTCGTGGTGGCAGACTGACTCATTGGCGAGTGTACGACCGGGGACCGATTAAGACTGTCCGTCCCGGGAACGTCGTGTGCTATCCGTCTGACGTAAGTTTATGCCAGCCTGTCACAAACTGTAATCTATGCCTCGGTACTGCCTCGAGTGCGACGAGGAGGTGGCCAGACAGATCGAGGGGCTGGCGACCCGGTACGGACTGACCGAGGCAGAGGTCCTCGAACAACTCGTCGAGGTCGGCCTCGAGGAAATCGATCAAAAGGCGATCCGCTGACCGGAGCGGGGTCGCACTGGAGATCAGTTCACGGGCGTTTGCGTTCGAGATCGCTTCCGCAGATCTCACAGCGCTCGCGGTTCTCATCGAAGATCCGACCGCAGCCCTGACACTGGAACTCCCAGTCGCGGCGCTCGTCGATGCCCTCCTGTGCGATGACGTCGACGGTGATATCGAGCTTTTCGGCGACGTTTTGCATCGCGTAGTCGTCGGTGACCAGGGTAGCGTCGAGTTCGAAGGCCGTCGCGAGCAGCCGAACGTCGGTTCGGGACAGCGTCTCCTCGTCGCCGGTCTCACGGGCGGCCCGCTCGATGCGCTCGACGGTTTCGGGATCGGGGATGTGGATCCGCATTCCGGATCCTTCGAGGGCGTCGAACCGATACCCGGCCTCGTCCTCGAGTTCGTCTCGGACCAGCGGGATCGTGGCGATGCGTTCGCTCGTGGTGTACTCGTTGATAAACGCCGATGAATCGAGAACGTGCATCGAATTCAGCGATCGACGACGATCGTATCCTTGACCGCCTGGACACGGCTCACGGGGATGCGGTAGTTACCCTGCTCGTCGCGGTCGAACTCGAGTTCGCCCGCACGCTGACCGGGGTCCAAGAGCAAATGCTGCAGGGTGCCGGTTTTGAGATCCATCGTGATGTTGTACAGCGTTCCGAGGTTGGCTCCGTCGGAGCCCATGACTTCTTTTTCCGAGAGGTTCTCGGCGAGTATATCGGGCATATACGTCCCGGTTGACGTTTATCTGGTATGAACGTTCGGGTCGGAGACGAACGCGGGGGCGTCTCTGTGACCCGGTTCGGCGACGACAGCGGCCGGACAAGATTGAAACGGTTATATGATCGCGGCGGTCACAAAGACCTAAGGGGCTTTTCTATGTCTGAATCCGACACCACCGACACCGGGGACGAAGCCGAGTTGCGGACGCCGATCGTCGCCGTCCTCGGCCATGTCGACCACGGGAAGACGAGCCTGCTGGACGAAGTCCGCGGATCGGCGGTCACGGCGGGCGAGGCCGGCGCAATCACACAACACATCGGCGCGACGGCTGTTCCGCTCGACACGATCTCTGAGATCGCCGGTTCGCTCGTCGACCCGACCGACTTCGACCTTCCCGGCCTGCTCTTTATCGATACGCCCGGCCACCACTCGTTTTCGACGCTTCGTTCCCGCGGCGGTGCCCTCGCCGATATCGCGATCCTCGTCGTCGACGTCAACGACGGCTTTCAGCCACAGACCCACGAGGCGATCGACATTCTCAAACGCACCCAGACGCCTTATATCGTCGCCGCCAACAAGATCGACACCGTCCCCGGCTGGAATCCGAACCCCGACAGCCCGGTTCAGGAGACGCTAGAGGCCCAGAGCGATCGGGCCGAGTCGCGGCTCAACGAAGGGCTCTATGAGATCATCGGCCAGCTCTCCGACGAAGGCTTTTCGGCGGACATGTACTGGCGCGTCCAGAACTTCCGGGAGAACATCGGCGTCGTCCCCGTCTCCGCCGAGACGGGCGAGGGGATCCCGGACCTCCTGACCGTGCTTATGGGACTCTCACAGCGCTATCTCAAAACCGAGATGTCGATCGACGTTGACGGCCCCGGCGTCGGGACGGTGCTGGAGGTCAAAGACGAGCGCGGCTTCGGCACTACCCTCGATATCGTCCTCTACGACGGGACGATCCGGGCCGACGACACCATCGTCGTCGGCGGAACGAACGAGCCGATCATCACAGACGTTCGGGCGCTGCTGCAACCGCAACCGCTGGCGGAGATCCGGACCGAAAAGCAGTTCGAACAGGTCGACTCGGTACGAGCCGCGGCGGGCGTAAAGATCGCCGCGCCGGATCTCGACGACGCGATGGCCGGCGCACCCGTCCGCGTGGTCCGCGACCGCAACGTCGAGGAGATCGTCGCCGAAGTGCGGGCCGAACTGGCGGACATCGAAGTCGTCACCGACGAACAGGGAATCGTCGTCAAGGCCGACACACTCGGCTCGCTGGAGGCGATCGCCAGCAGTCTTCAGGAAGCGGAGATCCCGATCGTCCGGGCGGAAGTGGGTGACGTCGCGCCTCGGGACGTCGCCGTCGCTTCGACCGCCGAGGAGCCGAAACACGCAGCCATCCTCGCGTTCAACGTCGAGGTCCTCGACGACGCACAGATGGAGATCGAAAACACCGACGTCGATCTCTTCGCTGACGACGTTATCTATCAACTCGTCGAAGAGTACGAGGACCACGTCGCGGCCATCGAGGAAGCCCAACAGGAGCAGATCCTCGACAAGATAGAGCGGCCCTGCCGGTTCCGGATCATGGAGGATCACGTCTTCCGGCAGTCCAACCCGGCCGTCGTCGGCGTGGAAGTGCTCTCGGGGACGCTGAAACGGAACTCCCGCGTCGTCAGGTGGGACGGTAACGAGCCCGAACGCGTCGGCGAACTGAAATCGCTACAGGACGCGGGCGACGACATCGATTCGGCCCGCGCCGGCGAGTCCGTCGCCGCCTCGATCGACGGGCCGACCGTCGGCCGCCAGATCAACGAGGGCGACGAACTGTGGACGGAGATCCCCGAGAAACACGCAAAAGTGCTGGAGCAGGAACTCGCCGACGAGATCCCCGCCGACGAACTCGAAGCGCTCCGGATGTATCTCGACAATCACCGGAAGCGCGATCCCTTCTGGGGCAAATAAACGACGGTTCTCCCGTAGTGAGCGTTTATATACCGGGGCGTCCACCTCGGTAGGTATGTCCGACTGGAGCGTCGACGTCGACCGGATCCAGCGTCGGATCGCCGAACTCGGAGAGATCGACCGGACGGACGACGGCGGCGTGACGTGTCTGGCGTACAGCGAAACCGAGAACGAGGCGTTCGCGTATCTGCGCGACGAGATCCCCGACGCGTACGACGTGAAGACGGATCAGATGGGCAGCGTCTTCGCGACGCCCGATCCCGACGCCGAGCACTCTCTCTACATGGGGAGTCACCTGGATACGGTCAGAAACGGCGGCCGGTTCGACGGACGGATGGGCGTGGTCATGGCGCTGGAAGCCATGCAGGCGGTCGACGAGTCGGACGAGGAGCCGGCGATGCCGCCCACGCTCGCGGTCCTTCGGGCCGAGGAGACGGCCCGGTTCAACGTGGGGCTGATCGGGAGCCGGGGGGCGCTCGGATTGCTCGAGGAAAAACAGCTCGAAGCCACGGACGAAGACGGCGTGTCGCTCCGGGAGGCCATGGACGAACTCGGGTTCCGTCCGCCGGAGTACGGGGAACCGACGATCGACGTCGACCGCGTGGCCGGGTTCGTCGAATCGCACATCGAACAGGGACCGATCCTGGATACCGAGGGCGTCCCGGTCGGCATCGTGACCGAGATCCGGGGGATTCTCAGGGACAGGGTGACCGTTCGCGGACTGCCCAACCACTCGGGCGCTACGCCGATGGAACAGCGACGGGACGCCGTCGCCGGCGCGGCGGAGATGGTCGACGCGGTCGAGACGATCGGCAGGGAGGCCAGCCGGGAGGGGGATCTCGTGGCGACGGTCGGGTACATCGACGTCCCGGACGCCTCGGCGAACAAGGTGAGCGGGGAGGCGACGTTCCCGATCGACGTCCGGAGCGTCGACACGGAATACCGGGGCGAAACCGACGACCGGATCCGCGATCGGATCCGATCGATCGCGAACCGGCGGGGGCTGAGCGTCGACATCGAGGTGATAGAGCGGATCGATCCGGTCGTTCTCGACGAACGCCTCGGCGACACCCTCGCGGCCGCGGCCGAGGCGACTGGAACGGAGTACCTGCGGATGGCCAGCGGCGGCGGCCACGACGCGATGGACTTCACGAAGGTCGGGAAGCCGGCGGGAATGGTGTTTACCGCCTGCGATCGCGGACTGAGTCACAACCCGAACGAGTCAGTCGAACCGGAAGCGATGGAGGCGGGGACGAAGGTACTCGCACGGACGCTCCTCCACTATCGTCCGGAATAGCTGAACGACGGAGCGTCCGGAAATCCCCGGGGTACCCCAGATTTAAGCAGCCAGCGGCTATCGGGGAGACCGTACTTATGGATCGGGTTTCACTCGGCAACACGGGACTCAAAGTGAGCGAGCTCGCCCTCGGAACGTGGCGGTTCGGGCGTCGGCTCGTCGACGGGACGGAGCGCTACGACGAGTCTGGCGTCGTCGAGACCGACGAAGAGCGCGCCTACGAACTGCTGGACGCCTACGCGGAGGCGGGCGGAAACTTCATCGACACTGCCGACAAGTATGGCGACGGACGGGCCGAGCGCTGGATCGGCAACTGGCTTGCGGACCGCGATCGGGCGGATTACGTCGTCGCGACGAAGATCCACCGGCCCCGCCGGTCGGGCGATCCGAACGCCCAGGGGCTCAACCGTCGACACCTGCGCCGCCAGATCGACATCTGTCTCGATCGGCTGGGGACCGACTACATCGACTTGCTGTACTGCCACCGGTGGGACGACGACACCCCGGCCGAGGAGTTCATGCGCACGTTGAACGGGCTCGTCGAGTCCGGGAAGGTAAATTATCTCGGTATCTCCTCGGGAAAACCGGACGCCTGGAAGATCGTGAAGGCCAACGAGATCGCCCGTCAAGAAGGCTACGAACCGTTTACCGTCACCCAGCCGCGATACAGCCTCGTCGACCGGGCGATCGAT
>Ga0102935_1000417_pt1 | contig 15491 bp, 14 predicted proteins | sample SalPonR2_A_D2_MG_FD_78508 | JGI IMG/M metagenome (GOLD analysis project Ga0102935, IMG submission 78508) | Salt pond soil microbial communities from South San Francisco under conditions of wetland restoration - Salt Pond MetaG R2_A_D2_MG | ecosystem: Environmental > Aquatic > Marine > Intertidal... | reverse complement strand
GAGTCGACGGCGATCGAGCCGCTGATGAACACTGGCAGGAACACCAGCAGCGGCAGCAGGACGGTGTAGGTGAAGTCGAAGTAGGGATTGCCGCCGCGATCGGGTGGTAGCTCCAGCGGAACGACCTCCAGCGAGGCCGCGCGCTCGGTGCGCTCGGTGCGTTCGAGCGCCCGCAGCACCTCTTGGCTCTCCGAGACCACCAGCGTCGTCTCGATGGAGCCCTCCGGCGCGGTCAGCACCACGTCGATCGTCCCGTCGGGTCTCGATGTCTCGAACACCGCCTGTGCGCGCCCCTTGTCGAAGGCCGCGAAGGCCGCGGCCGTGGAGTTGTACTCGGTCCCAGTGAGCGCGTCGCTGCTCTCTATCGCCACCAGCATCTCCGCGGAGGCCTCGCCGCTGACGGCGGCCTCGATCCCGTACCCCTCGACGCTGCCGGGGTCGTACAGCGAGACGAGCCCGACGACCAGAAAGCCCGAGAAGCTAGCGACGAACAGCTGGATCACCAACGCGAGGACGATCGTCTTCTCCCGGCCCAACACCTGCAGTTCGCGTTTGGCGATCGTGAGCCGCTGGCTCCGGAACCACGCCCGCAGTCGACCGACGACCCCCGACTCAGACATAGGCACTCACCACCTGGAAGTTGTAGGCGGCGTGAACCGCCGTCGCCACCACCATCGCCACCAGATACCACCGGAAGTTCCGCTTGGCACCCAGCGCGGAGATAGCCGCCGTCACGGTGTGCAAGACGAGTGGCGCAAAGAAGAGCGCCACCCCCGTCGATGGCGTCACCCCCGAGGGCATCAATGCCGTTTGACCCAATATGAGATCCTGCAGGCTGACCACTTGGGCGATGACCGTGAACTTCTCGCCGACGAAGAAGCCGAGTCCCGAGAGGCTACCCAGCAGGAGCGCCGTCTTCGTCGACCGGTCGAAGCGGTCGCTCTCGATGCCCGCGTAGATGTGGATGCTTTTGGCAACCTCCTCGATGGCCGCAATGACCACGAGAATGAGGGGGACGGTGATTTCGATCGGCAGGACGTACAGCGCCGCGATCGCCAGCAGTTCGCCAATGAAGACGAACGGGATCTTCAGCGCGGAGGCGACCGCGACCGATTTCGGGCCGCGGAGCCGGGCGTCGATCGCATCGAGGAACTTCAGCGGGACCGGCTTCTGGGTGAACATATCCTCCTCGCGGTAGACGCCGATCCCGAGCAGAAAGAGGATTGCAGAGCCGAGATAGAACGGCGCGGTCGCAAACACGTACCCGCCGAGACCGACCGCCTCACCTTGTAGGCTCATCACCACAAGCGTCAACGGCGAGATGAGCGCAATGGGGGTGACGTTCGTGAAGATCGCCGGGATGAAGACGTAGGTCGTCAGGAACACCGAGACGGTGACGGTGACGAACGTGAGTTCCTTGAACGACCGGGCGAACATCGCGCCGACGAACGTCGACGCCAGAAACGCCAGTGCGATCGGGAGCACTGCTGCCACCGCGAGCACGCCCCCACCGACGCCGTAGCTGATCCCGCTGATAGCGACAATCGCCGCAAGAAGATAGGGCAACGTCTTGCCCGCGACGATGTCAAGTCGTTCGATGGGCGCGACCAACAGCAGTTCGCCGCGGCGGTTGACCCGCTCGTTGAGGATCGTCCCGCCGTAGGCCTGAATGATGAAGTTCATCGGCACGAGGAAGACGAACGCCAGAATCAGCGAGCCGAACGGGAACGGCGGACTGATCTCGGCTGGCGAGCCCTGCGAAGAGCTACCGCCAAGCAGCCCGCTCAAAAGCGAGTCGTCCTTGTCGCCCAACTCGGGGTCCTCGCGCTGGTCTGTCGACCCCGAACCGTCGCCGACCGATGATCGATCGTCCTGTTGGCCATCGTCGATCGACTGCTCACCAGTATCGCCGGTTGTCCCCGAGCTATCGGTCGTCCCGTCGGCCGACTCGCCGCCACTACTTCCATCGCCGCCGGTCGCTGTGCCGTTGTCGTCCGCGAAGCGGCTCGACTGCAGCGACGTCGACTGCGACCGGTACCGGAGCGCGACATTGACTGGATAGGCCGCCGTTTCGTTCGGCTCGACCGCCATCAGCCGGTCGTTGTACCCCTGAACGGCCGACCGGAAGGCCGTCAACGCCGCGGTTCCCTTCTCGGTCGGCGCGTAGGCGACCGACACCGTCGACGGGGAAACTCCGCCAGCGTCGACTGGCCCGTCGCCACGCTGTCCGCCGAGCGTGAGCGACACCGTGCCGCTCCCACTGGTTGGCGGCGAGACGATGAGATCGAGGTCGCCCGTTTCGAGCTTTTCGCGGTCCGGCTCGCGTGGGGCCAGCGCCGCGTGGCGCTCGACCACGTCGTAGTAGGGACTGTTTTCATCGACCCCGATGCGGTAGATGTCCTGATTCGGTGCGAGCCCCTCGGTGCCGACGACCAGTCCCGCACCGGCGATCCCACCCGCCAGTACCAACAGGGCGACTGCGGCGAAAAGCGTCTGGCGGTCGAGGCTGGTCGACCCGAGACTCACCTCCCAGCGGGCGATCCGCCAGATACGGCGGAAGCGGGTCCCAACGCTCACTGTGGCTCCTCCGGCTCGACCGACTCTTCGACCGACTCTTCGACCGACTCTTCGACCGAGGACTCACCGTTCCCCGCCGTCGCCGCCGCGGTTCGCGGCCCGGCCATCTGTCGGCCCGTGAGATCCAAGAACAGCGCTTCAAGACTCGGCTCGTTGGTCCGGATGTCGACCACGCTCCCACCGGCGGCCTCGGCGGCGTCCTGCAGCCCCTCGACCTCGTCCATCGCGTCGACGATCGCCCGGTGTCGGCCGTCGCTCGTGGGCTCGGTTTGGGGGAGGCCAGTGTCGCTAAAGACGTGATACGTCGTCTCGCCGTACTCCTCGCGGATCTCCTCGACGGTCCCGCGGGCGATGATCTGCCCCTCGTTCATGATGATGATCCGGTCGCAGACCGACTCGACGTGGTAGAGATTGTGGGCGCTGAAGACCACCGTCTTCTCGTCGGCCCGGAGTTCGCGGGTGAACTCCAACACGGAGTTCGTCGTCAGTGGATCGAGCCCGCTGGCGGGTTCGTCGTAGATCAGGACGTCGGGATCGTTGATCAGCGACCGGGCGATGGCGACCTTGCGTTTCATCCCCTTCGACATATCGCCGATCCGGCGGTCGCGGTACTCCAGATCGAGGCGGTCGAGCGTCTCGGCGATCCGGTCTTTCGCGACCGACCGCGGCACGTCGTAGAGATCGGCGAAAAAAGTGAGATAGGAGGCGGGCGTCATATCTTCATAGAGGGGTGACTCTTCGGGCAGAAAGCCGAGCCGGTGGCGCATCGCGGGCTCGGCGGCGTCGAACCCCGCGACCTCGGCGCTGCCCGCGGTCGGCTCGATCAGCCCGGCGAGCATCTTCAGCGTCGTGGTTTTGCCGGCCCCGTTCGGCCCGACGACGCCGAATATCTCCCCCGTTTCGACCTCGAAGGAACTGCCGACGACGGCCGCAAAATCACCGTACGTCTTCCGCAAACCCGAGACCCGTATCATACCGGACCTGTCGCCTGTGAGTACAAAAACGCACGGCCGAAAATACCGCAGGTGATAGCTGGACAGCCGGCAGTTAGCCAGTGACTACTTAAATAGAGCTGTTGGCCAAACTGACGGTATACAGCGTCTATTTAATTACAGGTCATGGTGGACGGTTGATACCGAACCGCTCTGCGGTCGAGGCGTACTGACTCCCCGAAAGCCGCCCCACTGTATCGAGGTTCTCGATGTCGACCTGTCGGTCGGTCACCACCTCCTCGTCGACATGGACATGGACGACCTCGCCGAGGATCAGGACGCTGCCGCCGACTTCGATCCAGTCGTACAGCTCACACTCGAAGGCGGCTTTCGCGGCGGCCACGCGTGGCGGGTCGACGGCGACCGACGCCGCACGCTTGATCCCCACAGCATCGAACTCGCTTTCGCCCGGCCCGAGCGTCGCGCTCGTGGCATTCATCTGCTCGACGAGATCACGGGTCACCGTATTCACGACGAACTGTTCGGTTTCGCGGACGTTCCGTGGCGTGTCCTTCAACTCGCTGCTGCCGACCGGTGCGAACATGACAACCGGCGGGTCGACCGCGACCACGTTGAAGAAACTGTACGGCGCGAGATTGTCGACGCCCGCCTTGCTCCGGCTGCTGATCCAGCCGATCGGCCGCGGGGTGACCGCGGTCGACAGCAGGCGGTAGGCCGAACCGAAGTCGTCGGGCGCTCCGTCGCGGCTCGCCATTTAAACCCCGCCAACGCCGGCGTTGGCCTCCCCGAGGTCGACTGGATCGGAGTCGATTCCGAGTTCGTCCAGTGCGGCCGCGAGATGTTCGTCTTCGACGTAGGAGGCCCCCGCCGCGACCCGAATCCGCTGGGCGGTCGCTAGCGCCTCCCCGCGGCGGTCGTCGGGGATGTCGTACTTGTCGGTGGCCAACTCGATGACGAGCCCGTTGTGGTCGGTCGTATACAGCGAGTGGAACGCCCCGCGGTCGAACTCGTTGTAGCCGATTCCCTCGCTGTCGAGGGCGTTCTTGGTCTCGGCGAACCGCTCGGCGTCGACCGAGAAGGCGAGATGGTGGACCGCCCCAACGCCGGGGCGCTGGCCGCCGCGGTTCGAGGGCTGGCCGGAGACGAAGAAGGTCACCATCCGGCCGTCGCCCGTGTCGAAAAACAGGTGGGTCATCGATGGATCGTCGAGGTTCGGCTGGCGCAACACCAGCGGCATCCCGAGGATATCACGGTAGAACTCGACCGTGTCGTCTTCGTTGCTGCCGATGATCGAGACGTGGTCGGTGCCCGTCACGCTGATCGCGCTGTCGGGCGGGTCGGCAGTGACGGGGATATCGTCGCTCATTGTCCCGTCTAGGGTCCGAACAGATATATCAGTTCGCGGACTTCACTGTAACCACGTAACACCGATGTCACCCACATGTTCACCGCAGAATCAACTGAGTACCGAGCCGACCGGCCGTGTCGTCGGCGTCGACGGCTGTGCTGGCGGCTGGTTCGCGGTGTGGGCCGACGGCAGTGATGGGGGCGAATTACAGCACGCCGTTTATAAAGATCTCAGGGGCCTGTTTGCGGCCCACAGCGAGGCCGACCGCCTGCTCGTCGACATTCCGATCGGGTTCGAGTCGTCGGCTGCCCGCGAATGTGACGTGCTTGCCCGCCAGCGGCTCGGCTCGCGCGGCGTTTCGGTGTTTCCGGCCCCCTGTCGGGCTGTCGTCGAGTACCGTCAGCGGGAATCCAAGCCAGCCACCTACGAACGAGCAAACGAGATTCAGCGGGAGCACCTCGATGCGGGCATCTCACAGCAGGCCTGGAACATCACCGACAAGATCGCTGCGATGGACCGGTATCTGCGCGAGGAATCGCCAGCGGTCGACGTCTTCGAGAGTCACCCGGAGCTCTGCTTCGCCCAGTTAAATAGCGGCTATCCGATCGTACACCCGAAGTCGAGCGAAACCGGTCGCGCCGCCCGGTTCGCCGTCCTCGACGAATGGACCGACGACTGGGAGTCGATTTATAAAGACGCCTGTGAGGAGTACTATTTCAATCAGGTCGCCCGCGACGACATCGTCGACGCGCTGGTGTTGTGTGTTGCCGGTCAGCAGTCGCTGGCATCGGTACCCACCGAGCCGCCGGTCGACGAGCGTGGATTGCCAATGCGGATCGCCGCACCGGCAGTCGAGCCCGCGTGGCAAGCCTACACCGACCTCGCCGAGCGGTAAGCCCTGTTAGGCGACGCTGAGTTCGGTTTCCTCGACGGCATCGCTCAGGAGCCTTTTTATGTTGTCGACCGTCGCGTCGCCCTCCGAGGCGTTCTCCATCAGGACGGTTTCGCTGGGGAACAGGTGCTCGCCGAGCACCAGCCCGTAGTCGCGGGCCGTCGACCCCGTCATCGTGAGGTAGACGCCGAGGCCGCTGTCGGCGATGGCGGCCTCTTCCTCGCGGTCTTCGTCGGGATAGACGAAGTCGACGCCCTCGATGGTGTCGGTGCCGAGGACGGCCTCGACGAGTCGCTCGTAGCGCGGCGAGATACAGAGCGGCCCCTCGTGGGCGTCGATAAAGCTGCGGTCGAGGTCCTCACCGTCGAGGAGTTCCGGCCGGGCCATCAGGGTGTGGTAGACCGTATCGCCGAGCCCGGTGACCACCCGCACGTCGGTGTCTTTGGGGTTGATCCGGTGGTTGATCTCGGCCAGCGACCCCAACCCCGCCGCCTGCAGTTCGACGACCTCCTCTAAGACGAGGTCGGCGCTGTCAAAGCCGAGAGCGAACTCGTGGGTCCGCAGCGCGCGGAACGGCTCCTCACGGCCGATGAGCTGGAGTTTGGTGTCGCCGAGGTCGACGGTCGCACTGTCGAAGACGACGCGCCGCGGGAAGCCGTCGCGGCTGTCACGCAGGAGGGTATATTCGGGGGCCGCGGGGTCCTTGGGATCGCTGTAGTCGGCGAGGCGTTCGTAGGGGCCATGGTCCGGTTCGGTGGTGCCTTTGGTGACTGCTTTTTCGTAGCGAAGCGTCGAACTCACCGTGTCGGCGAGTGCCTCACAATCCGCCACGGAGGCGAGGCGTTCGAGCACCGCTTCGAGCGGTCGACCCTTTCTGGGTACCGCCACCGGAACCGTTCGGCTCATTACTGGGTTGTCGGAACCGCCTCGTAAACAGATTCCGCTTCGCCCGCCGTGCGTCAGTCACTGCCATCCACTGCTGCTCGGTTACCGCTACCGTTCGGTTGCGGTTGTCGTCGGTTGCTGCCGTTCAGTTGTCGTCGCCGTCACCGATGCCACCGCCTCCGCCGCCGACGCCGCCGAAGGCACTGGAAAGCTGGTTACGGAACTGTTCGAGGGCATCGATCTCGGCCTCCAGCTCGTCGACCCGATCGCGGACCGATTCGACTTGGCCGATGTCGGCTTTCGAGTCGAGATCGTCGAGCGCTTCGAGGTCGTTGCGCAGGTCGTCGATATCGGATCTGAGCCGCCGCTTGGCCGTCCGGATGGTGTCGTCGAGGCTGTCGAGGTCGTCGTTGATGTCGGCGAGTTCCGCGTTCACGTCGTCCAGTTCGCCATCGAGATCCGACACATCGGCGTCCACCGCGTCGACCGTCTCGCCGATCTCACCGATCTCGTCGAAGGCGTGATCGAGGTCCGTATCGAGATCGTCGAGTGCGTCGGTTGCCTCCTCGGCGGCCGACTCCGCCGTCTTGGCGGTCTCGACGGCCTTTTCGGCGGCCGCGTCGGCGCTCTCGGCGGTGTCGGTCGCGCTCTCGACATCCCGGGAGAGTTTGGAGACCGAGGTGTCGAGTCTGTCGACCTGCGAGACGGCGTCATCGGCCGTCCGTTCGGCGTCCTCGACTTGGTCGTCGAGGTCGTCGACTGAGTCCTCGGTCGCGTCGACGCGCGCATCCAGTGCCTCGACCTCGCGTTCGACGCTGTTGACGCCGGTCCGCAGGCTCGTCAGGTCGGCGCTGAGATCCGCCCGCTCGGAGCCCGCCGAATCGAGCTCGACCGAGATCTGATCGATCTCCGTCGAGAGCTCCTCGACGTCCGACCGGAGGTCGCCGAAGATCTCGGTGGCGGTTCCGTTTTCGTTGATAAACGCTTCGAGGGCGTCGGTGTAGGCCGCGAGTTCGTCGACCTGCGACTGGACGCGGTTGAGCCGGACGTCGACGCTCCGGGGGACGCCCGAGCCGAGTTCCTTCTCCAGCAGGGCCCGGTCTTCCTCGGAGACGTTGTCGTTTCTGAGTTCCGCCGCGAGAACGGCGGCGATGCCGCCCTGGACGGCGACGACCGACGAGGAGTCGTCGGCCTCGCCGTCGACCGCGGGGGTGGCTGTGATCGCTGGCTGGAGGTCGTCGTCGACGGCTTGAGGGTCGGCTGTCACGTGTGAATCGTCGTGTTCTGTGTCGGCTTGTGGGTCGTTGTCGTCCGGATCGATCTCCACCGAGGCGTCGTCGGTCGAGTCCGCGTTCACTGCGTCTGCGTCGGCCGATTCGTCATCGATCGGCTGGGCACTCTCGGCGGCGTTCACCTCACTGTCGTCTTCGTCGACCGTCTCGTCGGCTTGCTCGACCGTCTCGTCGACTTGGTCGACCGATGCGGTATCGTGGGTCTGATCGACCGATGTGTCGTCGGCTTGCTCGACCGATGCGGTGTCGTCGTCATCATCGGCGAAGGGCGCACTCTCGTCGACCGTCGGCTCGTCGGCTTCGGCCTGCGAGATCGGTTCGTCGGACTGGTGGTCGACTGACGGCTCCGAGTTGTCGGCCGCTGTATCGGCTTCTGTCGGCTCCGCCGGTTCCTCGCCGGCACCAACGTCACCGAGTTCACTGTCGGAAACCGAGCCCGGAGTCGCATCCGCAAGTGGATCGGCCCCATCATCGCTGAGTGGGTCCTGTGGACTGTCCTCACCGTCGACGCCGGGCAGCGAGCTGCGGTTACCCGAGAGTACGTCCCGGACGAGCTGGCTGTTGTCAGGGCCCAGCACGCCCTCGATGTCGGCGGCCTCCTCCTGTTCTTTCGCCGAGAGCTCCTTGAGTGTCGGCTCGATGAGGAACGACGAGAGGTCGCCCGTGTCGTCGGTGCGAATCCCGTAGACGGTTTTGACTTCCTCACCGGGATCGAGACCACACTCGAACTCGACGCGGTGGTCCTTGTACGCCGTCCACTGGTCGCTCTCGAACTCCGGGTGGAACCCCACCCGCTCCATCGGGAACGACTCGGGGATCTGGTCGGTCAACCGCACGTGGGTTGGCTCTGGCTTGTTCGAGGCAAGCAGAAAAACGACCGCTGGGACGGGGAACTCCTCGGCAGTGACAGTTTTCTTGACGGTAATCCCGTCTTTCGAAACAGTCACAGGCTCGTTACTGTCTGACCCCTGGCTCATAAAAAGGTGTTTCACACCAGCATCTTAAAATGTACGGGCTGGTTTTCGTGTTTGATAGCCAACCGCTCGTCGACTGACAGGAGTGAGGGCTGCCGCGACGGCGTCGACGGTCAAAACAGAGCCCCGGACCGCCGATTCAGCAGTAATCCGTGACGTCGACGGTCCCCGACCGGGCCTCTTGGCGGCGTTTTTCGCGCTTGATCTGCTTGCGGACCGCTCGGGCATAGGGTGTGTCTTGCCGCATCGCCTGACGTCGACAGCGATCCTGTGTCATCCAGATATGCCGGTCTTCGTCGGTTGTCTCCGGGTCCCAAAACCACGTGGGAAGTTGGTAGTCTGTTGTCATTGTAGCTCCCTCCTACATACTGTAGGACGGTTGTCTGCGATTCGTGTTTATCTACATCATGATATACGGTAGCATGCTACTTAAATCGACCGTTCATATTCTTAATATACAATCTTGTTACAAAATGTTTCACTAAATGAAATATAATAAATTATTCGTCCAGATTGGTTGCTGTAATGTTGAAATGCAGTTCCGCAGACAAATCCCTCACGGTTGTTTCACAGGGGTATCGGAACCCACCCAGTGTGGCTCGAACGTGGTTAGTTAGAGGTCGACGCGGTCGCCGATTTCGACGATCTCCAACTGCTGTGGGTACGCGTAGGATTGGGCGTGGTGGTGGAGCGCGGTTGGATCGGCGGTCATGCCTTTCCACATACCCCAGTGGCTCGGCAGGAGTCGATCCAACTGGAGATCCGAGGCGGATTTGACGGTCTCGTTTTCGGTGGCGTACCACTTCGTCCGGACCGGCTCGCGGGTCTCCTTGTCGGGAATGTTGCCGATAGCACCGAACGCGAGGATACCGAGGTCGATATCGTATGTCTCGCCGAGATCAGCGAAGCTGTCGGCGGGTTTGCTGTCGCCTGCGTGGAAAACGGTCCCCGACTCGTGTTGGATCATGTAGCCGACCGGGTGTGTCGAGTCCGAATCCTCGGTTTCTACAACGTCAATGCTGAACTCTCCGATTGTCAGCTGGTCGCCCTCGGTGACTTCCGTGAACTGATCCTCGCTAATGTCGTAGTTGTCGAGCCACTGTTCGTCCTCGAAGGCGACTGTGAGGCTGTCGTCCGGCGCATAAAAGTCCGCTCCACGTTCGAGCAACGGCCCCTGACTCGGGCCGTGGGTGTGGTCGGTGTGTTCGTGAGTCGCGAGGACGGCGTCGACGGCCTCCTTGGGGACGTCGTCGGGGTCGAACGGCACCGGGATCATCCGGATCGTCCGCGGCGGGTCGCCCAGTCCGACGTAGGGATCGATCCACAGCGTCGTTCCCGCGCTGCCTTTGATTACAAAGCCGTTACAGCCCAGATACCAGACGGCAACCGTCTCGGGGTCGGCCTCCGCGACGGCGTTGGGGAGCCAGTCGCCCCAGTCGCTTACTGTCATGGGCGAACGTGCGACCCGACTGTTCCTAAACGTTTCTCACCCGCGTTACGACGGGATTACAGCCAGTCGGCCTCGGGGTCGACGTAGTTTTCGGGCTGTTCGCCCGCGAAGACCGCCAGAATGCCGCGGGCGATCTGTTCGTTGAGTTCGGTCACCGACTCCTCCGAGTAGAACGCTGTGTGCGGCGTGAGGATCACGTCGTCGCGCTCGGCCAGCGGCGAGTTCTCGGGTGGTTCGTCCTCCAAGACGTCGAGTCCGGCGGCGGCGATCTCGTCGTTTTCGAGGGCCCACCGCAGGGCCTCCTCGTCGACGATCGGCCCGCGGCCGACGTTGACCAACACGGCGGTGTCGCTCATGCGCTCGAAGGCCTCTCGGTCGAACAGGTGGTGGGTCTCGTCGGTGAGCGGGGCGTGGATCGAGATGTGGTCGGCCTCCTCGAAGAGGGCGTCGAAGGCCACCTTCTCGACGCCGTACTCGTCCATCGCCGCCTGATCGACGTAGGGGTCGGCCGCCACGAGTCGGCAGTCGAATCCCGAGAGCTTCTCGGCGGTGCGTTTGGCCAGCCCGCCGAACGACAGGAAGCCGACCGTCGACTCGGCCAGTCGGTGGATCGGCTGGCCGTCAGTCCAGTCCCAGCCGCCGGCTTCGATCGACCGATCGTAGGTGTTGAGTCGGCGCACACCGCCCAACAGCAGCGACACCGCGTGTGTCGAGACCTCCTCGGTACAGTAGTCGGGGACGTTGGTCACGGTCACATCGTGTTCGACCGCCGCCTCGAAATCGATCCGGTCGACGCCGACACCGGCGCGGGCGACGATCTGGAGCCGATCGCACTCCTCGAAGACGACTCTCGGGACCGGGGTGTTGACATCGACGACCAGCCCGCTGGCCTCGCTTGCGGCCGCAACGGTGTCCTCGATGTCGTCCATCGCAGCCGAGACGACCGCTGCCTCGTCGCCGAGGACCGACTGCAGCGTCTCGGTGCGAATCATCGCATCATCACTTACCACTACTGTTGCCATATTTGATCTATTGGGGCTCCAGGTTATGAATGGCCGTCGGATTCTCACCGTATGAAACCAATGGGCGGTCGACTACGTCGAACGGATGGCCGAACCGTAGCCCCGCGGGTCGGCGGCGGATTTCAGCGCTGAGAATCGGGGCAACAGACTTAGGCAGTGATATACACTGCTCGAAGTATGCAGCGACGAACGTATCTCGGGCTTGCGGCGACGGGCGTAGTTGGATCGGTTGCCGGCTGTGTGTCGGCCTCTGATGGCAGCGAGTACCCTCCCTATCCCGACAGCGAGACGGTCGAACTCTCCGGCGAGGGGGTCGGAGTCAGCGACCGCTTCGAGATCGCGCTGGATGGCCCGACGCTCGTCGACGTCGAACACAAGGGCTCGGACAACTTCACCGTCGTCCTCGCCGATCCAGACGCTACCGACGACGAGACACCGACTACCAACGGCTCGATGGGTACAACCGACGACGCCGATGAGCCGTCAGGCAACGAGTCGACTGTGTCGGCGGCCAACGAAACCGCCGGAACTGAGGTCGACGAGTCGGTGGTCGCCTCGGTCGTGACCGCCGTCGGGCCGTACGACGGTCGGTCGCTGCTGCCAGTTGCAGCGGGCTCCTACGTGTTTCGGGTGGTCGAAGCGGATGCCGAATGGAATGCAACGGTCTATGACCTCCCAGCCTACGAGGACGGTGTCGGCACCACGCTGCCGATCGAACGCGAGGGCGAGCAGTACGACGTGATCGGACCGATCAACTTCGGCGAGCAGGCCGACACCGAATTCTCTTTGTCGGTCAGTGGGGAGGGACTCCACAGGGTCTTCGCCACCGACCGTGAAGGAAGCGAGTCGCTGACTGTGTTCAATGTGAACGGTGAGGCCGACGAGAGCCTCTCACAGCAGGTCGGCGGCGTTGGCTACATCGAAATCCTCTCGTTCGGCTCGTGGACCTTCGAACTGTCGACCTGACCCCGCTACCGAACCCGCGCCAACAACTCGTCAATTGCTGCGATTGCCGCCTCGGTCGACTGCTCGGTGTTCTCGCGGGCGGCCGCCCGCAGGTCGTCGAACCGCGCGGCCAACTCCGCTACTGTCGCGCTGTCGAGCCCACGAGGATCGAGCACCGGCACACCCTCCAGTTCGTTCGGCTCGATTTTGTCCATCCCCGAGGCGTAGGTCCGCCCCGACCGCCGGACGACCTCGCTGGCGAACTCGCTATTTAAATAGGCCAGCAGGGCGCGCTGTTCGCTGTCGGTGAGGTCGACGTCGAAATAGAGTCCATGGAGGTTGCTCAGCGTTCGGGCGTCGGTCTCGTTTTCGATGAAGCGGCTCCCGCCGCGGCTCATGTAGGTGACGACCACCGGCGGGGGATCCCGGCGGTCGACGATGTACCACGGGCTCCGGTGGCGGGCGAGATAGCCGTCGTGGGCCGCCACGTCGTCCGAAAGGCCGTAGCGGAGGTAGTCGACAATGCCGCCCGTCGCCTCTGTCGTCTCATCGTCAGCCCCCTCTGCGTAGGTTGCGAGCGTCCGATCCTCCCCGGCTTCGGTCGGCTGGAGGCCCGCTTTTGTTTCGCTATCGAACTCAGTCAGATGGTACAGCACCCAGACTTCGCGGCCAGCCTCGCGGTCTGCTTCCCAATCGGCTGCTGTGTACTCGTAGCCGGGGACGCTGCGCGCATTGCGGATGATCTTCGAGCAGTACCGAGTGTCGATCTCCCACTCGTCGACCGCTTGCCGGGTAAGACAAAAGAAGTCGTTCTGTCCGGTGGCGATCCCCCGCGTCACGGTGGCGAGAGCCGAGAGGGGGACCAGATCGTCCGTCTCGACCTCCAGCGGATCGAACAGCCCGGTCCACTTCTCGGCGGGCTCCAGCTCGGCCTGTGGGACGACGTTGATAAATCCCCAGTCGGTCTCGCCCTCGCGGTCGCCGTCGATCGCGGCCAGTAGCTCTCCCTCGCTTGGGTTGCCGTCGACGCGGACGATCCGCGTCAGTTCGGACTGTTCGCCCTCCTGTTTTTCGAGGAAGCTCACGAGGCTCGTCGTTAGCGCCTCGTCGAATTTCGACTCGTCGTCACGGTCGAACAGCACGAGCGCGCGGATATCGAACGCGTCGGTCAGAACCCGCTTCAGCGACTCCCCATAGCCGGTCTCGAGGAACTCGCTCGGCGTAATAAACGAGAGCCGACCGTCTGGCGCGAGGAAGTCGGCGGCGTGGTAGTAGAAGTAGGCGTACATCGGCGACAGCGCGCTGACCGTCCCGTCGACCTCAGCCTCGGCCTGCGCATTGACGCGCTCCTTATAAATTGGATCGAGTTCGTGGTGCCGCGAGTACGGCGGATTCGAGATGATCGCCTCGACTGGCTCGATTTCGTCGGGGGTGACATCGAGAAAGTCGTCGACACGGAGATTGTGTGGCTCCCCATGATTTAAAAGAGCCAACGAGGTCGAAGCCATGACGACCGCCAGTTCGTTGAGGTCGACGCCGTGGATATCGGCCAACGGCGGCTGGTCGGCGAGCGCCCGTTTTCGTTTATAAGCGGCTGCAGCCAGCGCGCCCGCCCCCATTCCGGGATCGAGCACCGTCTCCGTGCCGTCACGAATCAGCCAGTCGGCCATCAGCGACGCGATCGCTGGCGGCGTTCGGAACTGCCCGAGTTTGCGGCGGGCCGACTGCGGGGTCAGCGACTCGAAGAGCCGCCCGATCTCCTCGCTCGGTTCGTCGGCCGCCAGTAGGTCGTGGCGGGCCGCAAGGAGGTCCGCGAGGGCATCGGCGTCGACCACCCCGGCAACCCGGTCGAGAACGTCTGTGTCAAAGGCCGGATCATCGATCTCCGCGCGGGCCGTCTCGAAGGCGGCTCGGAGGTCGGCGGGGAGCGCGGGGAGCCGACCCTGCTGGCGGTAGCGTTCGTATAGCGTCGACTTGAGCAGCGTGTCGAAGGCGACCTGCCGGGCGACGATCTGGCGGGGATTGTCGAGGCGGTCGAGGCCGTGGAGTTCGCACCACGCCTCGATGTCGGCTTCGAGACCGGCGTCGACGTCGCCCGTGATTTCGTTATAAATGCTTTTTGCGGTCGACGTGATCGCTTGTTCGGGCGTGGTCGACGGACTCATTCGTCAGTTCGGAATATTCAGCCGGTGATATAAAAGCACGTTCGCATCGGTCGGACGTGTCGACCGGCAAAACAGTAAGGTATCTTGAATAGAAACCGGACGGTGGTGACTGAGAATGAGTGAGACGGATTTCGTGACGCGGATCGAGGTTGCGGCGGTCCAGACCCAGATGGGCGAGTACAACAACGTCGCCGTTGAGATCTACCACAGTTGGGTCAAAATCGAGGACGACCCCGGCGTCCACTGGGTTCCGCGGGACAAGGTTACGGAGGTCTTCGACGGCGTGTAATTCGGGCGGACTCGAACCGCGGTCGTTCCGCTTTGCTTACGGCTGCGCCGTTCGTTTTCGAGGTCGCAAGCGACCTCGCACCGCTCCACTCCCTGCTTCGAACCTGCGAACGACATTTGCGGCTCACGAACAGTGTTCGTCGCAGAATAGTCCCGGGCGGATTCGAACCGCCGTCATAGGCTCCAAAGGCCCATATGATTGGCCACTACACCACGGGACTCCACCTACAACTCGGGCTACCGATTTACATAGTCCTTTCTTTTCACTCCGGTCAGAGTCACCCACAGACCTACCCCTGACACGACCCAACAAACCCATATGGACCCCCGGTGTCCCGACTGCGGCGTCGACCTCGAACAGGCTACGCCTATGACGGCCCTCGACCGCGAGAAAATCAAACTCCGCACCGACGAACCCCGCGAGGGCATCCTCGGCTCGCTCGGCGCGAAAGAAACTGTCGGCGTCTTCGGCTACATCTGCCCCGAGTGCGGGCTCGTCCGGTGGTACGCCGATCTCGACGACTGAGGGCCAGACTGTCGACCGAACCCAAAACAGTTAGTAGTGGCTACAAATCCGTGGCTATGGGACTCAAGCGCGTCGGCATTCTGCTGTTCGGTGTGGGGCTGGGCGTGGCACCGGTATCGGCCACCGTCGACGGACTCGTGATGCAGAGCACGCTCGTCGCCTGTCCGGGCCACG
>Ga0102935_1000413_pt1 | contig 15549 bp, 11 predicted proteins | sample SalPonR2_A_D2_MG_FD_78508 | JGI IMG/M metagenome (GOLD analysis project Ga0102935, IMG submission 78508) | Salt pond soil microbial communities from South San Francisco under conditions of wetland restoration - Salt Pond MetaG R2_A_D2_MG | ecosystem: Environmental > Aquatic > Marine > Intertidal... | reverse complement strand
GCGCAGGCCCGTGGCGCGGAGCATCTGGTTCGCCTCGGCGAGGCCGAGCTCCCACGGGAGCCCCGCGTTCTTGATCGACGTCTTCGGGGAGGCGCCCGTCCCGCCGTCGTGGCCGGAGACGTGGACGACGTCGGCGTTCGCCTTCGCGACGCCCGCCGCGATGGTGCCGATGCCGGCCTCGGACACCAGCTTCACGTTGACGTCGGCGTCGGGGCTCGCGGCCTTCAGGTCGAAGATGAGCTGCTTGAGGTCCTCGATCGAGTAGATGTCGTGCTGGGGCGGCGGCGAGATGAGCCCGACGCCCGGCGTGGAACACCGGACGTGCGCGATCATCTCGTTGACCTTCTCGCCGGGGAGGTGACCGCCCTCGCCGGGCTTGGACCCCTGCGCCATCTTGATCTGCAGCTCGTCCGCGCTCGCGAGGTACTCCGACGTCACGCCGAAGCGGCCGGAGGCGACCTGCTTGACGCTACACTCCTTCTCGGTGCCGAACCGCTCCGGCGGCTCGCCGCCCTCGCCGGTGTTCGACTTCGCGCCGATCCGGTTCATCGCGATGGCGTTGTTCTCGTGGGCCTCCGGCGAGATGCTCCCGAGGCTCATGGCGGCCGTCGAGAAGCGCTCGACGATCGACTCGACCGGTTCGACCTCTTCGACCGGGACCGGGTCCCGGTCGGACTCGAACGAAAGGAGGCCACGGAGCGTCTGGAGCTTCTCGGACTCGTCGTTCACCAGCTCCGCGAACTCCTGATACTGCTCGTAGTCGCCGCCCCGGACCGCCTGCTGGAGCGTCCCGACCGTCTGCGGGTTCCAGCCGTGCTTGATCCCAGACGAGCGGTGCTCGTACTCGCCCGTGGTCTCCAGCTCGGGGTCGGCGCCGAACGCCATCGCGTGGCGCGTCCGGAGGTCGTCTTCGATCACGCCGATCCCGATCCCCTCGGTCCGGATCTCGGTCCCCTCGAAGTACTCGGCGACGAACTCGGAGGCGAGTCCCACGGCCTCGAAGATCTGGGCGCCCTGGTACGACTCCATCGTCGAGATGCCCATCTTCGCCATCGTCTTGAGGAGCCCGTCTTCTAGGGCACCGCGGTACGCCGCGAGCGCCTCCGCCTCGTCGGCGCCGTCCGGCCCCGCCACGACGTCCGCGATGGAGTCGTACGCCAGGTACGGGTCGATAGCGTCGGCGCCGTAACCCACCAGCGTCGCGATGTGATGTACCTCGTGCGGTTCGCCCGACTCGACGACGAGTCCGGCGCGGTTCCGCAGCCCGTTGCGGACGAGGTGGTGGTGGACCGCACCGGTCGCGAGCAGGCTCGGGACCGCGAGCCGGTCCGGGCCGACCGCCCGGTCGGAGAGCACGACCACGTCGGCGCCGTCCTCGATGGCGGTCGCGGACTCCCTGCGGATCCGAGTCACGGCGTCCACGAGCGAGTCGCCGCGGTCGTACGTCACGTCGACCGTCACCGAGTCGAACGCCGGTCCGTCGGCGCCGACCGGCTCGCCGTCGAGCCCCTTCAGCGCCGCCGTCTCGTCGTCGGTGAGTATCGGCGAGTCAGCGACGATCTGCTCCGCGTGTTCGGGGGTCTCGTCGAGCAGGTTCCGCTGGTTCCCCATCCGGGTCTCCAGCGAGGTGACGAGTTCCTCGCGGATGTAGTCGATCGGCGGGTTCGACACCTGCGCGAACAGCTGCTTGAAGTAGGTGAACAGCGGGCGGTCGACGTCGGCGAGGACCGACAGCGGCGTGTCGTCCCCCATCGAGCCGACCGGGTCCTTCCCGTCTCTCGCCATCGGCTCGACGAGGTGGTTCAGCGAGTCGGTGGTGTAGCCGAACGCGGCCTGGTGGGCTCGGACGGTTAGGTCATCCTCGCTCTCGTGGTCTTCGTCGCTCCCGGCGTCTTCGCCGGCCTCGTTCGCTGCAGCCGTCTCGGCGTCGGAATCGATCCCCTCCGCGACGTCGTCGAGGTCGACCTGCCGCTCGTCGACCCACTCGCCGTACTTCTCGTCGGTGAGGTCGGCGAACACCTCGTCGTCCGGGACGATCCGCCCCTCTTCGGGGTCGGCGACGAAGATCTCGCCGGGCTGGAGGCGCCCGCGCCGCTCGACCTCGGCGGGGTCGGTCGGCAGCGCGCCGACCTCGCTCCCGACGACGAGCCGGTTCTCGTCGGTCACCTCGTACCGGCACGGGCGGAGCCCGTTGCGGTCGAGGACGCCGGCGACGCGGTCGCCGTCGAAGCCGATGACCAGGGCGGGGCCGTCCCACGGCTCGACGAGCGACGCGTGGTAGTCGTAGAAGTCGGTGCGGGCCGCGTCCATCAGGTCGTCGTCGCGGAACGCCTCCGGGATCAGCATCCGGAGGGTGTGCGGGAGGTCGCGGCCGGCCTGCAGGAGGAGCTCGACCGCGTTGTCGACGCTCGCGGTGTCCGACTGGTTCGGGTCGTCGATCACCGGTTTGATCGTGTCCAGCTCGGCGCCGAACGACGGGTGGTCGAGGTCGTTCTCGCGGGCGCGCATCCAGTTGACGTTCCCCCGGATCGTGTTGAACTCGCCGTTGTGGACGATGTTTCGGTACGGATGCGCGAGGTGCCACGCGCCGAGCGTGTTCGTCGAGAACCGCGCGTGCACTAGGGCGACGTGGCTCGCGAAGCGCTCGTCGGTCAGGTCGGGGTAGTAGTCGGCCAGCTGCGATCCCTTCAACAGTCCCTTGTAGACGACGCGCTGGCGGTCGAGCGAGCAGACGTAGAACCGCCCGGCGCCGTCGACGTCGCTGACCGCGTTCTCGATCTCGCGCCGGGCCGCGTACAGCGCGCGGTCGAAGCCGAGCAGCTCCGGGTCCGCGTCGTCCGACCGCGTCTCCTCGCTGGTGAACCGCTCGGCGAGGCCGGCGCCCTCGACGGGCGCGGCGAACAGCTGGGCGACCTCCGGTTCGGAGTCGAGCGCGGTCGCGCCGAGGTCGGCGTTGTCCGTCGGGACGGAGCGCCACGCGAGCACCTCCAGCCCGTAGACGGAGAACACCTCCGCGATGACGTCGTGGATCTCCGCCTGGACGCTCTGTTCGGTCGGCATGAAGACGGAGCCGACCGCGTACTCCTCGGGCAGGTCGGCGTCGACGACGTCGTCGAAGAAGTCGTCCGGGCGGGCCACCATGATCCCGGCGCCGTCGCCGGTGTTCTCCTCGGCGCCCGTGGTCCCGCGGTGTTCGAGGTTCTCCAGCAGGCGGACCGCGTCGGTCACCGTCTCGTGGTCGGGTTCCCCGTCGAGGTCGACGATCCCGCCGATCCCGCAGTTCGACCGCTCGTCCGTTACTGCCGCGAGTCCCTCGTCCTGACCCGAGGGATCCGCGTCCCCCCGGGTGTCACTACGTGGCTCGGTCATACCTCCCACTCACGAGCGATCAGTTAAAGGTATGACCCTGATACGGGTAGGATCCCTCGTACACACATTAGGGAATATAAGGTAATTATTCATCAGGGGTGTCTACCCGCCAATGCATATGCCACTCGATCACTTTCTAATCGTCTCGGCCGAAGATATGATCATAAAACCGGAGAATGCTGCGGACAAGATACACGCGTCGTGCCAAACGGAGCCACTTCTTTCATTCGGGTGGCGCAACGCCCGGCGGGACTGACGCCAGTGACGTTCGCGGGTCCCGCGGACGTCGACCGGCGGCCGACTCGTCGAGCGGTCGAACCCCGACGAGCGGTCAGTCAGCAAACGGCGTGAACGACCCGTTGATATCCCACTCGTGGATGCAGTAGACCTCACCCGGTTCGTCGACGATCTGCCAGCCGGTGGTCTCGTCGTTCCACCGCTCCCGACGACCGCACAGCTCGCACTCTCGCTCTCGTGGCGGGGTGATGGTCACGCTCATGGCCGAAAGAACGGGGCGGCCCAGCAAAAGAATGTCGCCGCGCCCGCCGCGTCGCCGACTCGCTCCGCGCCCCCCGCTTCGCGTGTCTCACTCACGACCCCCGTCGCCGCGCGCCGAGGCCGCCGACGAGGAGGAGCGCGACGACCGTCACCGGCGGGCCGAACCCCGGCACGTCTTCGGCGGTCGCCCGGATCGGCGCGTCGTCATAGCTCGGCGTGGGTGGCTCCGCGTCCGTCGCGTCGCCCCCCGCCGACGGCGCTTCGGTCGCGTCTTCCACCGTCGTCGACCCTTCGGTCGCGTCGGCCGCGTTCGCGCCGTCGTTCGCCGCTGCCGACCCCCCATCGTCGGCGCTCGCTGCCGCCGTTTCCGTCGCACCGCTCGATGAACCGCCGCCGGACGGCCCGGCATCGCTCCCGGGCCGGTCGCTCCGCACACGGGCCGGGCCGGTCCAGACCGAGGCGCCTGCGGGCGGGACGGCGGACTCGCCGCTCGCGACGCCCCGGACGTCAGCGGCCGGCCGGATCTCGGTCCGACTCCCGGCGCGTCTGAGTCCGAGTCTGGCAGGACCCCCGCCGCGACCTCGCGCCCCCTCGGCCGTCGGCCCGGTCGACGAGGCGTCTCCCGCTGACGCCGCCGCGGACTCGCCCCCGCCGGACTGACCCGGTCCGCCGGCGCCCGAGCCGCCGCTTCCCCCGCTGTCGGCGTCGCCCCCGCCACCGGCACCCGAGCCACCGCTTCCGCCGGCGGCGCCTCCGCCTCCGAGCGAGCCGCCCCCGTCGGACGGTTCGCCGTCGTCCTCGGGCGACTCTGCGCCCTCGAACGTCACCGTGGCCGACACGTCGTGGTCGTCGGCCGAGTCCGAGGTCGCCGCGCGGAGGCGCTCGTCCTCGACCCGGAACTCGGCGGTGAACGTCTCCCCGTCCGTCGGCGTCTCGTTCGTCGCGAGGGCGTCGATCCCCCGGCCGACGACGAACAGCCCGCGCTCGTCGAGGTGTACCGTCGAGTTCGTCGGCACCGACTCGACATCGCCGGTCGCCGTCGCGACCGCCGACGCGTTCGACCGTACGCCGAACGCGAGCCCGTCAAGCCGGGCGAGGTCGCGTCCGGTCTCGACCGTCGCGTTTCGGGCCGCCGGCAGTCCGGTCAGCCCCGTGGCGTTCACCGCGTACACTACGGTCTCGCCCGCTCGGACGGTTTCGGTTCGCGAGAGCGTTCCCTCGTCGATCGCCCGCCGAACGGCCCGCGCCGTCCCCAACTCGTCGCGGTCGAGATCCGCCGTGGAGTACACGCGCATCCCGTTCGTCGCCCGACTCTCGACGGTGACGGACGCTTCGTCGGACGTCGCGGCGAGTCCCTGCTCAGAGCGAACGGCGACTCGGTACGTGCCCGGCGATAGGGTGGCGTTCGGCAGGGACGTCTCGACCGATTCGACCGTCGCACCCGATCCCGCGGTGATGGCGCTGCCCGTCAGCGACTCGTTTCCGAGCGCGTACGTGTTGACGCTGATCGATGTGCGTCCAGGGTCGGGAGTGGCAATGTCCGCGGTCGCATAGATTTGGCTTGCATTTGAGTTGGTGACTGTGGCTTTCACTCCCGATACGTTATGATGTAGCTGATATTCTGGGTGTCCTCCTATCTTAGTACTGTTATCAGTTGTTTGAAAACCGGTGGTTTGGTCATCCTCCCCGACTATTCGGAATTGTTTGCTTCCACTATCTTTCGATAGTGAATAAATCCCGGTTCTTAACCCGGTAGTATTGAACACCACTTTCTCTGTTCCTTCCACAGAAGAGCCGATTCCAACCACCACAGATCTACTGTCTGGTCTTTCTCTTTGCAACTCAACACTCTTATTAGATGTTGAGTTATGCTCAAATCCAACTACTTCGCCAGAATACAGTATCTCTCCATCGTATTCTGATCTGTCGTATTCATAATGAAACATGTCCGTACTGCTTGAATATGATGCGACATTTGAGATGCGTATCTCCGCACTATCTGAGACATCACCGTCTACAAACTGGTCTGATATGTCTGAGTTTAACAACGGTCTTGTTGAGCTAATATCTGCAGAATCACCAGGAACCTGTCCGCCTGCGAGTCGAATTGTTGCTATGTATCGGTTACTACGGCTAATTTTGCTTGATTTCCCATTCGAATTTTTAATTGGGACTGATAACTCATCATGCACACCAGTTAGGACATTCGAATATCCCACATATTTCTCATAATGAATTCTTCCGTCAGCGGTCATTGGATGAATTGATACAATATATGGCGTTTTCATCCCGATAGTATCTCGTACTTCTGTTCTCGCAACGGTAACTTCCGTTGCCTCTCCAGAATCATATATTTGGTCTTCAAACTGGACTGTCCCTAGATATACATGGAACTTGTCTCTATCAACAGCCGAATCTTTTAGCCTATCAGGCAGTTCTGAGTCGATTTCATATTCTCCCTGATCTGCCTCTTCGCTAGGTATCAAATACGCATTATATTTTCCACCTAAGTTAGATGTATTGAGGAAATCATTCGGCTCCCATTCATCTCTTTTGCGTTCTTAAACTGATATCCGACAACTTCTCCGCTCCCCCTGTCTGTGATGACGACCGTTGAATTCACATTAGACCTGATTTTGGTAATTGTCACCCCTGAGTCAGTTCTGCTTCCTCTCTGATAATTCGTTGAGACTGTAGCTTGCTCTGATATTTCTATTGAGCCGGTTAAGTGTCGAAAGCTTCCAGATCTTTTGGTTAAATTCTCTTCTTTTAAATCTGCGTACGTTCTTGTAGTGTCTTGATTTACTACACCTAATTCGTATTCAATGCTCCCTGCGTTCTCGGCTGTTGACGAATTTACTCCATCTAATTGTATTGAATTGATCTGAACTGGGTTGGTGGTATTCGAAGCTTTAATCTGAATTGCAAGAACAGAATTTTGTCTATGATCTATTATTTTTGAGCTTGTTATGTTTCCTCCAAAAACTTCTGAGCGACGTATGTTTACCCTCGACATGTTAAATCCCGTATTCTCCAACTCAGAGAAGCCTAGATATAGTGTCAAGTTACGAATATTTGTTTCCTCTTTGTCTGCAGTGATTTCTATATTCGAAATATTCTGTGTATTCTCAAATGAGAAAAGGTCCTCCGGGTCTCCAGGGTCACTAATGTTGTATGTTTGATCACCATGAGCATCTGCAGACACTGTAGTTACTCCCGCTATAGTAACGGAGAATGACACAATGATAACAAGAGTAACTGCCAACCCATGCCAGACCGCGTCGTTTCGATCTATCGTGATAATCCACGCTCAGTAGAGCGGAAGCTAGCAGCGCACACACCGTGATATCCGTCGCGCTCGCTACCTTGCCCGCTGCCTCGTATCGTGGAACACGCTCACTCGGTTGATTATTTATTAAAGCAGTTACGGACGCAGAAGCTTCCACTCGCGGAAACGTCTTCGTACATTCGGCTCACGTCGCGTGCGTTGAGCGGTCGCTCTGGGCGTTGTGAATCGCGAGAAACGAACGCGCAGGGGCTCAGGCGGGGGACGGATGTTCGGTCTGCTCCATCAGCGAGAGGACGGCGTCACCGGCGTCGACCGCGGTCGGGTGGACGCCGACGAGCGCGATCACGTCCTCCTCGTGCTGTACCGTCGCCACGTAGAGGAGGACGGGAACGGCTTCGACGCTGCCGCTCTGGTCGTCGCCCGCGTCGATCTGTGCGTCGATGGTCGTCTCGAGTATCGACACCTCGGTCGTTTCGCCGAGGATCGTCCGCGTCTCCGACCCGCGGCTCTCGATCTCGTCCGCCTGTATCTCGGTCCCCTCGCCGCCGATCCCGCGCTGGTCGACCTGCTCCAACAGCCGTCGGATCAGCTCCGCGTCGTCGGCGCGAACGAGGGGATTGACCGACTGGCCTCCAACCGGTGCGTCGGGCGTGCTCGCCACGAACAGCGCCGAGCCGTTGCCCTGGTTCTCGTACCCGGCTACCCACGTCGTCGCCGACACCTTGGCGTTCACGCCCGCCACGTCGAACTCCTCCTCGATGGTGAACGATTCCGGCTCCTCGCCCTGATACCCGGCCGCCGAAGCCGCCTCCGCGGGCACGCGAGCGGGACTGGCGTCGAACTCGTAGCTCCCGTCCTCCCCCCCGGTACACCCTGCCACGGCGACGGACGCTGATGCGGCGATCGCCGCGAGCAGTCCACGTCTGTGCATACGAGGAGGTAGGCGCGGTACGACGCTTAACAGTATCGTCCCGGGGAATCCGGTTTGATAATCGGCGATGCGGCGTGGTGTCAGTCTCGCGAACGAAGACACAAAGTTCACGGTGGGGCGTGCGCGAAGTGAGCCAAATGGAACGCCGAGGACAGACCGGGCTGGTGGAAGCGCTCCTCCTTGACGTGGTTCGACTCCACGAGACGTGGATGGAGGTCGTCTTTCCGCGACAGCTCGATCCGAGCGCGGTGCTGGGAAAGTGGAAACCGGAGACCGCCGTCCAGACGGTCGGGTACTACCTCTGGGCGATACTCGGCGGCCCGCTGGTCGCGATCGCGTACCCGCTCCTGCTCGTCGGATTCGCCACGCGCTACTACGCCGCGAAACTGGACTCGGCGGTCGCGCGCTTCGGCGTGCTCGGCGCGGTCCTCGTCGCGACGCTCGTCTGGGGCTCGCTCACCCTCCTCGCGCACTTCCAACTCCCGACGGAGGTGATGCTCGGGATCGGCGGAGCCAGCGTCGTGGCGGTGATTTCGGCGGGCGCCGCGGCGGGGTTCTCGAAGGTCGGCGGCCGGTTCGTCAGCGTCCTCCTCGCGTACCCGTTCGCGATGACCGCGATCTTCCTCCCGCCGGTCGTCGCCGGACTGCTCACCCCCGCTATCTCGACGCTGGTGCTCGACCCGAGCTACAGCCTCGCCGTCTGGATCCTCGACACGTTCCTCGCCGTCGGCGGGATCAACGAGACGCTCCGCGCGGCCTTCGACCTGGAGACGTTCGGCGAGCAGTGGGGCGTCGCCGGCGTCGGCTACGTGCTGATGTGGCTCGGTATCTCCATCCCGCTCGGGTGGTTCCTCGGCGTGCTCGTCTCGCTCGCGAACCTGATCCGTCCGCGCCCCGACGCCTGAGGTGGCCTCCGGCGCCAGCGGCGACGGCGCGACCGTGTCACTCGGACGCGTCGAAACGTTCGCTGGCCGTCTCGAAGGCCGACTCCGACTGCTCTTTGCTCCGGCGACCCTCTCGCTCCGCGATGGCCTCCGGGTCCGGGCTCGCGTCGTCGTCGATCCGCGCGAACGACTTGTGGACCTTCGTGTGACACCAGCGACACAGCGCGACGGTTATCTCGTGGGGGCCGGCGTCATCGCCGCCGGCTTCGCCACCGTCTTCGGCGGCTTCGCCACCGTCTTCGGCGGAGCCGTCCGCGCCTGCGCTCCCGTACGAGAGGTGGTGTTCCTCAACTAACGGTCGGGCGTCGTCGTGGGCGATGCGGACCTCTTCGAGCCCGCAGCGGTGACACTCGCGACCGTTCGTCGTGGAGCGGTACTTCGGACACCGTCGCCACGCCTCGTCGGGGCCGACGTGACAGGCGTAGCCGTCGGCGCGGCGGGCCGCGGCGAACGCGGGGTCGTCGCCGGCGCGCGTCAGCGCGAAGCGACACCGACCGTCGTCGGTCAGGTGGTCGCAGACGCCGGCGACCGCGTACGGATCGTCGACGCCGACCGGGGTCCCGTCCGGCGTCCGTTCCATCTCAGATCAGGCTCGCGCCGTCGAGGTCGGTCCGACCGTACTCGACGTCGAGCAGGCGCAAGAGTGTCGGTGCGACGTCGAGGAGATCGGCGTCCTCGACGTTCGCGTCCGGGTGATCGACGAACAGGGCGGCGTCCTCGAACGTGTGCATCCCCGTCCGCGGGCCGTTCGGGTCGAACACCGAATCGTGCGGGCGGAAGCCGGATTTGAGGTCGAACCCCTCGTTCGGGATGACGACGAGGTCGGGCGCGATCTCGTCGTGGTCCCCCCTGAAGACGGTCTCGCGCTCGACCACCCGCTTCGCGACGGGGTTCCCGTCGGGTCCCTCCCACGTTTCGAGGGCCGCCTGGAGCTCCGCGCGCACCGACTCGTACTCCGACTCGGGCACGACGCCGTCCGGCTCGCGGCCCTCCAGGTTGAGGTAGAACCGACCGGGGACCAGCGAGTACGCGCGGGTGTCGTCGTCGATGTCGGTCAGCGCGCTGTGATCGTCCTCGTCGGCGTACGAGAGCCACCCCTTCCGCTCCAGCCACTCGTTGCAGTAGACGTCGTAGCGGAGCCGAGTGAACCCGTGGGTCGACCCCACGACCAGGCGGACGTCGTCCGGGAGGGCCGCTCGGATCGCGCCGATGTGCTCGTCGAGCGCGGCGTAGAAATCGAGGAAGTCCTCGCGGTACTGCCCCGAATCCGCGTAGTCGCCCCACAGGAAGTGGTTGATCCGGTCCGGCGCGGTGAAGACGCCGACGAACAGGTCCCAGTCGTCGTGTTCGACGTACCGCGAGAACGCGTCGGCGCGGGCGTCGAGCGTCTCCCGCGCGTGCTCGATGAACTCGGACTTGTCCGCCTTGTGGCCGAGTTTCGCGTTCACCGACAGCCGGTAGCCGCTCTCGGTGAGGTACTCGCGGAGTTCCTCGGGATGAGACGCCTTGTCGACGTCGGGGGAGAGATACCCCGACACCATCCGCTGGATCGTCCGCTGCGGCGGGAACGTGACGGGGACGTTCATCACGGTCGCGTCGAGTCCGGCCTCGGTCGCGCGGTCCCACACGCGAGTGGCCTGGACGTCCCGTCCCATCGGCACGTAGGTGTCGTACGAACCGATCTCGCGGTCTTGAAAGCCGAATACCCCGGTTTCGCCGGGGTTCTGCCCGCTGGTGAGGACCGGCCAGCACGCGCTCGACTCCGGGGGAACGGCGCTGTCTATCGGTCCGCCGTCCCCCTCGTCTGCGATCGCCGACAACGTCGGAAACCGGTCCGGGTTGTCGGCGACGAGACCGTGCGGGAGACCGTCGATCCCGATGAACGCCACGCGCGGGGTGTCGGTTCCGCGCAACCGGTCGAAGAGGCCCATAGGGGTACATCCGCCGTGGAGGGCAAAAGGGTTGACATCGGTTGCGCCCGGATCGGCGCCTCGGTCGACCGCGTCGGGCGAGCCGTCGCCCGGAAGCCGCGGATCGCTCGGGACCCTTTTCAGGGCGGTCCGCGATGGTGACCCATGGAGACGCGACGCGCGCTGCTCGTCGACGCGTTCACGGACGAACCGCTGGCCGGGAACGTCGCCGGCGTGGTGCCGGACGCGGCGGGCCTGAGCGACGACCGGATGGGGAAGATCGCCGCCGAACTCGGCGCCTCGGAGACCGCGTTCCTGTTCGACGCGGGCGACGATGCCGACGAGCGGGTCCGCTACTTCACCCCGTCCACGGAGGTCGACCTCTGCGGCCACGCCACGATCGCGAGCTACGCCGCGCTGTACGCCGCGGGCGAGGTCGACGCCGGCGAGCGCACCCTCCGGACGAACGTCGGCGACCTCTCGGTCCGGGTCGACGACGACGGGACCGTCTGGATGCGCCAGAACCCGCCGACGGTCGAACGGGTCGACGAGGCCGAACTCGACGCCGACCGCCTCGGCGACGCGCTCGGGATCGACCCCGCGGCCCTCAGGGACGTCGGCGCCGACCTCCCCGTCGCCGTCGCCTCGACCGGGCTCCCGTGGCTCGTCGTTCCCGTCAACTTCCTCGAACGGCTCGGCGAGGCCGACCCCGACGCGGCCGCCGTCGAGGCGATCTCGGACGAACGCGACGTCGCCGGGATCTACGCGTTCACCTTCGACGCGCTCGACGCGGACTCGACGCTGCACGGCCGGGCGTTCGCGCCCGCCATGGGCGTCGCCGAGGACCCCGTGACCGGAACGGCGAGCGGCGCGGTCGGGGCCTACCTCCGCGCCGTCGACGCGTTCGACGGGGAACTCCCCGAGGAGCTCCGGTTCGAACAGGGGCACTTCCTCGACCGCCCGGGGCACGTCGAGGTGCGGGTCGACGGCGACGCGGTCCGGGTCGGCGGCCGCGCGGTGGTCTCGACCGAGGGGGAGTTGACGCTCCCGGCGGAGCGGGACGACGACGACATCATCGAGGCGTGACGTCGCCGAGGGGCGCGTCGCCGTCGGGCGCGCCGCCGACGAGAGGCGAACGGGCGGGAGGCCGCGGGCGCTCCGGCGACGCCTCGCAGACGGCGGGCCCGTCGACCGCGAGCCGAACGTTTAGGCCGCCTCGGGACGTACCGGCGTCATGGAGTTCGACCTTCCACGCGCGGCTGCGTTGTTGCTACTGATCGTCGCGGTCGGCGCTGCGGGACTGATCGGAAGCGGGATGATGCCGTTACAAACCACCCTGATGATGGTGGTCCCGTCGATGCTCGCCTTCGGCGGTCTCGCGTTCGCCATCGGCGTGAAACACGGTCAGTTCCGGTCGACGCACGCCTGAGGTCGACGTAGACCCGAGCGACTCTCGGGGTCATCGCGCATCGCACGCTCACGGCGCGGCGGTCCGCGTCGGTCGGAACCACGGAACTTTTTATAAGTGGCCGGTAACCCGGAGCCGTGTTGCTCGGGTCTCCGCTCACCGAACTGCTGCTCCTCACCGGGGGCGTCGTCCTCCTCTACGCGGGCGCCGAACTGCTCGTCATGGGCGCCAGCGACCTGGCGCTCGCCGTCGGGCTGAAGGCGTCGACGGTCGGCGTCACCGTCATCGCGTTCGCGACGACCGCCCCCGAGCTGTTCGTCTCGCTGCTCGGCGCCGTCACGGTGTCGACGGACGTCGGGCTCGGGACGATCCTCGGATCGAACATCGCCAACATCGGGCTCGTCCTGGGCGTCTCGGCGCTGATCCGTCCCCTCGACATCTCCGACACGGTGTTCAGGCGCCAGGTCCCGTTCATGGTCCTCGCCGCGCTGCTGCTCGTCGGCCTCGGCTGGAACGGCCGCATCGGCCGACCCGGCGGACTCCTCCTGCTCGGGACGCTCGTCGCGTTCACCGTCGTGATCATGCGGCGCATCCGACAGACGCAGTCCGGGATCACGTCGGCGGAACGCGCGAAGATGCCCGACGCCAGCGCTCGCGACGTCGCCGCCGTGGTCGGCGGCATTCTCGCGCTGGTGATCGGCTCTCGGTGGCTGATCGACGGCGGGGAGTCCCTGCTCTCCGCCGCCGGGTTCTCGGACATCTTCATCGGGCTCACGGTGCTCGCGCTCGGCACGTCGCTCCCCGAACTGGCGGCGAGCCTCGTCGCCGCCGTCCGCGGCGAGGCGGAGTTCAGCGTGGGCAACGTCGTCGGGTCGAACATCTACAACATCCTCGCCGTCCTCGGCATCGTCGCGGTGGTCCGACCGATCGGCGTGAGCGCGGGCGTCCGCGGCTTCGAGTTCCCCGCGCTGATCGCGTTCACCGCCCTCCTCGTCGGGCTCATGTACCGCGGCGAGGAGATATCTCGCGCGGACGGGGCGGTCCTCGTCGCGGGGTACGGGGTCTTCGCGTACCTGCTGTTCCCCTGAGGCTCCGAGGACCGAACGCGACTCCCGCTCGGAACCGACGCCTATTCGGCCGCTCGGTCCGGAGCGGCGCCCGTGATAGCGATCGTCGTCAGCCGGGCCGACAGCGCCTCCGAACACATCGGCGAGCGACTGCTCGCGGTCGGCGACTGGGAGCGACGCGAGGACCCGAACCGCCCCGACGCCGAGGGCGGCGGGACCTACTACCGGACCGACGGCTTCGAACTCCGCGAGTTCGACGGCCTCCACATCGAACTCGACGACCCGGCGGTCGCGTTCGGCGGCGGCGACGCGGACGGCGACGACGTGAACGGCGACGGCTCGGCGGACGGCGGCGGTGACGCCGACGGCGACCGGACCGACCTCGACTTCCTCGTCTTCGTCTCCAGACACGCCGGGGAGTCGGGCGAACTCCTCACCGCTCACGTCACGGGGAACTTCGGCCCGTCGCCGTACGGCGGCGAGCCGAGAACGCTCTCGAACGCCGCGCCCGGAGCGGAGAAGCGGGTCGTCGAGGCGCTGGCGGCGCACGCCCCGGCGGGGTACGACGTCGGCATCGAGTGCACCCACCACGGGCCGACGAACGTCTCCGTCCCCTCCCTGTTCGTCGAGCTCGGGTCCGACGAGGCGCAGTGGGCCGACTCCGACGCGGCCGAGGCGGTCGCGCGGGCCGTCCTCGACCTGTGGGGGACCGGGCCGGATCTCGTCGGCGACGACGCCGCCCGCCACGTCGTCGGCTTCGGCGGCGGCCACTACGCCCCGCGGTTCACCCGGATCGTCCGCGACACCGCCTGGGCGGTCGGCCACGTGGGCGCCGACTGGGCGCTCGACGAGATGGGCGCGCCCGCGGAGAACCGCGAGACGGTCGCGCAGGCGTTCGAACGCAGCCGCGCCGACCGCGCGGTGATCGAGGGCGACCGGCCCGGGCTAAACGCGGTCGTCGAGGACCTCGGCCACAGCGTCGTGAGCGAGACGTGGGTCCGCGAGGTCGGCGACCGGCCGCTCCCGGTGGTCGATCGGCTGGAGACCGACCTCGCGACCGTCGACGCGGGGCTCCGGTTCGGCGAGCGCTCGGCCGCGGCCCCGGACGCGGTCTCGATCCGCGACCTGCCGTCCGAGTTGCTCTCGCGGGCGCAGGGGATCGATCCGGAGGCGACCCGCGACGCGGTGGCCGCGAACGCGGTCGCCTTCGACACGGAGCAGGCCGGCACCCGCGCGGCGGGAGCGGCCGCCTTCGCCGACGGCGCGGAGGCGCCCGGCTACGCGGACCTCGTCGCTGACCTCGCCGCGGTGCTCGAAGGCAGTTACGCCGCGGTCGAGGTGACCGGCGACGCGGTCGTCGCCCGCGAGACCGCGTTCGACCCCGGACTCGCGAGGGACCGCGGCGTTCCCGAGGGCCCGGCGTTCGGCCGGCTTGCGAACGGCGACTCGGTCGCGGTCGACGGCGAGACGGTGACGCCGGACGAGGTGTCGCGGTCGCGGACCGACCGGTTCCCGGTCGCGGCCGACCACGGGGACGGGTGAGCTTCGAACGGCGGGCTTGGCGACCGCGTTGTCGCGCCGTCGCCGCCGTCTGACCCGCGTCAGACGATCGGGCAAAAATAAATACGTCCGGGTCGCAACCCACCACATAATGGATTCTATCGTAGAGGACGCCATCGACGAAGCCGAGGAACCTCCGGCGGACGAGGCCGGAGGCGCCGGCGAGGCCGACCCGTCGGCCGCCACCCCCCCGCAGTCCGGAACGATGACCGACGACGAACTGCAGGACGTTCTGCAGGACCTCCAGACGAACATCACGGTCGTCGGCTGCGGCGGTGCCGGCGGCAACACGGTCAACCGGATGACTGAGGAGGGAATCCACGGAGCGAAGCTGGTCGCCGCGAACACCGACGTCCAGCACCTCGTCAACATCGAGGCCGACACGAAGATCCTCATGGGCCAGCAGAAGACGCAGGGTCGCGGCGCCGGCTCCCTCCCGCAGGTCGGCGAGGAGGCCGCCATCGAGTCGCAAGAGGAGATTCAGGACGCCATCGACGGCTCCGACATGGTGTTCGTCACCGCCGGGCTCGGCGGCGGCACGGGGACCGGCTCCGCGCCGGTCGTCGCCAAGGC
>Ga0102935_1000409_pt1 | contig 15592 bp, 10 predicted proteins | sample SalPonR2_A_D2_MG_FD_78508 | JGI IMG/M metagenome (GOLD analysis project Ga0102935, IMG submission 78508) | Salt pond soil microbial communities from South San Francisco under conditions of wetland restoration - Salt Pond MetaG R2_A_D2_MG | ecosystem: Environmental > Aquatic > Marine > Intertidal... | reverse complement strand
ATGTAGTAGTTTATATGTCTCATACATTTCTTTTTATTCACATATCAAATGTGTCTGTTTGTGCCCATTCGAATGCGCCACGGCTTCGTCGAGCACGACCCGCTCGTCGCGCGGGTGCGACACGCTTAACTCCGAAACCCGTCGATCGGAGGGTAATGAGTACCGACGCGGCGACTGAGGGAGATTCCACGGAAGAGCCCGAGGCCTTCGCCCGGGCCTGCGAGCACCTCGTCGACCGCATCCTCGCGGGCGAGATCGACCGCGACGACCTCGAATCCGCGAAGCTCGACGCCTGCTCGAAGTTCGGCTCGCCGAAGGTGCCGAAGAACACGGAGATACTCGACCACGCGCCCTCGGAGGCGCGTGACGACGTGATCGAGGTCGTTCAGCGCAAGCCGGTGCGGACCGCCTCCGGCGTCTCTCCCGTGGCGATCATGACCTCGCCGAAGCTGTGTCCACACGGGAAGTGTCTCTACTGTCCCGGCGGCCCGGCATCGGAGTTCTCCTCGGCACAGTCGTACACCGGCCACGAGCCCGCCGCGGCCCGCGGCGAGCAGAACGACTACGACCCGTACGGGCAGGTCACGCTCCGGCTCGAACAGCTCCGGAAGATCGGCCACCCCGTCGACAAGGTCGAACTCATTTTGATGGGCGGGACGATGACCGCGCGCTCACACGACTATCAGGAGTGGTTCGTCAAACGCGCCCTGCAGGCGATGAACGATTACGATCTCGACAAAGAGCCGGAGCCCGCAGAGGGGGAATCGTTCGCGCCCGACCCAGACGAGACGGAGTTCGCGTATCTGGAGGACGTGATCGCGGAAAACGAGACGAACGCGATCCGCAACATCGGTACCACCTTCGAGACGAAGCCCGACTGGTGTGACCCCGAACAGATCGACCGCATGCTCGATCTGGGGGGGACGAAGGTGGAGGTGGGCGTCCAGACCACCTACGAGCGGATCAACCGCGAGATGCACCGCGGCCACGGCAACGAGGCCTCTCGCAGCGCAAATCGTCGGCTGCGCGACGCCGCGTTCAAGGTCGGATTCCACATGATGCCGGGCCAGCCGGGAATGACGAAGGAGATGTGCATCGAGGACTTCCGGCAGCTGTTCGACGATCCGGCGTGGCGGCCCGACTACCTGAAGATCTACCCGACGCTCGTCGTCGAGGGGACTCGGGTGTACGACCGGTGGCGGCGCGACGACTTCGAGCCGCTCTCGAACGAGGAGGCCGCGGACGTCGTCGCCGAGGCCATGGACCTCATCCCCAAGTACACTCGGCTCCAGCGCGTCCAGCGGGACATCCCCGCCGACTTCATCGAGGGCGGCGTCTGGAAGTCGAACCTCCGGCAGCTCGCGAGCCAGCGCGCAGAAGAGAAGGGGATCACTCAGCGGGACATCCGCGCCCGCGAGGTCGGCCACAACGACGCCGACCCCGATCCGGACGACGTCGTGCTCGACGTCATGACCTACGAGGCCGGCGGCGGCACGGAACACTTCATCTCCTTCGAGGACCCCGTCCGCGACCTGCTCGTCGGGTTCTGTCGGCTGCGTTTCCCCTCTTTTTCGCCCGACCAGCCCGGCGCGCCCGGGACCGAGAGCGACGCGGTTCGCCCCGAACTCGACGAGGCCGCGTTAATCCGCGAACTGCACGTGTACGGGAGCGAGGTCGCCATCGGCGGCGACGGCGACTGGCAGCACAAGGGATACGGAAAACGCCTCCTAGAGCGCGCCGAGGAACTCGCGCGCGACGCGGGGTACCGGAAGCTCGCGATCATCTCCGGGATCGGCGCGCGCGAGTACTACCGGAGTAAGCTCGGCTACCACCAAGACGGCCCGTACGTCTCGAAGCAGCTCTGAGAATCGAAGTCGAGGCGGCGAGCGACGATAGAGGGCGGTGAGCGACGATAGAGGGCGGCGAACGACGATAGAGGGCGGTGAGCGACGACGGAGGGTGGCGAGCGACGACGGTATTTAATGTGCCTACGGCCTCCCGACCGTGTATGAGCGACAAGTGGATCTCCGACGAGGACTGGCGGACGATCGTGGCGAACGTCCCGATCGTCTCGGTCGACCTCGTGGTCAGACGCGAGGGCGGCGTGCTGCTGGGTCGGCGGACGAACGAGCCCGCGAAAGGAGCGTGGTTCGTGCCGGGCGGCCGGGTCCGGAAGGGCGAGACGCGACGCGAGGCGGTCCACCGCGTCGCAAGCGAGGAACTCGGGAGCGATGTCGAGATCGTCGAGTCGCTCGGGGCGTTCGAACATCAGTACGAGACCGCAGATGTCGACAACGTCGACTCGAAACACTACCTCGCGAACGGCTACGTCGTCGACGTTGTTGATGGAGGCAGCGTCGCTGGCGGCGGCGTCGGCAACAGTGACGACGGCGACGGCGTCGGCGACAGTGACGACAGCAACGGTGTCGGCGACACCGACGATAGCGACGGCGTCGATGGCGATGATGCACTGACGGGAGACGACCAACACGACGCGTTTCGCGTGTTTCGGTCGCCGCCGGAACCGTGTCACGAGTACGTTCGTGCCTACGTCGAGGCCGCCGAATCCGTGGACGCGTGGTCGGCGTAGCTATCGTCGAGACAAACGAAACGTACTCACTCTCGTCCACTCGATCGGCGTTGACTCCCGTTCAGTAGCGCGTGAAGAAGCTCTTTTGAGAGAAGACAGACGAAACGCACTGTCTGGATCGTGGGGAGGGTCTTGCAGTGAGAGAGTACGTTTCGTCTGTCTTGGGGCGTCGGACCGGGGGGTCAGGAGGCGGCTTCTGATTCGGCCTCTCGTCGGATGTCGAGGACGATCTGCGGATCGAGGTCGAGTTCGTACTCGTAGTATCGTCCGCCACCTTCGCCGTGGTTTCGGTCCCGTCGTTGGAGGAATCCGAGCATGTGCAGATCGGAGAGGTGGTTCTGGATACTCTTGAGCGTCGTAAGCGGGTCCACGGCGTGCGAGTCGGCGACCGATTCGTATCGGTCTTTGATCGTTCGCGACCGAGCCGGCGATTCGCCCTGTCGTTCGATGTACGCCACGGTTTCGAGCAGGAGCTGTGCGTGTTGCGTCTGATCCCGGATGCGGTTTCGCAGTCGCCCTCGCTGAACGAGTTCCTGGGCTTTGACGATGTGCGAATCGTCGACCCTATCGTCGTCACAGCGCGTAGCGACCTCGCCGCCGACGCGGAGGAGGTCGATGGCCTGTCGAGCGTTGCCGCGGTCTTTGGCCGCGATCGCCGCAGCCCTCGCGATAGCCGAGTCGTCACACGCGTCCTCGACGAACGCTCGATCGGCACGGTCGGCGAGGATGGTCCGGAGTTCGCTCGCGTCGTACGGGCTGAACGATATCTCCGCCTCCATGAGCGTGTCTTTCACTTTCGGCGACAGCGACTGTCTGAAAGTGTAATTGTTGCTGATCCCGATGACGCCGACCTTCGACTCGGTGATATGGCCGATCGACCGCGCCCGAGGAAGTTCGTACAGGAGCGTGTCGACATCGTCTAAGTGATCGATTTCGTCGAAGACGACGAGGTGTGTGCCGCCGATCCGATCGAGTTGCGCGTAGAGCTCCTCGAACGCGTCGGCCGTTCCGAGCCCCCGCTTCGGGAAGTCGCTCGCACGGTCGGGCAGGAGTTCGTTGACGAGAGTTCGCACGACCGTATAGAGCGACTTCCCGTTGCAGTTCAGTTCGTGGACGTGGAGGTCGTCGGCGTCCGACCGCTTCGTGGCTTCTTCTTGAAGCGCCTCCATCATATACGTCGTGACGGCCGTCTTGCCGAGCCCGGCTTTCCCGTACAACATGACGTTCTGCGGGGTGCGACCGAAGAGGACATCTTGGAGCGCGTGGCGATACTGGTCGATCTCCTCGTCGCGTTCGAGGATCTGATCCGGCTGATGGTCCTCCGAGAGCACCCCCTTCGAAACGAAGATCGACCGCTCGACGTCGCTGAATGGCCCGGCCATGCGTACGTTCGGAATTGCCGCATTAACATATAAAACCTGCCTTTGTCTGTTTCGTCTGACTCACGGCCCCGATCTATCGTCGTGACAGGTCGTCTCTTGGCTCGCCCGGCGGAGCGTGAATGGAGCGTGGGTGAGACAGACATAGGTAAGACAGACATGGGTGAGACAGACGAAACGCACTCTCTCACTACACGGGCGTACCTTCGCGGGCATCAGCCGAATTCAGCGACCGGGGCGTCAACTGGACTCAGCGATCAGGGTGTCAACCGAACTCGACGAGCAGGGAGACCGGCTGCGCCCGCCGGCCACCCATCGGCGAGAGACAGACGAAACACACTGTCTGTGTCTCGGCTCGAAGGCCTTCGAAATGGACGCGGGTCACTCGGTGTCGCCGAAACGCGGCCGACACCGAGTGACACCCACTGGGCCCCCAGTCCGGTCACAGACAGACGAAACGTACTGTCTCCGTCCCATCCGAGAGCACCAGCGGGCGAGATAGCTGAGGTTGAATCGCTGAGGCTGAGGTCTTTTCGACGTTCCAGTTCACCAGCCGCCGACAGCCATCACGAACAGTGCGGCGGCGATAATCGCGAACAGGCCGCCCACGCCGGTCTTGATGGTCGAGGTGTCGAGCGCCGTCGAGACATACGGCGCGATCTGCCCGCCGAGGGTGGTCGCCGGAACCGTCCAGACGACCATATTCCACGGCGTCGACGCCAGATCCATCGTGTGACCGCCGACCAGTCCGCCGCCGAACACGTGCACGAGGGACGCGAGCACGGCCGTCGTTGCGACGACGATGTGGTTCGTCCCGATCGCCACGCGGACGGGGACCTTCGTGCGGAGCATCGAGATGATCCCGAGTTCGCCGATCCCGAAGCCGGCGAGTCCCTGAAACACGCCGCCGATGCTGTAGTTGGCGAATCGTTCGAGGTAGCCGCCGCGCGAGTAGACGTAGTCGTCACCGTCGCGGTCGACCCGCCTGACCGTCCCGGCGTCGTCGGTGTCGACGCCCGCGGGACCGAGCTTGTTCGCGTCGTCGGGGAGGTCGCGGGGCGTCCCGCCGTCGGTGGCGGCCGCGTCCGAAGCGCCGTCCCCACCGCCCGGCTCGCCGTGGGCGAGGTCGATCTTGAACAGCAGGTACGAGGCCGCGAGCAGCGCAACCGCCAACAGCGCGTGGAAAACTGCCTCGGGGACGACGAAGGAGAGCAGCGCGCCCCCGACGACGAACGGAACCCCGCCGAGCACGAGCGACAGCGAAAGCCGCCGGTCGACGAGGCCGTACTGGATGAACGCGAGCGCGGAGCTCGACAGCCCGAAGGATTCACTGATGAGCCCGATCTTCACCAGCGTCTCCGGCTCCAGCGGGTACGCGACGAGCGGGAAGACGAAGATGAGGAACGGGACGAACAGCGCGGAACCGCTGATTCCGACCGTGTTCACGATGGTCGCGCCGGTAACGAACGCGACGAACAGCCACCAGTACTCCGTCCAGTAGCCGACGCCCGCGTCCGCCGGAATCGGCGCGAGGGTGTACACTCCGACGACGAGCGCCACGGGAGCGAAGAACACGAGGAGGTGCTGATACCGGAGGAACGTCCGCTGAATCGTGCTCGATAGAGACGTACTCATGAGCGCGTGCGACCTCGTTATCGAGCGTGAATAAATGCGTGTTCATCCCCGAGAATTCGGATGGACGATCATCCACGTTGTCCGCGGCGGTCCGAATCGTCTGTTCTGGTGGCGATGAAGCCGCGGTGTGTTCGGAACCAGCGGCGTGCGTGATCCGGTCGGCGAGACGGTCACGGCCGGCCTCGCACTCGATATCTGGCGAGCACTGGCATCAGACGGTGTCGACACGGTCGTAATCGGTCGGGACGCTTGCGACAGCAGCCGAATGCTCTCCCGCGCTCACCGCCGGATCACGGAGTATAGGGCCGATGTGATCGATCTCGGCTTTAAATAGACGGTCACGATGGCCCGCGCTGTCGCCGCGAGTACGGCGACGCCGGCATTGTCGTGACGGCATCGCGCAACCTCACACCGAACACCGGGATCAAACTCTGGACCGCGTCTGGCCGAGTGTTCGCCGAGGAGCCGAACGGCCGGATCGAAGTGATCATCGGCGAGGAATTGTTCGGATTCGCCGTGCACGACGCGACCGGCAACGGTCCGCGGCGTCGATGGTATCCTTCCTGCTCTTTATATAATAACACACAGGAACCATCCACCTAGCCGGTACGGGGACTGCGACAAGCCACCTCAGTTCCGTCAAAAGAAATGTTATATGTCCTCACGAACAGTACAGCCTATGAGTTCGGCTCCATCTCTCGCGCAGGTTCGGAACGTGTTTGAGGCGCTTGGGCCGCCTGGCACACCGTTTACGACGCCTGAAATCGCCACGAACTTCGATTGTACCAACCGAACGATATACAACAGACTTGAGACACTCGTCGAAGATGGTGTATTGGAAACAAAGAAAGTCGGTGCTCGCGGTCGTGTCTGGTGGTACCCGGTAGAAGAACACAGAGTTACTGGCCAAGGGACTGATGAAAAGTACCGAAGGGTGTTCGAGTCAATCGAAAAAGGCTGCTGTATTATCGAGGTGTTGTTCGACGACACTAACGAGCCAGTCGACTACGTGTTTCTCGAAACAAACTCAGCGTTCGAAGATCTGACTGGCCTACAAGATGCAGAAGGAAAGCGGTTACGCGAACTGGTGCCCGACAACCAAGAATACTACTTCGATCAATGCGGCGCTGTCGCCCAGACGGGTGAGTCCGTTCGATTCACTGAATATGCTGAGAATCTCGGCGACCGGTGGTACGAGATCGATGCGTTCCGTATTGGCGATCCCGCTGATCACACCGTCGCTGTCCTGATCGATGATATCAGCGGTCGCAAACGCGCCGAACACACAGTCCACGAAAGTGACCAACGGCTCAATGCGTTGGTGGAAGCCACCACAGAGGGCGTCTATCGAATAAGCCCTGATTGGTCCGAAATATATCAACTTCCCGGAGAAGGATTCGTTGCTGAGGATCCCCCCAACGCGTGGCAAGAGTACATTCCAAATGATGAACAAGAGAGAGTCGGAGAGGCAATCGACGAGGCGATCACAACGCAGAGCCCGTTCGAACTGGAACACCAGATTAAACGCGCCGATGGAACCGTCGGATGGGCGCATTCAAAAGCCGTGCCAATCTTGGAAGACGGCGAGATCGTCGAGTGGTTTGGCACGGCGACGGACATCACCGAACCAAAGGAGCAGCAACGTGAGAAAGACCTCCTCTGGTGGGCACTTGAGAAGACAGATTCACCCCTCCTAATGGCGGAACCAGGAGAGGATGATAATCCCATCGTGTACGTGAACGAGGCATTCGAACAGCTGACTGGATATTCAGAATCGGAGATGATCGGCCAAGATTGTCGTCTTCTCCAAGGCGAAAAAACCCGAGAAGAACCAGTCAGAAAGCTGCGGGAAGCCATCGAAAATCAAGAACAGACGACAGCGGAGCTCCGCAACTACCAGAAGGATGGAACTGAGTTCTGGAACAGAGTTACAATCGTTCCAGTGTACGACGATAGGGGGGAACTCGTCCGGTTTGTGGGGACCCAAGAGGATATCACTGAACGCAAAGAGCAAGAACAAAAACGAAAACAGGTGATTGACCGAGTTACAGACGGGATATTTGAGGTAGACGCCGACGATACGTTCACGCTTGTCAGTGATCAGGCCAAAGTGCTTCTAGATGCGTCCGATTCAGACCTCATCGGCCGACACATCTGGGAAATATTCGAAGATGCACGTGGAACAGCCTTCGAAAAGCAATACCGTGAAGTGATGGAAACGCGTGAACCGACTTCGTTCTTGGAATATTACTCACGGGTGAACAAGTGGTTCGACGTGCAAGCATATCCCAATGACGACGGGGGAATTTCTGTCTACTTCCGCGATATCACTGAACAGAAGGAGCGAGAACAGGCCCGAAAGCGAGCCGAACAACGCTACCAGAAACTGCTGGAGTTGGCACCGGTTCCGATCTTCGCTGTCGATCCCACGACCGAAGAGATACTCGAAGCGAACGAAGCTGCCGGAGCACTCATAGGCTGCCCGGCAGACGAACTCGTCGGGCGAAAGCGAGCATCTGTTCATCCCGCTGAGAGTAACGACGGCTACGAGACCATGTTCAGGAACGCGATGGAACGAGGAGGAACATGGCGACACCTTCCTGACGGCTCTCCGACCTATATTGTCACCGAACGTGATGAGAAAATCCCAGTCGAGATAACTAGTAAAAAAGTTGAGTTGGAAGGAGAGGACGTTATCTACGGAGTTCTCAAGGATATCACCGACCAACTCGAATACCAACACCGGTTGGACATGCTCAACGAGATAACACACGAGTTGTTCAACGCTGAGACTGAACGCGAGGTAACCCAAACGGCAGTCGAGACGCTGGCTGATATCCTCGAAATATCTACTGTCGCGTTTTACGTGTTCGACGAGGGCGAGTTGGAACTCAAGCCGGTTGTCCATGCCACTGCGAGCGAAGAAGCCGAAGCAATCAGCGAACCCCCCGTGTTCGAACCCGGCGTCGGGATCGAGTGGCGTGCGTTCACCGACGGGCGGACAGCTATTGTTGATGACTTCCAGACGCGGGAGGCGGAGTATGAGTTTGAGCGGACAGTTCGGAGTGAAATGATCGTTCCGATCAGCGATTGGGGAGTTCTCATTGCGGGGGATACGCGACCGAATCTGTTCGACGACTGGACGAGCAGTCTCGTAGAAACGCTGGCGGCCGCAGTTGAAGCGGCACTCGACTATACCGAATGGGAACAAGAACGCCGAGAACAGCGCCAAGAGCTACGGGAAGCTGAGTCGTTGAACCAGCAGCTCCGAGATATTACTCATACGATTGTTCAGGCAGACACACGAGCAGAATTTGAACAATCGATCTGTGAGCGATTGATCGAGTCAGATACGATTGAGTTCGCCTGGATCGGTACGGTTGATTTCGAAGACAAAGCGGTGATTCCCAAGGCGCAGGCTGGGGCGGGCAGTGACTATCTTGACAGCGTATCTCTCACGTTGGACAGGAGTAAGGACCCCGAACCGTCAGTAGAGGCGTTGCAGTCACGAGATGCGTGTGGCAGTTCGAACATCGCGACTAACATCCAACACGGCGATTGGAGAAGTACGGCAATCGAACGGGAGTTTCGCTCCGTACTAAGTGTTCCGCTGATATACAATGGCGCACTATACGGTGCGCTTACCGTGTATTCACGAGCGGAATCAGGGTTTACGAGCACGCTCGAATCTGTCCTACAGGAATTCTGTGACTTGATCGCTCACGGGAGTGCTGCGATCGAACAAAGCGAAGCTTTGCACACGATGCAGACGACAGAACTGGAGTTTGAAGTTCAAGATGAAGCCGCCCTTTTCTGCCGATTGGCTGTCGTGCTCGACTGTGAAATCGAACTCGAGAGGGCTGTTTCCCAGAAGGGGGGATCGACACTTGTGTTCTTCAGCGTAACTAATGGCACGCCCGAAGAACTACTCAAAGAAGCCGAGAGGCTAGATGAAATTGAGGAAGGCCGTCTAATCGAGCGGTCTAATAGCACGTTCGTCCAGTTACGCATCACCGAACCGTGTATCGGATCGGTGCTGTCCAACAAAAGCATTATTCTACAACAGCTGTTCGCTGACAGTACTTGCTGTCGCTTGACAGTTGAAGTTCCGGAAGCATCCTCTACTCGCCAAGCAGTCAATATAGTTGCGTCGCACTACGAAAACGCGCAACTGCTCGCTAAACGGCAGTCTGATACGGCCGATTCAAAAGACAAATCTGCAAAAACCGCGTTAGAAGAACTCACTCCCCGCCAGCGCGAAGTCGTCGAGACTGCCTACCGGTCCGGATACTTTGATTCACCTCGACGTGCAAGTGGGAAAGAACTCGCAGAGATATTTGACTTCTCCAACTCGACGTTTCATGAACATATCCGAAAGGCAGAACAGACACTGTTTGAGAACCTCATCGACGACACTAACAGTTCGCTCGTTACACAGACTTGAATTGAACGTTCCGTGCGTCAGGCGGGGTCAAAAAGAGTTCTAACAGATGAGACCGATACCCAAATGATCATTTTTAATCATGAATTTATTTATATATTTACTGTTATCTCAGATTAATAGGGTATTACCCTACATATGAGGTTTGTGGGTGAAACAAACCGTAGATGTTGCACTACCCTTTGATGTCTGTGTGGGTGTGAAATAATACTCGTGAGCGAAAAAATAACAGACACCAATCGGAGGCAGGTAGACGGTACACGATTGGTAGATAATATTGGAATCGATCAACAACAGATCGACTGGCGAAAGGATTTCACGAACTTCGGGCAGGCAGATGAGCGACGACTCGAAGATCTCGGTAGCGTTGTTGAACCGGCTATCGACGACGCTGTCGAGGCGTTTTACGACCATCTGGAATCATACGACGAAACCATCGAGATCTTCGGACGATCGAGCAAAGGCATTGAAGCACTCAAGGGAAACCAGCGTGAGTACTTACAAGACCTATTCGATGGCCAGTACGAGCAAGACCACTTCGAAAGTCGTGCTCGAATCGGCAAGATTCACGATATGCTGGATCTCGGGCCAAAAATCTACCTCGGTGCCTACAGCATCTTCTACAGACACCTGATCGACGCGGTCGTTGATGACCTAAAAACAGAGCTTGAACAGGCAGATAACGGTGATCTACGACAACAAGGAGACACACTCACGCCGGAGAAGGCACTCGAGACACTTGCCGATCGAACGCGGTCGATGCTGAAGCTGATGAATCTCGACCAGCAGGTGGCCATGGATACCTACATCCATTCGTACAGTGAACAACTCGAGAGCGAACTAGAACAACAAAAACGGGTCATCACCGATGTCAATGAGAAAGTGGTGCAGGCCACACAGTCCGCTGATGACATTACAACGAGCACTGACACACTCAGTGACGAAGCCCAAGATCAAGCAGAATCGATGAATCAGGTTGCGGGTGAAGTCGCGGACATGTCTGCCACTGTCGAGGAAATCGCATCAACTGCGGATGAAGTGGCCACGGTGAGCGAGCATGCCGAAGAACTCGCTCAAGAAGGTCGGGGGGCTGCAACCGATGCCATCGACGTAATGGAGCGGGTTGATGACTCCGCATCGGCTGTCGCAACTGATGTCGAACAACTACAAGAACGAATTGACGAGATTGATGATATAGTCGAGGTGATGAATGACATCTCCGAACAGACGAATCTGCTGGCGTTGAACGCCTCGATCGAAGCTGCTCGTGCCGGCGAGGCAGGGGACGGGTTCGCAGTCGTCGCAAAAGAGGTGAAGAGTCTCGCCGAAGAATCTCGAGAGCACGCAAGTACGATCGAACAACTGGTTTCGAATATCAAAGACGACACTGCAGAGACAGTCGCCAGTCTAGAAGAGACCACTACGGAAGTCGATCGAGGTATCAAGCAAGTCACCACGGCGATGGAGACGCTACAAGATATCGCGGAATCCGTCCAAGAGGCGTCAGATGGTATCCGCGAAGTCTCGGATGCGACAGACGACCAGGCAGCCAGCACTGAGGAAATTGCGAGCATGGTCGACGAATTAGTCGATCAGGCAGATGCAGTCGCCGATGAAGTCGAAAGTATCGCGGTGGCAAATGAACAACAGGCAGAAAATGTCGACCAGATCAGCGAGACGGTACAGCAACTGACTACTGAGTAAGACAGATATGAACGGTTCAGAGCGATCATCAACTCATCAACGACAGCACTCTCTGGCAGAAAGCGAAGATTCCGATCTTGTCCTGAACGCAAGTCAAATTACTACGCCCGAGCGAATAGATGTCCTCCACGTGGACGACGACCAGAGTATTCTAGACCTGTATGCGACATTCCTTGAGAAGGATCACGACCAGTTATCTGTCCACAGCAAACTCGATCCGAAAGCAGCGCTCGACTATCTCGAAACTACCGAGATCAATTGCATCGTTTCCGACTACGATATGCCCAGTCTCAACGGCATCGAGTTTCTCGAACAAGTACGCGAGAGGTATCCGGACCTCCCGTTTATTCTGTGTACAGGGAACGGATCGGAAGAAGTCGCAAGCGAGGCAATCTCGAAGGGGGTGACCGACTATATCCAGAAGAGGACGGGCACGGGGCAGTACGAACTTCTGGCTAACCGGATCGAAAACGCCGTTGTTCAGCGCCGGTCAGAACAACGCGCTAGAGAGGTCGAACGCTGGCTCATCGAACTCGCTGAGGAGACCAGCAACATACTCTGGATCTTCACTGCAGATATGGAAGACGTGATATTCATCAACTCCGCTTTCGAGGAACTCTACGGCATCCCGTTAAACCGACTCCGCGACGATCCACTGAGCTTTCTCGAAGCGACGCATCCGGAAGATCGACAGCAGGTGGCGGAGGCCATCGAACAGCTTCGGAACGGGCAAACCGTTGAGCTTGAACATAGGGTAAATAAAAGCGAAGACTACCAACGCTGGGTATACGTCCAGGGAAAGCCAATCCATACTAACGACAGTGAAGTTGTCCGCGTTGTCGGCTTCATAACAGAGATCACCGAACGCAAAGAACGCGAACAACAACTTCGAAAGTTCCAGCATGCCGTCGAATCCTCGGGCCATGCGATTTATTGGACGGATACCGACGGCGTTATCGACTGTGTCAATCCCGCCTTCGAGGAGCTGACCGGATATACAGCCGAAGAAGCGATTGGAGAGACCCCCGCGATTCTTCGGTCGGGGGAACACGAGCAAGCGTTCTACGAAGACCTGTGGGAAACCATTCTCGACGGCAACGTGTGGCGTGACGATGTGGTCAACGAGCGCAAAGACGGTGAACGGTTCATCATCGACCAGACGATCGCCCCGGTGACCGACGAGTCGGGAGATATCACCCATTTCGTGGCCGTCAATACCGACATCACGGAGCAACGAGCCGCCAAGCGCGAACGAGAGATCCTCCATTCAGCGGTTGACGAGGCTCACGCACCACTCTCACTGACAGATCCAAATAAAGAAGATAACCCAATGGTGTACGTTAACGAGGCGTTCGAAGATCTCACGGGATATACAGAATCGGAAGCTCTCGGACGGAACTGTCGGTTCCTGCAGGGCGACGGTACCGATCCCGAAACCCTAGATCGGTTGCGAGAGGCGATCGAAAATGAAGATCCGATCACTGTCGAACTCTGCAACTACCGCAAGGACGGGACACCGTTTTGGAACCAGTTGACTGTCGAGCCGGTGTACGACGCCGAGGGAGAACTTATCCGGTATCTTGGCACGCAGCGAGATATTACTGACCGGAAAGAATACATACGGGAGTTGCAACGCCAGAACGACCGTCTAGACGAGTTCACCAGCGTTGTCTCCCACGATCTTCGTAACCCGTTAAATGTGGCTGAAGGACGGCTTCAGCTTGCCAAATCCGAATGTGAGAGTGAGGAGTTATCGCACGTCGAGGCTGCCCTCGACCGAATGGAAGTACTAATCGACGACCTACTGACGTTGGCTCGACAGGGTGAAACGGTCACCGATTTCGAATCGATTGGACTTGCTGCACTGGTCGAGGACTGCTGGGCCACTGTCGAGACGCCCGCCGCCTCACTTGAGGTGGAAATCGATAGTGAAACGTCGATTCGGGCCGACCCAAGCCGGGTGAAACAGCTGTTCGAGAACTTGATACGCAATGCGGTCGAACACGGTGGGTCAGATGTCACGGTGACGGTCGGCGAACTGAGCGATGGTTTCTATGTAGAAGACGACGGTCCCGGAATCCCGGCAAATAATCGGGATACGATCTTCGAAGCCGGCTATTCGACGGCAACGTCCGGTACCGGGTTCGGATTGAATATCGTCAACCAGGTCGTCAGTGCTCACGGGTGGACTACTCACGTTACCGAGAGTAATGACGGCGGTGCTCGCTTCGAAATTACAGAGATGCACGGAGAATTCGTGACGCTTTAGCTGAAATAGAGGGAGCTAAGCCCCCGTGCGTAACGAAGCAACCCGTTGCGTTGCTGAGTAGTGCGGGGTAGTTCACCGTCAGGATGTGCCCGACGCGGGGGGTGTCGTGGCGTTTGCCCATGTAGTCGGAGAGGCGCTCAATGTCAACTGCGTCGATGTCGTCGTCGTCGTGGAGCCCGGAACCGAGGGGCCACGACCGTTGGGCCAGAACACCGAAGGTGACTGCTAGCGACCAAATACGCGTCAGGTCGACACGGAACCGCGGAAGGCCGTCGACAGTGACCTGCGCGAGGTGCACCACCGCGAATCGCTCGACTGAGACGAGTAGCCGAACGGGCAGTCCGAGCTGTTCGACCCTCTCGACGGCGGGGCATCGCGCGAGATTCGAGACCTGTTCGTCGCACAGGAGCCATGGTTTCGGCAGCATCGCTCGATGACCCGTTGAAATATGAGACAGCCAGTTGCGCGGTCGACCGTCAGCAGCGGTCAGTCCGCTGTTGCGGGACTGCTATCGGTTCGACCGTCACTCCAGGTGAAATAGCTCGCGAGCGCGGGGCCACTGACGTTGTGCCAGACGCTGAACAGCGCAGGGATGAGCGCGGCTGCTGGCTCGAAAAGCGACGTTGCGAGCGCCACCGCGAGCCCACTGTTCTGGAGGCCGACCTCAAATGTGGTCGTCCGCACGCGGTCTTCGGACATACCGAACGCGCGGCCGACGCCGTAGCCCGTGCCGAGACCGATGCCGTTGTGCAGGACGACCGCGCTCAGCACGAGGGCACCCGCCGTGAGGATGTTGTCGACATTCGCGCCAACAACACCCGCAACGATGGCGACGATGGCGACGACGCTAATCACGGGGAAGACATCGACGCCGATCTCCGCGGCCTTCGGCGAGTAGCGATCAAGGACATACCGAATTATGAACCCGAGCACGACCGGAATGATGACAATTTGGACGATGTTGGTGAACATTTGGATAAACGTCACGTCGATAGCCTCTCCGAGGATGAACAGCGTCCACGCGGGCATCACGATAGGTGCCGCAAGCGTCGTCACCGTCGTGATGGCGACCGAGAGTGCGACATCACCGCGACCGAGATACGTCATCACATTCGACGCCGTGCCGCCGGGCGCTGCGCCGACGAGGATGAGTCCGACGCCGATTGCGTCCGGCAGGTCGAAGAGGAGGTAGAGCGCGTACGCCGCCAGCGGCATCACGAGCCACTGCGTGACTGCGCCGATGCCGACATCGACTGGACGCTCAACGAGCCGCTGGAAGTCTGCGGGCTGGAGGGTTAGCCCCATCCCGAGCATGATGATGCCGAGCAGCGGATTGACGTAGTCCAACACTGGGACGAACGCGTCCGGGTAGGCAAGCGCGAGACCCGCCGCCGCAATCACCCAGACGACGAAGTACTTGCTTGTGACCTGTGCCGTCCGCGAAATTCCATCACCAACGCTCATACGCATTACCCGCCTGTCTGTAGAAAGAAAGCTTCGTTCACTGGGAGTATTGCGGAACGTTTGCCGCTTGGGTACGGAGCAGATCCACTACCAGTTGAATTCTGGTAGAT
>Ga0102935_1000408_pt1 | contig 15599 bp, 16 predicted proteins | sample SalPonR2_A_D2_MG_FD_78508 | JGI IMG/M metagenome (GOLD analysis project Ga0102935, IMG submission 78508) | Salt pond soil microbial communities from South San Francisco under conditions of wetland restoration - Salt Pond MetaG R2_A_D2_MG | ecosystem: Environmental > Aquatic > Marine > Intertidal... | reverse complement strand
TCCTCGATTCCTTCGATGATCGTTGCGGGGGTGAACGTCGGCGACTCGTCGTCCAGTGCGCCGTGGGCACGGAGGAACGCCAGCGTCATCTCGTAGCCGAACTCGGCGGCTTCCTCGCTGCCCTGTCGGCCGACCTCGACCGAGACAGTGTGCGGGACGACCGAGTCGAGCGTCGTCGACCGCAGCCCATCGGCATCCAACACGTAGTCGACTGGCATGGCCGTTATCGTGCGGCGGACCGAGTCTGTGAGTTCGCTGTAGATCGCAAACGGCGGCGGGACGCTGTGGGAGGTGTGGATGGCGAAGACGGCATCCATGCCGTCGATCGCGTCCATAATTCGCGGTGCAAGCGCGCGTTCGTACTCATCGCTGTCGCTGTCACCGGGGAACGCCCGGTTCAGATCGGTGTCGGTGTACCGGACGGCGGCCTCAAGTGCCGGTTCGTTGGCGATGACTAGCCGAACGACGCCCTCGCCGGCTGTTTCGTCGGGATCGGGGAGCCGCTCGGCGAGTCGTCTGACGATTCGCTCGCCAGCCGGCTCGTCGCCATGGAGTCCGCCGACGACCGCGACACTGGCTGCCCCCGCAGCCCCACGCTCGATAATCTTCATACGACCACTACAGGTGACCGGAAAAATAAACCCGGCCGTTTAGTTCCGACCGTTCGGCGTCCCAGCCGGGCCGTCGAACGTGAAGTCGGTCGGGTCGGTCGACCGCGTGACGTCCCCGCTTGGATGCCGGGCAACGGCGACCGAGCCGGCGTCGTGGGCGCACGCAAAGCGACGGATTGGTGCCGCATCGGTGCAGTCATCGGGTGCGTCGACGTTGATCCGGTCGGTCATCCCGTCCGTCTGCAGACAGACCCACCCCGACAGCGCGAGGGCGACCTTCGGGTCCCGCTCTTCCCCGGGCGCGACCGCCTGCCGGAGCCGTTCGTGGAACCCCGAAGGGACGCGGTAGGCCGCTCCGTCGGGGGCGATGGCGATCTGCCGCGCGCTGAACTCGCCGTCGACCGGCGTGAACGGGACGGACACGACTACAGGCTGATGTTAATCGTCTTGGTCTGGGTGTAGTGGTCGACTGCCGTCTGCCCGATCTCGCGGCCGATTCCCGACTGCTTGTAGCCGCCGAACGGCTGGCCCGCCGGGAAGTCGTTGTAGGTGTTGATCCAGATGTTTCCGGCCTCGATGTCCTTCGCACACTGGTGGGCCTTGGTGAGGTCCTCGGTGATAATGCCAGCAGCGAGGCCGTAGTCGACGTCGTTTGCGAGTTCGATCATCTCGTCGTAGTCGCTCCACGTGAACACCTCTTGAACAGGTCCGAAAATCTCCTCTTGGACGGCCTTGCTGTCGTGGTCGATCTCGTCGATCAACGTTGGGGCGACGAAACAGCCGTCCGACAGCGCCTCGTCGTCGGGCTGGCTGCCGCCGGTGACGAACGCTGCGCCCTCCCGTTCGGCTTCCTCGATGTAGCTCATCGTCCGTTCGACCTGTTCGGCGGTCACTTTCGGACCGAGATCCGTGGAGTCGAGGAGTGGATCGTCGACAGTCAGCTCCTCGGCCGCCGCGGCCAGTTCGTCGAGGAACTCGTCTTTGATGTCTTCGTGGACGAACAGCCGCGAGCCGGCACAACAGCACTCGCCCGTATTGAAGAAAATCGCGGTGATGGTTGTGTCGACGGCCTGTTCGAGGTCGGCATCCGGGAAGACAACAAGCGGGCTTTTGCCGCCGAGTTCGAGTGTGATATCGGTGATATTGTCAGCCGCGCTCTTCATCACCTTGCTCCCGATTTCGGTCGAGCCGGTAAAGGCGAGCTTTCGGATACCACTGTGGTTCGAGAGCGGCTCGCCAGCCTCGGGGCCGAACCCGGTGACGATGTTGACCACACCATCCGGGATGATGTCGTCGACTTCTTCCATCAGTTTGAGGACCGACAGTGGGGTTTCCTCGGCGGGTTTGAGGACGACCGTGTTGCCGGCCGACAGCGCGGGGCCGAGTTTCCACGCAGCCATCAGCAGTGGAAAGTTCCACGGGATGATCTGGCCGACGACGCCATAGGGTTCTTCGATGGTCTGGACGTGGCGGCTGTTGTCGGTGTCGACCGTCCGCCCTTCGTGGGCGCGAGCAATGGCCGCGAAATAGCGGAAGTGGTCGGTCACGAGGTCGATATCGATCCGTGCTTCGGTGATCGGTTTGCCGTTGTCGAGCGATTCGAGACGGGCGAACTCTTCGGCGTTGTTCTCGATCCGGTCGGCGATCGCTTCGAGCATCGCCTGTCGTTCGGCGGCCGAAACGGAGCTATATACCTCGTCGTAGGCCGTCCATGCGGCGTCGACGGCACGGTCGATGTCGTCGGCGGTGCCGGCCTGGACCTCGGCCAGTGTCTCCCCGGTCGTTGGGTCAGTCGTGTTAAACGTGTCACCGGAGGCACTGGGGACCCATTCGCCGCCGATATACAGTTCCCGGTGGTCGGGGAGGACCTCGCTCGCAGCCTGCTCGTGACGCTTCTTGATCGCGGATTTACGCTCTGCAGGGGATTGTGGCGTGTCATCAACAGACATGGCAACAGTCGATTGGCCATGTCTATTATTAAAAATTATTAAAGAAATGAGACCTAACGGTTGTGGAGAATCGCATGGAGTGTCACAGCACCGCGACACCACGACTCCGCGAGCGGCCGCCGACAGGTCCACTGCTCCCACCCGCTACTTTCGACACTCGCTTAACACAAAGCATGACATTCACCTATTAGAGAAGATACGTAACGGGCTCTACTGGCAGGAAAGATTACAGCTACCAAGATTTCGAGGAAATCGAACTTCCCGGTTCCGGCGGTAACGCGGACGTTTGTAAATCGAGGATTACCCACGACGACGAGGAGCCGACTGTTGGGATCACAGCGCCGCGGATGTCGGAGTACGAGACCGTCGACACCCCCTTTTTCGACGAGTCCATTCAAGAGGCCGAGCTGTGGGCCCAGATCGACGACTACGAGAATGTCATTTCGGGTTTCGACTGGGGCCAAGACCCCGATCCGTGGATCGTGGTCGAATACATGGATAGTGGGAACTTAGTGACCGTCGGCGGGGAGTTCTCTCCGAGCGAGCGGGCCGATCTCTCGGTCCTCCAGCAGACCGAGGGCTCCACCCCGAAAATGCTGAATCACGGCTATATAAGCGGTCGACGCTGGCTCAGTCGCCACGGGTCGACCCACAGACTGTTCGGTTGAATCGTTTACTGCCACCCAAGGATTTAGTCTCCGTTTGGGTGCTGTCGTTATACCAGCCCGACTGGCCGGATCTAAGCCGTCCCACCACGGCTTAGGGATCCACCGTTCTCGTGTTCACCACTCGCCGCGCACAACCACAAGACCGTCTTGAGAGAAACTCAATGCCTAGCAGCCGATGGCTGCGGCTGAGAGAGCGACTGTCTACGTCAAAACGGCTTGCTCAAGCCGTCCTAGACGACCGAACCGCTACAGCGACAGGGTATAGAGCTGCTTTCGTGCGTCCCGAAACGAGACGCGAGACTCAACAGCGCCAACAGCTTCGAGTCTGCTGACTGCCTCCCGAACCGTTCGTGCCGACAACAGCGTTGCTTCAGCAAGTTCAGTCTGGGTGAGCTGATCGTTATGATCCAACTCTTTGGCGACGAGCTTTGCGCTCGGTGGTAACTCCCGGACAGGGCTCCAACGATCTGAATGGTCCTGTGTGTCCTGCGTTGCGTTTGCACTCATCTGTGAACAACGATTGTGGATTCCCTTAGATAATACTTTCTATCCAAGATATTACTTTGGAGCATACTCAGGGTCCCAAACCGGTTTCCATCCATTGGCGTCGAACAGGACCTAGACGATCGTTTCCTTTTCCAGAACAGCGTCTCGCCTGTTCTCATCGGTTCTAGTCCGGTTGTGCTGTCCGAAATGTCACACTGAATTCGAGGACACCACAGAAGGCGTGATGGGGGCAGCGGTGACGACACTGGCCGTAGCTGTTGCCAGAACGTTCTATCGACAGCGAAAACGGTTCACTGACGGTATCAACAGCATCTTCGAACCGTCGACGAACCACTTCCGGGAGTGCTTCGATGCGGCTGTTCTTTCTCACATTGGATCCTGAGCTGTCGACTGGCACGATATGCTCTACTGACTGGTCGTCGGCTTGGTAGAGTCATAGTTCGAATCGATCGGCTACTCGTTTCTTTCAAAGGAGCCGAATGACACTCGTTGTGGCGCCGAAGAGTGGCACCTCCGAATCAGGGAGTTCTGCCGGGATCGCAAGCCCACCGACTTCGGGGGTGGCTGCTGACATCGGTAACTCGTCGGCTGCCGCTGTCGCTTCGGGTGGCGCGCTGTGATCCGAAAGATTCGTCCAGCCCACACAACCCGTCGTCCCCGAGTTCTCGGGGGGCGTGGTGGTTGTCCGCCCGGTGCCGTCGACGGGTGACTGTGGAGTCTGTTTCATAATGGGTTGTTTCGCTCGATAGTTGTCGGTGCTGCATGGTGGTACCCGTGATTGTGTCGAGTGCGGATCTGGTCGCCAACGACCACTGTCGCACCCACTAACAATATACGGGTATCCGGCACGGAGCCGATATTGTCTCTGATGCGATGGTCGATGGAAATGGTGCAAATCTCATTAAAGCGACGGACGGTCAGTCTTCGGAAGCAGAACCGTCGCGGCGAGCGAACAAGATACCCGCGATGATGAAAATTGCTCCGAGGAGCAACAACCCTACCGTGAGTTCCCTGCCCGAAACGAATACGCCAGCCCCGATAGCACCCGTCCCGATAATGTGAAGAATCGCAGTTTGGTTCACAAAGACGGTACGAAGAGAATGAATTTAACGCCATTGGAAGGCACGATGTTATCTTGGATACCAAAGCGGATATCGCGGCCCACTATCCAGAGGGCGACTCCAGAGTCGAGTCCACGGACACCCCGAAGCGCCGATGGCATTCAGCGTGGGGTAGTTGACCCTACAACACCCGCTCTGATTGTCCATTAGTCGTGTAGTATCCCGATCAGGGCGTTTTTTATTGTCGGAGCCGTGACACGGATATGAGATCGAAGACGCTCAATACGATCCTCGTCGCTGGCGCAACCGGAACAACCGGGCGCGAAATACTGCGACTCGCGCGGTCGCGCGTCGACACCGTTCGGGCACTCACGCGGTCGCCCGACGCCGCTGCTGCGCTCCAAACTGCCGGTGCCGACGAGGTGGTTGTTGACGATTTGTTGGCTTCGGACGACCTGTCTGCAGCCGTTTCCGACGTCGATGCGGTACTGAGCGCCGTCGGGACTGCGCCGGCCGCACTCCGGTCTGGTCCGCCGTTCGTCGACGGGGCTGGCAACCGCGCGTTGGTCAGTGCGGCAGCGGACGCGGGCGTCGACTCGTTTGTTATGGAGTCGGCCATCGGTGTCGGGGCCGAGCCGTCGAGCCCGCTTGCGACAGGGTTTAACGCGTTTATTGGCCCGATTCAAGAGGCGAAGGCTACAGCCGAATCTGCAATCCGGGATGCTGAGATCCGCCACACGATCTTCCGACCCGGTGTGCTGACGAACGGCTCACGGACAGACCTGGTGACGGCTGCCGAGCCCGGCGCAAAGCTCTGGGGAACGATTTCGCGGGCGGACGTCGCGCGACTCATGCTCTCGGCTCCGGTGACGCCCGACGCAGGAGACCGAACGTTCGAGGTCGTGTCAACGCCGCGATTCCCCGGTCGGGACGCGCGTATCGACTGGACGATGCCGCGCTAACAGCAGGGCAGCGGGGGTGAAACGGTCTGCCGGTTGGCTGTTCTCGAGTCTAACCACTCATTTCACCGGTCTCCACGCAGCGACACGGGAGCAGCGTCTCACCGAGAGACGCGACGGTGGTTTGCATCGAACAGTCGATAAACGAGAGCGACACCCGCAGCTGTGAGAAAACGTTACGCTCCCAGACCTGTGGACAGGAATCGAAAATCTCCCGGTCAGTACGGACTTACGGCTAAGAGTGTTAGTAAATGCGAAGAAAACGGGCGATTCGCCCGCAAATATCATGCTCCGACGGGGATTTGAACCCACTCGCAAATCGAAGATTTGCTCGCTGTTCAAATCTCTGTCGCATTTCTTCATTTCGTTCAGAAAATGCTCCGACGGGGATTTGAACCCCGGTCATTACCGTGAGAGGGTAATATGATTGGCCGGACTACACCATCAGAGCGTGCTGACGCGTTCTACTGAACGCATTCTACAGTATCCCGCTTGTGAACAAAACAGTTGCGCTTTCGGTGCCCCTGTGTGGCGGGCTGTCGACCCACAAAACCACATGACGACATACGGGATCGTTCACAATTCGGTCCCGGCTGAATACCCTGTCGACCCTGACTATCTCAAGAGGTACGGTATTTGAACAACCCACAACAGACGCTTTTGTACAGTATCCATGGACGCTCTCACTGAAACATAAGTTATTGATATCGGTTTGGCCTACTCACGAGATATACTGATCGGAGTTCAGTATCGAATAGAAAAATCCTTCAATACGCACGTCCATGGGTATGCTATCTAGGTGTCGACCAAATGGCAAACATGGAAACGGCGACGTTCGAGACTGAACTGAGCCTGTTCAAATACGATAATCTGGAACAGCTACCGGCCAGCTATCGGGAGCTAACCGAGGCCGAACGAACGCTGCGGATCGAGGCCGCCCTCGACGAGTTGGGCGACGACGTGGTCATCCTCGGCCACAACTACCAGCGCCGCGAGATCGTCGAACACGCCGACTTTATCGGCGACTCGTATGCGCTGAGTAAACACGCCGCCGAGGCCGACGCCGAGTACGTCGTCTTCGGCGGGGTGACGTTCATGGCCGAATCCGCCGACATCATCACCGACGATGAGCAGACGGTAATCCTCCCCTGTATGGAAGCTTCCTGTCCGATGGCGGGGATGGCCGAAGCCCTCCAGGTCGACGCCGCCTGGGAACAGATCACGGCGGCCGACCCCGACAGCGAGATCATCCCGATCACCTACATGAACTCGTATGCCGACCTGAAGGCCTTCTGTGCCGAGCAGGGCGGGCTGGTCTGTACCTCCTCGAACGCCCACAAGGCCTTCGAGTGGGCCTTCGAGCGCGGCGACAAGGTGCTGTTCCTCCCGGACAAACACCTCGGCGAGAACACGGCCCACCGACTCGGGATGGCCGAGTCGATCGCCGAATGGAACCCGTGGGACCCCGAGGCCAAAGACGCCGACGAACTCGAAGACGCGGAAATCGTCCTCTGGGACGGTTACTGTCAGGTCCACGAACGCTTTACGGCCGAGCACATCGCCCAAGTTCGCGCCGAGCACCCCGAGGCAAACGTGGTCGTCCACCCCGAGTGTCGACGCGAGGTCGTTGAGGCGGCAGATGTCGTCGGCAGCACCGCAACGATCACTGAGGTCGTCGAAAACGCCGACTCCGGCGAGACGTGGGCCATCGGCACCGAAATCCACCTCGCCAAACACCTCGACCGGTGGCACGACGACGTGAACGTCGTCCCGCTCTGCGGTGATGCCTGTATGGACTGTGATGCGATGCGACAGATCGACCCCAACTACCTGACGTGGGTGCTCGAAGAACTCGCAGCGGGCCGCGAACACAACGTCATCGAGGTCGCCCCCGAGGAGAAGGAACTCGCGGGCGTCGCCCTCGACCGCATGCTGGAGCTCTAAGATGAGCAACTCACCCGATTCACCGCCACGAACAGCCGACGTGCTCGTCGTCGGCTCCGGGATCGCTGGCTGTGCAGCCGCCCTCGCCGCCGCCCGCGAGGGCGACGACGTGCTGGTGGTCACGAAGGCCAGCGAACCCGAAGACGCCTCCTCCGACTGGGCCCAGGGCGGCATCGCCACCACCCGCGGGGACCCCGATTCGCTCAAGCGCGATATCATCGAGGCCAGCGCAAACACCGCCGATCCAGAGGCTGTCGGTGTCCTCGTCAACAACGCGGCCCCCGCGGTCCGCGACGTGCTCCTAGAAACCCTCGATATCGACTTCGACACTCTCGGCGCGGAGTACGATTTCGCCCGGGAGGCCGCCCACTCCGAGGAGCGTATCCTCCACGTCGACGCCTCGACGGGCCAACACATCCTGCGGCCCTTCCTCTCACATCTGAGCGGCGTCGACAGCGTCGAGGTTCTCGAAGACACCACGGCGCTCGAACTGATCCGCCACGAGGGGCGGGTCCACGGCGCACTGCTGGATACCGAGCCGGACGGCGAACCCGTCTTTGCTGGCGCAACAGTTCTCGCCACCGGCGGTATCGGCGATCTTTACGAGCAGTCGACCAACCCGGCTGGCTCGACTGGCGACGGGATCGCCATGGCGTTTCTCGCCGGCGCGGAGGTCGACGACATGGAGTACGTCCAGTTCCACCCGACCGCCGCGGCAGTCGACGACCCCTTCCTGCTGAGCGAGGCCGTCCGCGGCGAGGGCGGCGTGCTCCGCAACGCCGATGTCTCGGCGAGCGACACGAGCGGAGGCTCCGAAGAGCAGTGCCCTTCTGGTGGCGAGCGATTCATGCCAGACTATCACGAGGATGCCGAACTCGCGCCGCGCGATGTGGTCGCCCGCGCGGTCCAAGACGAGATCGACGCCACCGGCTCGGTCACCCTCGACAGCTCGCCACTCGAAGACCCCTTCGACGAGGCGTTCCCGAACCTCGCCGCTACCTGTGCCGAGCGAGGGGTCGACGACCGGGAGGGGATACCGGTCGCGCCCTGTGAACACTTCCTCTGTGGCGGAATCGCGGTCGACGGCCGCGGCCGAGCCAGTCTCGACCGACTGTATGCAGTCGGTGAGTGTGCCCGAACCGGTGTCCATGGAGCCAACCGGCTGGCCTCAACCAGCCTGCTCGAAGGGCTCGTCTGGGGGTTACGGGCGGGCAAGGACGCAACCGGCCACGACCCTGAGGCGATCGAGGTCCAGCGGTTGCGGAACAGCGATCCCGCGCTTCCGGAACGGTTCGCCAGCGAGAAGTTCCACCGCCTGCGGTCGATCACGAGTTCGGAACTCGGCTTGCGGCGAACGGCCGAGGGGATCGACAGCGCGCAGGCTGTCCTCCGGCGACTCAAAGGCGAGGTCGACGCCTACACCCGCACTCGAACCTCGCGGAGCCTTTACCAACTCCGCAATGCCACGGTCGTCGCCCTCCTGATCGCTAACGCCGCCGCGGACAACGGCGAGAGTGTCGGCTGCCACTATCTCGAAGACAGCAGCCGAGAGCAGACTGCAACAGCCGAAGCAGGGCCGAACTAATGCTCACCAGCGACCGGATCGAGCGCTGGCTCCGCGAGGACCTCGGTCACCACGACGTAACCAACGACGTGCCCGGCGAGACGGCGGGTCGACTCGTCGCTAAAGAGGCCGGGACTGCTGCGGGGATCGAAGCTGCGGCGGCCGTCTTCGAGTATCTCGACGTGACGACCGAAACGCCGGTGGCTGACGGCGAGGCGGTCGCGGCTGGCGAGACCGTGCTCCGAACAGCCGGCCCGGCCCGCGAGACGCTCCGGGCCGAACGCGTTGCGGTCAACCTCGCCGGCCACGCCTCCGGAATCGCGACCAAGACCCGACAGGCAGTCGACCGCGCGGAGGCAGTCGACGCCGCTGTCAGAATCGCGGCCACACGCAAGACGACACCCGGTCTTCGGGGAATCGAAAAACGCGCGGTCGTCGCCGGAGGCGGTGATACCCATCGGCTGGATCTCTCGCACATGGTACTGATCAAGGACAACCACATCGCCGAACTCGGCCTCGAAACTGCCGTCGAGGAGTTCCGCGAGCGCGTCTCCTTTGCGACGAAAATCGAAGTCGAGGCCGAATCGGCCCCTGAGGCCCGGCGGGCAGTCAGGGCTGGAGCCGATATCGTTCTCCTCGACAACTTCTCGCCGGCCGAAACGCGTGATGTCGTCAACAGCCTGAGCAACGCGGTCGACAACGCCGACCGCACGGTCCGCATCGAGGCCAGCGGCGGGATCACCGTCGACTCGGTCGCCGACTACGCCGCCACAGGGGTCGACATCATCTCGATGGGGTCGCTGACCCACTCGGCGGAGGCACTCGACCTCTCGTTCCGCACCGGGTAGCAGGCGGTTACCGACTGGTAGCCACTTCCTACTCCTCAGCAGGAACTGTCTCACCGATCTCGACCGAATCGCCGACAGCGATTGCCTTTCGCCACTCCGACTGTGGAACCATCGTATTGAGCATCAGGCGGAAATAGTGGTCGAACCAGTCGCCGCCGCTCCACTCGGGCATCGTCTCTTCCCGTTTCTCGACGAACGTCGACTGAAATCCCTCGTACTCCTCGCCCGTATCGGGGTCACGCGATGGTACCACACACCGCTGGCAGGGGTTGACCCCCCGGAACGACACGTCGCCGATCGAAAACTCGACGTGGTGGTTACGGTCGGCAAACAGGTAGTCCTCCCAGAAGGCCGGGACCCCGCCGAGTTCGATATTCGGCCGCAGTCGACGGCGCATGTCGTCTGTACTGATCCCGTCGAACCACGACGCTACCGTCTCGATGGTTGCGGTGCTGATGATCGTCGGTCCCGAGGCATGAGTGTCGTCGGGGAACCCACCGTCGGGATCACGCGCCAGCGAAACCGGGTAGCCGACCTGGTCGCTCAGCCAGTCGACGGCTGCGCCGCCAGCGGCCAGTTCGTCGGCCGTGAATCGCTGTGGCTCCGTTTCGGTCGCCGACAGCTCGACGGCGTCGATCCGCGGCCCGTCGGCCTCGTAGCTCGCACGAATCGAGTGGATCCCCCGCTCTCGCTTCCCGTTGACGTAGTTGTTGTCGCTGTCGAACAGTGCGAACTCCCGGTCGCCAGCCAGTCCGCCATTGTCGACGATAGAAACCGACTCAACCGACCGTCCAGCCAATGATTTAATTGGATAGATCATCAGTCGGTCGACTGTCGGCAAAAGATCTGCCATACGTATTTATTCGACGGCAGTTTGAAAAACGTCCCGTCAGAAACTGCCTATTCGTCGTCTTCGTCGTCCGAGAGGTCGATGTCGGCCTCGGCGAAGACGTCCTCGATCTCCTCGACAGTCAGTGTCTGGTAGCCGTCCTCGACGGTCACCGTCGAGATGCTCACTTCGCTCGGTCCGAGTTCATCGTTGGCAACACGGAGGGCCCGTGCAGCGAGTCCGAGTCCGGTCTGGAGGTCGACTTCCTCGGTCCACTCCGCTTCGAGGAACTCCTGAATGTCACGGCCCGAGCCACCGATAACGGTCGCCTTCCACTCGTTGGGCGTTCCCGAGGGGTCGGCCGCGAACAGTCGTGGGGTGCCGTTCTGGATGCCGCCAACGAGGAGGGCCGCCCCGTAGGGACGGGTGCCGCCGCGCTGGGTGTTTTCCTGGATGTGATCGGTGAGGTCCTTGGTCAGTGCCTCGACATCGATCGGCTCACCGAAGCGGAGCCGGTTGACCTGACCCTGTCGACGGGCAAAGTCGACGAGCTGTCGGGCATCGGCGACGTGGCCCGCGCTGGCCGCGCCGACGTGATCATCGAGCTTGTGGAGCTTTTCGATGCTCTCGGATTCCATGAGCGGCGATCCGGCCCGACTCTGGGCGGCGAGGATCACGCCATTGGTGGTTCTGAGGCCAACGCTTGGCGCACCGCGAGAGACTGCCTCGCGTGCGTACTCGACCTGATAGATCCGGCCATCGGGCGAGAACAGCGAGGTACCCCGGTCGTAGGCCTGCTGATCGTTACCTCTCATCGCGCCCTCCGTGTGAACCGACGTCCGTACTGATTCATCTGCTCAATGCTATGGGGTCAGACAGGAAAAACCCTTGCTACCCGGTTAGTTCTCGGTGGCGGCTGGCTGTTCACGGCCGAACCGCGACAGCATCGTCGACCACGTTTCGGCGACTACGGCCTCCGAACAGGCAGTCGGATCGCTGTAGGGTTGGACGAAAAGCCCGCCGGCCTTTCCCGCCGCCAGCGCGTTCCCGACATTTATATGATAGTCATCGATTAACAGGTCGCCGTCGAGCCGACCCTTGTTCTGTGGGACCTCTTCGATGAGTTCGTCGTGCGGAATATCGTGCTCGTTGAGCCACTGGGCAGTAAGCGGGTGACTCTCGGGTGGTCGGTGGGTGGCGATCCGAACCGTATGGCCCTGTCGGTCGAGCCAGCGGGCGGCCTCGGCGGCACCCGCGATCGGCTCCATCCCCAGCAGGAACCACTCGGGCCGTTCGTCGAGCGCCCGCCGAATGATGTCACCGATGTCGAGGTCGGTCCCCGGAATCGAAAACGACCACTCCGTGATCGCATCGCGGGTGAGTTCAACCCCGCACTCGTCGTCGATGTATTCGACGAGCTGTGGCACGTTGTCACAGAGCGTCCCGTCGACATCGAGGAGAACTGTCTTTTCGGAGGCCGTCTCAAGCCGAACGGTCATTGATCGACCGTCGGACCGAGTAATCCTGAAGCTATCCTTTTCAGTGGCTGCCCCGTCGGATCCACACTACGGTTCAAAAGGCGTTGTGAGGGTTTCAACGGCGGTCGTACTCGACAAACGAAAAGCCGTCGTGGTCCTCGCGGCTCCGCTCGATCCACTCGCTGTGGTCCCACGACGGGAACTCCGTATCCCCGTCGTAGGTGTCGTCGATTTCCGTGAGTACCAGTCGATCAGCCCGCGGCAGGAACTGCTTGTAGATCGTGGCCCCGCCGATCACGTAGACCGTTCCGTTATCAACAGCGGCCTCTCCGGCCGCTTCGACGGCCCGCTGGATCGAGTCGACGACAACGACCTCGTCCGGAAGCTCGGGCGACCCGCGACTCAAGACGATGTTCGTCCGGCCCGGTAGCGGGCCACCGATGTCTGCGGCAATAGACTCGTAGGTTAGTCGACCCATAACGACAGGATGGCCGGTCGTCGTCTCCTTGAAGTGCCGGAGATCTGCAGGCAGATGCCACGGCATCTCGCCGTCGACGCCGATCACTCCGTTTTCGGCAACCGCCGCGATCAGTGCGATCTCGGGAGCGTTATCGGTCGACATAGTCACTCCGCGACCGCGAACCGAATCCCTTCGGCCGGGTCGTAGTCGGTGAGCTGAATGTCGTCGAAGTCGAGCTCGTCCAGCGGTTTATCAGCGATCTCGATGGCTGGCCGGGACCGTGGCTCCCGTGAGAGTTGGGTGAGCAGGCCGGGAACGTGGTCGTACCCCGCTGTCTCTTCGGTTTCGTCAGGTGCGGTCTCGGTCAGCCACTCGCGGACATCGAGATACTCCTCGCGTGTGTCGACCGCGCCGAGCCGTGACTGGAGTTCACCGAGATTATCGGCGTACCACGCACCGCGGTCACCCTCGCCGCAGTAGACGTGGGCGTCGACGACCGTGTGACCGAACTCCCCGACCTCGAAGCCGGTCTCCTGGGCGACGGCGTGGATAAGCAGCGAGTAGGCGGCGATATTAAACGGGACGCCGAGAGCGATGTCACCGGATCGTTGGGTCAGATGGCAGTTGAGCCGGTCGCCCTGCACGTTGAACACGAACGTGTAGTGACAGGGCGGCAGCGTGCTCACCGCGGCGTTGGCGGGGTGCCACGCCGAGACGACGAGCCGCCGACTGTTGGGTGACTCGTTGAGGGTGTCGACGACGTACTGGATCTGGTCGAAGGTGCCGTCGTCGTTCCGCCAGCGGTGGTCCTCGTCAGGCCACGCTTCGCCGTCGAGACCGTCGTTAGGAACTGGATACCGACGCCAGAACCGACCGTAGGCGGTGTCTAACCGCCCCTGATCGTCGGCCCACGCGTCCCAGATGCCGGTCTCCTCTCGGAGGTTGCGGATATGTTCCTCACCGGAGAGATACCACTTGAACTCGTGGATCAGCGAGTTCCACCGAAACCCCGAGAGGTCCTTGGTGGTAAGGAGCGGGAACCCCTTCTGGAGGTCGACGGTGTAGGACTGGCTGAACGACGCGATCGTGTCTACGCCGGTCCGGTTCGGCTTGTAGTTGCCGCCCGAGAGCGTGCTGTCGACGAGATCGAGATACTGCTGCATGGTGTGGGTGCCGCGAGCGCGGCTGTTAGCAGTAGGAAACAAGCCGATCTACAAGTGAGTATCGGACCGCAACACGTCAGTTACACTATCGAAACGCCGCATCTAGCAATGCCTCATAAACAGGTTCATAGGCTGCTGCAACTCGTTTCGGATCATCTCGGTTGTCGCTCGTGAGGGGATGAAGATTGTGCGTCGACACCGGCTCGATCATCTCGATCACCCGGTCGACACGCTCTTCGAGTTGTCCTTCGCGGGCGCTTCCGCTGGCGACCTCGCAGGCTTTTAAATATCGCTCGCCGTCGTAGATCCGGGCGCGGGTCGGTCCGACAACCGCGACGGCGTCGAAACCGATGCCTTCGACCGGCAGCGCGATATCGCTATAGGATTCGACGACTGCCGGATCAGTGTCGGCGATCCGCTCGGTGACGCGCTCGAAGGCTGGGAGATACCGCTCGGCCATGAGTTCGTTGAAGCCGTCGACGGTCCGGACCCGTGGTGCATCAGCCAGCGGCAGCACCTCGAACAGTGGGTCGGGAACGAGCCCTGCGTGTGCGGCCTCACCGTTGACGACGAACTGCTGGCCCTCGGCTGTCGTCACCCGGTCGACCAGAAACGTCCGGCCACTCTCACCGAGCAGTCCCGTCCGGTCGGGGGTCGGTCGCCAGAGTCGATGGACGGGATTGAGCCGTTCTTCGCGCAGGTCGCCGTCGCGGCGCTCGCCGGACTGGGCCGCCGCGGTGAGTGTCGCGATATCTTTTCCGTACAGCCGACCCTCGGCCAGTGCGGTCGACACGTCGTCGTGATCGAACCAGTAGTCGTTGCCCGCCCGTGGCTTGAACCCCACTGCATCGAACAGCGAGGCGAGCAGTCCCGCCGCGAACGTTGTTTTTCCGGCGTCGACGCGGGCGTCACCAGCAACTAACAGTTTCATAATATGGTCTGAACGGCGTTAGGCGTCGACTACTCCTCGGTCGGCTCCGACTTGAGCCCGTAGTAGCCCGGCTCCTCGTCGCTCGGCGGTTCGGCGATGGCCAGCTGCTCGGAGTTGCGCATGATCCACGGAATCGCCCAGTCGAGCAGGATGTCCTCGACACCCTCGTCGATCTCGGCGTCGACGTCAAGCCCTTGCAGCAGGCGAGCGATTTCGTAGACGGAGTACATCAGATCCTCGTCGAGCAGTTCATCGGGGGTATAGAAATCACAGGGATACAGCTCCTCGAAATCGTCTTTAGGTCGTGGCATACACGGCTGTAGGACTGCTGGCGGGGAAAACTGTGGGGGTTTGGAATAGCAGTTGGTGGCGCGGCTGCTGCTCGGCGCGTGGCGTCGCAAAAAATGGTGTGAACTGCCCGATTACTCGAATGCCTCGACAGCCTGTGCGTAGCGCTCGCTCGGTTCCTCCCAGTCGACGACCTCGAAGAAGGCGTCGATGAACCCGCCGCGGTCGGGTCCGAACTGGTAGTAGTAGGAGTGTTCCCAGACGTCGAGTGCGAGAATCGGGTGGCCGCCCCAGATCGCGCCCTGGTCGTGTTTGTCGACCACGACGTTCCGAAGCTGA
>Ga0102935_1000407_pt1 | contig 15601 bp, 12 predicted proteins | sample SalPonR2_A_D2_MG_FD_78508 | JGI IMG/M metagenome (GOLD analysis project Ga0102935, IMG submission 78508) | Salt pond soil microbial communities from South San Francisco under conditions of wetland restoration - Salt Pond MetaG R2_A_D2_MG | ecosystem: Environmental > Aquatic > Marine > Intertidal... | reverse complement strand
CTCGTCGAAGAGGAACACCTCGGGCTCGCGGGCGATCGCGCGGCCGAGCGCGACGCGCTGCTTCTGCCCGCCGGAGAACTACCCGCTCTCGGTGGAGCTGTACAACCTCGCGACCGAGGGACGGTTCTCGACGCCGTGGACGCGCTTCGCGGCGTTCGCGAACCTGTTCGCGCTGCCGGTCGCGATCGTCTACTTCGCGGCGCAGCGCTCCGTCGAGGACGGCCTCTCGTTCGGCGGCATGGAAGGGTAGCCCGGGATCGGTCCGGTCGTTCGACCGCCGCCGGTCTTCCGGTCGTCGGTTCGGTCGACCGCCGCCTTTTCCGTCGCCGGTCCGCGCGGTTCCGAGGGCCAACGTTGATACGTTCCGAGCCGGATTCACGGACATGAACCTCCCTCGCGTGCCGAAACAGCGGTGGGCGAGGGCGACCCTCGGGCTCTCGCTGCTGTTCGCGGTCGGCGTCGTCGGCTACTTCGCGGTCGCCGGGGCGCCGCTCAGGGGCGCCGTCGTCGGCGCCGTCGTCCTCGGGGCCGGCTACTGGGAGTACAGGAAGAAGCTCCAAGAGAAGCGGGTGGCGAGGCAGTACGAGGCGAAGGCCGAGGAGCAGCGGCGAGACGGCGGGAACTGAGCGACGTCGAACCGCGAGACGCGTTGCAGACGACGACCCGGCCGCGCCGGTTCCGTCCCCGGAGTCGACGCTTCCGCGAGTCCGTGGATTCATGTGTGAGAACAGAGATCACACGTCCATGAGTGACGGACGCGAGAGCGTGCTGGACGCGATGGACTGGTTGCTCGACGAGTTCGAGACGGACGAGTCGGTGTCGTACGCCGAGGTCGGCGGCGTCTACCAAGAGAAGACCGACATCGTCGTCACCGGCGACGGCCCCCGCAACGCGACGGAGTTCACCGAGACCGGAGTGTGGCTTCGAGTCTTCGCGGACGGCGCGGCGGACTATCGCTACACGAACTCGCTCGACGAGGAGGCCCTGCGCGACGTGGCCGACCGGGCGGTTCGAAGCGGCGAGGTGCTCGCGCAGGAGGAGCCCGGACGGTTCGACGCCTACACGACCCACCGCGCGACGCACGGCGGGTGGGCGAGCGAGGGGATACAGGCCCGCGGGCTCGACGAGAAGACCGCCGCGGTCGAAGCGGGCCTCGCGGCGGCCGACGACCTCGAACTCGACCGCCGGTGGGCCAACTACGCGGACGCGCACATCGAGGAAGCGGTCGGCACCACCACCGGGAGCGTCGTGCAGACGACGCTCGACCGGGCGCAAGTCGACTTCAGCCTCGCGCTCGCCGACGGACCGAAGGTGAGCCGCCACGCCGGGTCGACGGCGGGGGCGGCGTTCCTCGACGAGATGGACGACGCGTTCGAGGCCGCCGCCGCCGACGCGGAGGCGCTCTCGAACGCGGACCCGGTCGGCGCGCCGACCGGGGGGACGACCGTCGCGCTGAGCCCCGAGGCGGCCGGCCAGCTGTTCCACTTCGTCTCGCACTACCTCGAGACCGACACCTGCTACATGGGGATGAGCCCGTACGCCGTCGGCGACCGGATCGGACCGGCGGGCCTCGACATCGAGGACACGGTTCACGCCGGCTCGTGGGGCGCCCGCGCGTACGACGCCGAGGTCAAGCCGACCACACCGACGCGGCTCGTCTCGAACGGGCGGATCGAGCGGCTGCTCCACAACACCACCACGGCCGCGGAGGAGGACGCCTATCCGGCCGGCAACAGCGTCCCGAGCCTCGGGTTCGGCGAGCCGCCGCGGATCCACGCTCGCCACCTCGAAGTCGCCGCCGGGGACGCCGACGCCGACGCGATTCGGGAGGGGGCCGACGTGTACGTCGAGCGGTTCCGGGAGCCGTGGTTCCGCGACGAGTTCGAGCGCGTCCAGCGGAAGGGGCTGTTCCCGGCGAGCGCGCTCTACGCGAAGGACATCGACCGAAAGAGCGAGGACCGTCCCGACTGCGGCTCCGCGGAGTTCCCGGTCGCGGAGGGGTACCGGCTCGACGGCGGGGCGCGGAGCGGTCGCGTCGACGGGCTCGCCGTGGAGTACACGCCCGAAGTGCTGGAGACGGTCTCGCGGATCGGCGGCGTTCGCGAGACGGTGACCGGCGTCTGCGAGAAGCACAAGTCCCGGCTCCCGTTCGCGGTGACCGCGCCGGGCGTGCGGCTGGAGGCGCCGGTACGCGAGAAGGAGTAGGAGCGGTCAGTCGTCGGCCGGCGTCGACTCGGTCCCCTGCCCGGTCTCCGTCGCGGCCGGGCTCCCGTCCAACTCCTCGTAGGGGTCGTACCCCTCCGCGCTCTCGTAGAGGTGACAGGCGACCTCCTGTTCGAACGACACCTTCTGTTCGAGCGGCGGCATCACCTGATCACAGACGTCGCCGATGTACTCCGGACAGCGGTCCTTGAACCGACAGCCGGTGGGGATGTCGATCACGTCGCCGACCTCGCCTTGGAGCTCGACGCGCTCGCGACCCACCGACGGGTCGGGGACGGGGACCGCGTTGATGAGCGACTGCGTGTACGGGTGCTGCGGGTCCTCGATCACCCGTTCAGTGGGGCCCTTCTCCACGATCTTGCCCATGTACATGATCGCCAGCCGGTCGCACATGTGGCGGAGCAGCGAGAGGTCGTGGCTGATGTAGACGACCGAGAGGCCGAACTCGTCGGTCATCCGATCGAGGAGCGAGAGCACGCCCGCGCGGAGGCTCACGTCGAGCATCGACACCGGCTCGTCCGCGACGATGAAGTCCGGGTCGAGCACCAGCGCGCGAGCGATGGCGACCCGCTGCCGCTGACCGCCCGACAGCTCGTGCGGGTACTGATTGAAGTACTGTTCGGGCGGGAGCAGCTCCGCGAACTCCAGCGCGCGCTGGACTCGCGCGGTCTCGTTGCGGATGTCGTGGATCCGCAGCGGCTCGGCGACGGTGTCGTACACCGTCATCCGCGGGTTCAGGCTCTCGAAGGGGTCCTGGAAGATCATCTGCGCGTTCTGCCGGAACTGCTTGATCTCGGCGTCGCTCGCCTCCGAGAGCCGCGTGTCGTCGTAGACGATGTCGCCGTCGGTCGGCTCGTGGAGCTTCACCATCGACATCCCGGTCGTGGTCTTCCCGCAGCCGGACTCGCCGGCCAGCCCCAGCGTCTCCCCCTCGCGGAGTTCGAAGCTCACGCCGTCGACCGCGTGGACGTAGTCGGGCCCGCCGCTACCGAACGACTCCATCAGGCTCGCGATCCAGCCCTGATTCACCTTGAAGTGCTTCTTCAGGTCGTCGACCTCGAGGAGGACGTCGTCGCCGGTCATTCCTCGGCACCTCCGTCCGTGGCGGCGGCCGTCTGGTTCCACGTCCCGGGGTCGTCGGCGTAGGGTCGGAGCTCGGTGTCGATCTCGTCCGCGTAGTGGCAGTACGACCGGAGCCCGTTCTTCAGGTGGGCCTCGGGCTCCTCCTCCCGGCACCGGTCGGTCGCCATCGGACAGCGCTCGGCGAACCGGCACCCCTGCGGCGGGTCGATCAGCTCCGGCGGGTACCCCGAGATGGAGAGGAGGTCCTGGTTGCTCTTCCGGATGTTCGGGAACGCGCGCTTCAGCCCGATCGTGTAGGGGTGGTACGGCTGGTCGAATATCTCCTCGACGGGGCCCTCCTCGGCGACCTTCCCCGCGTACATCACGATGACGCGGTCGCAGGTCTCGGCGACGACGCTCACGTCGTGGGTGATGACCAGCATCGAGGAGTTGATCTCCTCTTGGATCGAGCTGATCCGCTTGAGGATCTGGTCCTGCATGATGACGTCGAGCGCCGTGGTCGGCTCGTCCGCGAGCATCAGCGACGGTTCGAGCGCGAGCGCCATCGCGATCATGGCGCGCTGGCGCATCCCGCCGGAGAACTGGTGGGGGTAGTCGTCGGCGCGCTCCGGGTCGAGCCCGACGAGTTCGAACATCTCCGTGACGATCTCGTCGGACTCCACCCGACCGGTTCCCGGGCGGTGCGTCTCGATGGCCTCGACGATCTGCTCGCGGATCGTGTACACCGGGTCCAGCGAGTTCATCGCCGACTGGGCGATCATGGATATCTCCTCCCACTTGAGGCGACGCCGCTGGGGCTCGGGCAGCTCCGTCAGGTCGTCGCCCTGGAAGTTGATGCTCCCGTTGTTGACGTAGCCGGCGTCCGGGAGGATGCCGATGATGGCCTTCGCGAGCGTGGTCTTGCCGCAGCCGGACTCGCCGACGATGCCGACGTTCTCGCCCTCTTCGAGTTCGAACGAGACGCCGTCGACCGCCTGTGCCGGCCCGTCTTCGGTTTCGTAGTAGACTTCGAGGTCTTCGACTTCGAGTTGACTCATTGTAGTTTGGGGTTCGTGATCTCTTCGTAGCCGCGGCCGATGAGGAAGCCGCTAATGACGAGCAGGCCGATACATATCCCCGGCGGCACGAACCACCACCACGCCCCGAACGAGAGCGCGGAGTAGGCGCGCGAGGCCTGCAGCATCGTTCCCCACGAGACCGTGTTGGGGTCGCCGAGGCCGATGAACGAGACGCCGGCCTCGGCGAGGATCGCCCACGCGATCCCGAACGAGCCGTAGAGGAACGTCATCGGGAGCACGTTGGGGGCGAGGTGTCTGCTGATGATGTGCCAGTCGCCGGCGCCGGCCACCTCCGCGGCCTTCACGAACGGGCGTTCGCGGAGCGACAGCGACTGCGAGCGAATGACGCGGGCGGTCGAGCGCCACTGGAGGACGATCAGCGCGAGGATGATGTTCCAGAGGTTCGGGCCCAGCACCGCGACGAGCACGATGACGGTCGGGAGGAGGGGCATCCCGTAGAGGAAGTCGACGAGCCGCATCAGCGCGTCGTCGACCTTCCCGCCGTAGTAGCCCGCGACGAGCCCGACGAGGGTCCCGATGCCCGCGGTGAACACCGCGGCGATGAGACCGACCATCAGCGCCGCGCGCGTGCCGTACACGAGTTGGCTGAAGATGTCGAACCCCTCGGCGGTCGTGCCGAGCAGGTACTCGGAGTCCGCCCCGAGCAGCGAGGGTTCGACCCACTTGTCGATGAGGATCCCGTCGTCGCCCTGATACTGCCGCGTGAGCGGCTGGTGCGTCGCGATGTACGGCGCGAAGATGGCGACGATCATGAACCCGGCCACCGTGAGCATCGAGAGCTTGACCGACAGCTCGTCCGTGAGCATCCCCCAGTGTTCGCGGAGCGTCTCCCGCCAGAGGCGGAAGGTGCGCTGCCACTTGTTGACCTGATTGTCCGCGTCGGTGCCGTCGAGGTCGGTGAATACCGACCCGGTCGATTGTTCTTCTTGAGCCATTGGTCTAGTCGTAAGTCACCCGCGGGTCGAGGTAGCCGTACGCCAGGTCCGCGACGAAGTTCAGGAAGATGATGGTCGACGCGAGCACGATGAACGTCCCCTGCGCGACGGGGAAGTCGCGCCGGAGCACCGCCCGGACCATCTCCCGACCGATACCGGGCCACGCGAACACCGTCTCGATGAGGACGCTCCCGCCGACGGCGTATCCGAGGGCGATCGCGGCGGCCGTAATGATCGGGAGGAGCGCGTTGCGAGCGGCGTGTTTGAACATGATCGTCCGCTCCTTGAGGCCCTTGGCGCGGCAGACGTCGATGAAGTCCTCGGAGAGCACTTCGAGCATGCTCGAACGCATGATCAGCAGCGGGTACCCCATGTAGTAGAAGCCGAGCACCACCGCCGGGGCGATCAGGTGACGGACGAAGTCCATGCTGAACACCATGTCGAAGAACCCGGTGTTCGACCCGCCCGTCCCGAGGCTCGTCATGCCGCTCATCGGAATGACGCCGAGTCGCGCCCCGAAGATCCACAGCACGATGAGGCCGACGTAGAAGGTCGGCACGCTCCGCGCGGTCAGCGCGGTGATGACCGTGCTCCGCTCGAAGCGAGAGCCGCGGTACCATCCCGACAACACGCCGAGGGTGATACCGACGGCGTACGCGACGATGAACGCCGTCAGCATGAGTACGAGCGTGTTCGGCAGATACGTCGCGATGACTTCGGTGACCGGCTGGTTCGAGTGGAACGACTGCCCGAAGTTCAACACGACGAGGTTCTCGAGGAACCGGATATACTGGATGTGTAACGGGTCGTTGAGGCCGTAGCTCGCGATGAGCTGTTGGCGGGCCTCCTGCGTCATTTGCGAGGAGACGACGTACGACGTCGGATCGCCGGGCATGAGCCTGAACAACCCGAACAACACCGTCCCAACCGCCCAGAGCGTCACGACGAGTTGGAGCGTCCGTCTAACTACGAAACTGGCTTTTCCCATGTTACTTGGTCACGATTATCATAACGGTATTTTTAAATCTTTCGCCGCAAACTGCCCGCGGAATAGCTATGCCGCTATTCCGGTGCCTGGATCGCGCCGTCGTCGTTGAAGGTGTAGCCGGCCTCCTCGAGTCGGCTCCGCGCCGCGTCGATGCTCTCCTCGTACTCGGTCACGTCCTCGGTGTGCAGCGGACCGAACGCCGGGGAAACGATGTTGAATCCGGGGTCCGGGAAGCCGAACAGGATCTGGTCGACGATCGCCGTCCGCGGGATGGCCTCCACCAGCGCCTTCCGCATCTGCGGGTCGTCGAGCCCCTCCTGCCGCTCGTTGGGGGTGAACATCCAGAACGTCGCGGCGGTGTTGAACTGGGTCCCGATGTTCTCGTTGTCCTGATTCTGGTCGAGCTGGCGGTCGATGCGGCCGAACGGCTCGTAGTTGAGGTCGCCGTTGATGAGGTTCTCCCACACCGTCGACGCCTCGGGGATGACGCGCCAGAAGCGCTTCTCGAAGCTGACGGGCGCGAAGTGCTCGTCGAACTTCACCATGCCGAACTCGCTGCCCTGCTCCCAGTAGTCGAACATCATCGGACCGCTCCCGACGGGCTCTTCGATGTTGGCCTGGCTCGGGTTGCTCCGGTCCGCCCACTTGTGCTCGGGGATGATCGGGATGAGGTTCGCGACCGCGAGGTTGAACGGCCCGAGCGGTTCGGACATGTTGATCCGAACCGTCGACTCGTCGACGACCTCCGCGCTCTCGATGTACTGCGACTGCGTGGAGTACAGCGGCACCTCGTTGTCGTTGACGTAGTTGTAGCTGAACGCGACGTCCTCGGCGGTGACGTCCTCGCCGTCGTGCCACGAGTGGTCGGTCCGGATGGTGTACTCCATCGTGGTCTCGTCGACGCGATTCCAGTCCGTCGCGAGGCTGACCTCCGGGTCCGGCTCGGCGTTGTTGTTGAGCTGGATCAGGAAGTCGTACAGCATGTTGAACTGGTAGACGTGCTTGCTCTCGTCGTTGTGCCCGAGCACGTTCATCGTCGAGAGCGTCTCCGGCCAGTACCCCTTCAGGGTGTCCTCGTCGCCCTCCATCTCCAGGTTGATCATCGTCCAGTAGGAGTTGAACCCGTTCGCGAGGTCGGCCTCCCAGTTGCTCACCTGGTTGCTGTTGAAGATGGCCGCCTGCGGCATCTGCGTGATGGGCATCGTCGGCACGTCGTCCATCAGGGTCTGCTGGATCTCGTGACACTGGTCGATCCGGGTGTCGGCGTCCGGTTCGCCCAGGTAGTTGCCCATCAGCTCGTCGAGGTCGGGGTTCTCGTACCCGGAGTAGTTACCCTGCCCGGGGTCGGTGTTGCTCGAGTTGAACAGGTTGTTCAGCTCGGTCACCGGCTCCGAGACGAAGAACGTGTGCCACGTCGCGAAGCTGTAGTCGTACTCCTGTGAGACCCGGCTGAACAGGGTCCCCCATTCGAGCACGTCGACCTCCATGTCGAGGCCCAGCTCGTCGTCGAACTGGCTCGCGATGAGGTTGATCGCGTCGTGCCGCGGCGGGTTGTAGCTCTGTGCGTTGTTGACGTAGGTGTACGTGGGGAGGTTGCTCCCCCCGTTGCCGCCGTCGCTCCCGTCGCTTCCGTCGCTCCCGTCGCTCCCGTCGCTCCCGTCGCTCCCGTTACTACCGTCGCTCCCGTCGCCTTGGTTGCCCGAGCAGCCGGCGAGCGCCGTGAGCCCTACCGTGCCGCCCGCGGTGGTCGCTTTCAGGAAGTCGCGTCGGTTAACGTCGTCTGACATAACCATGAACCAAGGAGTGGTTTTGCAAGGGAGCATATAAATATATGGATCGGCCAGCTATCCAGAGCAGAATTGAGTGCATGTTATCGTTTAATCGGGAGATAGGCCATCTTGTGATTTTGAGAGAGATATTTCTGAATCATCGCCCCCTCATAGTAGTTAATGATAAATAATCGGGTACTCCCACGAATTCCACACATCGGTCGCAGCGCGCTCGCGAGGCGGCTTCGGCGGAGCGGCGTCTCGTCCTTCGCCGACGGGGCGACCGGATCCGAGCCGCCGACCGCGCCGGCGAGGCGCGTCGGGCGAGCCGCCGTCGCGGTCGGGCCGCCCGCTGCGTCGCTCACTCCCGATCGGACTCGAACAGGAGCGGTTCGTCGTCGGGAACGGCCATGTCGAACAGCGCGTCGTTCTCGTAGACCGCGGCGCGCTCGCGGCGGCTGAGGACGTATCCGTCGCGTTCGGCGGCGACCTCGGCCTTCAGGCCGCCGTGCGGGTCGACGATACGGGCGACGACGTCGCCCGCCTCGACGAACTCGCCCTCCGACGCCAGATAGCGGACGATCCCCGCGACGTCGGTGTGCGGACCGTCGAACCGACGGAGCGGGCCGTCGGCGCCGAGGTCGAACTCGGGGTGTCGGTCGGCGGGTCGCTCGACCATTTCGAGCGCGTGGAGGACGTTCCACACGCCGTCGGCGGCCGCCTCGGCGACGTCGCGCTCGACGACGAGCCGGCCGCCGAGCTCCGGGGTGAACGCCGGGATCCCGTCGGCGACGGCCGCCCCGGTGAGCGAGTGCTGGAGGTCGCGGGCGGCGGTCTCGCCCGGCGGGAACTGGTTGACCACCGGCATCCCGAACGCCGCCGTCAGTCCGGCGAGCCGGTCGCGCAGCACCGCCGCGTCCGACACGCTCCGGTCCTCGCCGTACGGGACCCGCGGCCGGATGGTGTAGGGGTGGGTGGCGACCCACGAGGTGTGGAGCGAGACGAGCGCGTCGGCCGTCTCGCGGACGGCGTCGTATATCCGCTCGCAGATCACCTGCTGTGTGCGCGGCGGGCTCTCGGCGTCGCCGTCGCCGCGACCGAAGTAGCGGTTCGGGTCGTCGTCGTGGTAGTAGGACGTCCGCGCGTTGGTCCGGACTCCGGCCGGGTTCATCACGGGGACACAGACGACCCCTCCGGCGAGGTCGGCGACGTCGACCCGCTCCGCGAGGTCGTGAGTCGCCGCCGTCCCGGTCGGTTCGTCGCCGTGCATCGCGCCCGTCACCCACACCACGGGTCCGGGGTCGACCCCGTTGAGCACGCTCACCGGGAGGCGCTCGGCTCCCCCGACGGGGAGGTCCGTGACCGTCAGTCGGCCGGTGGCCCGCTCTCCCGGGTCGGCCGCGGCCGTCCCGACCTTCATCGATGCCCTCCGTCGCGCCGCCGATGGTCGCCGTCTCGAGAGTCCATCACACCGGATCCTGCGCCCCCGGTGATATCAGTGTACGTGCTCGAACGGGGAGGGCCGCCCGCTCACCGGGTCCACTCGCCCTCGTACAGCGTGGTCCCTTCGTGGTCGACGACGGTCCGGACGCGGCACGCCGAGGCGGCGATCCGGCTCGTCGCCGCGACGCGGAACGTCCCGAGGTCGTTCTCGACGGTCAGGCGGTGCTCGTTCCGCGCCGCGACCGACGACGGGTCGCCCTCGTCGACCGTCGCCTCGTGCGTCGACTCGGAGACGAGCGTCCCGTGCGGGAGGTCGACGCGCTTCTCGCCCGACTTCGCGGCGCGGACCCGCCCCGAGACGTGCGCCCGCGACGTCTCCCACTCCGCCGACCCCGTCGCGCGCTCGGCGTCGGCGGGGATCGACTCCTCGTCCGGCCCCGCCATCCGGACCGCGTCCGCGAACGCGGGGTCGGCCGCCTCGCGCCGGCGACCCGGGAAACGCAGGCGTGACGGGGCCGACGGACCGGACCGGATCGCGATCGTCTCGTCGGGCGCGAGCGAGCCCGCCCCCGGGAGCGCGGCCGCCTCGGGGAAGAGCGCCGTCCCGATCGCGAGCCGGACCCGGTGGCCCGCCTCGAACAGGTGAGAGGTCGGCTCCAACGCCACCGCGAGCGTCGTCTCCTCGCCCGTCGGGAGCGGCTTCCGGTCGTCCAGACCGTCGCGGAAGGCGCCGCGGACCGCGCCGCGCGTCACCGTCCGCCCCCGGCCGCGCCGGTCGACGTCTACCAGTCGAACGACGACGGTGGGGTCCGGGACGGGCGACTCGACGCGGAGTTCGACCGCGCCCGTCCCCGTGATCTCCACGGGTCGGTCGAGCGGGGCGGTGTCGAACGTGAGCGTCCGCGCGTCGTCGTCGTTCGTGAGCGGCGGGGCGGTCGGCGCGCCGTACGGGTCGATCGAGGCGGGTCCCACCGTCGGGTCCGGGTCGCAGGCGAACTCGACCGGGTCCGTGAGGCCGCGGTCGGCCGAGTCGGGACCGATCGCTCCCGAGGCCTCGAGGCCGGCGGGAGAGAGCGCGAACGCGACCCGGTCGGCGTCCGCGTCGTCGAGGGTCGGCCACGCGTCGAGGCCGCGCCAGCGTCCCGCCGCGGTTCCCCCGCCCTCCCGCTCGGTCCAGATCCGGTAGGTCGGGTGATCGAGCGGGGCGGCGTCCCCGTCCCGCAGGAACCGGTCGAACCAGTCGGCGACCTGCCGCCGGAAGTCGATCGCCGACTCGCGCCCGCGGTGCGGCATCCGGTGGCGCCACGGGCCGAGCAGGACGCGGGTCGGCGCGTCGATCCGGTCCACGTACCGGAGCGTGTCCTCGGTGTACGGGTCGCGCCAGCCGTCGACCGCGAGGACCGGGACGTCGATCCGCTCGACGGGGATCCGCTTGTCCGCCCAGTAGTCGCCGTCCGGCCCGGCGTCGAGGAACTGGAACAGCCAGGGGTCGCGGTCGTCCAGCCGGTCGAGCCGGTCGATCCACGCGTCGAGCGACGTGGGGTCGCCGCCGGGGTCGGACGGCGGCTTCGCGTCGAGCGCCTGCATCAGCGTGAGCCAGTCCATCCCGATGGTGAGGAGCTCGAAGAGGCCCCCGTACGTGAACGCGTTCCTGACGCCCTCGAAGGGGGTGTGGATCGGGACGATCGCCTCCAGCGCGTCCGGCCGCTGGGCGGCGGCGTCGAGCGCGGTGATGCCGCCGTACGACTTCCCGAACATCCCGACCCGTCCGGTGGTCCACGGGCGGTCGGCGAGCCAGTCGACGATCGCCGCGGGCTCGCGGCCCTCCCGGCGCGTGAACGGCTCCTCGATGAACCCCGTCGAGGCCCCCGTCCCGACCATGTCGGCGACGACCACCTCGTAGCCGCGGGCGGCGAGGTATCGGTTGAGCGGGTCGTACGCCCCGTAGGTGATGCTGTCCTGTTGCGGGTACGGGACGTAACACAGGAGCGCCGGCGAGGGGCCGGGGTCGTCGGCGGGCTCGTAGCGGGTCGCGGCGACCGTCTCGTCGCCGACCGGGATCCTGATCCCCTCGTGACGGACGACCCGGTCGCTCATTCCAGTTCGTCCGCCCACGGCCACGGCCGGTCCTCGCCCCACGGCCAGGTGTCCGTCGCCTTCATCCCCACGTCGTGGCCCCCCGCGACCGTCTCCTCCCGCACCGACTCCGGATCGCGGCCCCCGACCTCGCGGTCCGCCTCTGCCAGCTTCGCGACCCCGGCCGCGCAGAGCACGGTCAGTTCCCGGAGGTCCCGGATGTCGAGTTTATCGAGGGTGTCGCCGTGGGTGTGTCCCCAGCCCCGACCGCTGTCGTCGGCCGTCGACCGCCCCTGCGCGGCGGCGACGCCCCGCTGGACGAACGGCCAGTGGTCGCTGTGCGGGCGGAGCTCGTCCTCGACCGCGACCGGCACGTCGAACTCGTCGCTCACCTCCTCGAACGCCTCGCCGAGCCCCGAGGCGCCGTGCGGGTAGATCTCGAGGTCCCGCGAGTAGCCCGCCCCGTCCATGTTGACGACGCACTTCACGCGGTCGAGGTCGTGGGTGTGCGACCAGTAGTACGAGCCGTAGAGGCCGGTCTCCTCGGCTCCGAAGACGAGGAGTCGAACGCGCGTCTCCAGATCGTCCTCGAGCGACGCGAGCACCCGGCCCACGCCGACGACGAGCGCCGAGCCGAACCCGTTGTCGTTCGCGCCGACCCCGACGTCGTGGGCGTCGACGTGCGCGGTGTACAGCACCTCCTCGTCGGTGTCGGGGCCGACGACGGCCTCGACGTTGGCGGACGTCGCCGGCTCGTTCCGTGCCTCGACCGAGAGCGTCGCCTCGACGCCGTGGTCCGCCTCGATCTCGTCGCAGTGCCGCGTCAGCTGTTCGCCGAGTTCCTTGCTCAGGCCGACGGCCGGGATCGGGCCCGGCCCGTTCGTGTGACCGACGTCCCCGGTCGGCGGGAGCGACCCCTCGATGTGGTTGTAAAAGAGGAAGCCCTCCGCGCCGGACTCCGCCGCGTAGTCGTACTTCTCGCTCCGATGGACCCAGCGCCCGTAGTCGTCGGGGGTGAGGCTCGACGCCATCGCGATACGGCCCGTGAGGTCGACGCCCTCGAAGTCCTCGGGGAGGCCGTATCCCATGTCGACGATCGTGCCGGTCACCTCGCCGGACGGCGTCCCCGGCAGTTCGACGAGTTCGTGGCTTCCGCCGAACGTCATCGTCCGCCCGCCGTGATCGACGGTGAGCGAGGCGTCCCCGCGCCACCAGCCGGGGATCGGGAACTCCGTGGTCGACACCTCGTCGAGCCCCGCGTCCGCGAGCGCGTCGGCGACGAGCGACGCCCCCGCGGCCTCGCCCTCGTGACCGGGCATTCGGTCGCCGAGGTCGGCGAGGTCGGCGAGCAGGTTCCAGGCGGTCGAGTCCGTGTACGCGTCGCCGACGGCCTCGGGCGGAAGGGTTGGCATACGCTCACACAGGTCGGGTCGGTATATGATTCTGCGGGGAGGGCGGGAGGATTGCCGGGAGTTCGCGGTCGTGCGCCCCGCCGCCCCTCAGTCGTCCGCCGTCGGCGCCGGCGCCTCGCCGTCGAGCGCGTCGCGGTCGTGGGGCGCCTCGAAGTCGAGGTCCGGGCCGCGCGCGATGATGCCGGTCGGCGTGACGTCCGGGTGGGTCGTGTAGTAGTGCTCCTTGATGTGGGCCATGTTCACCGTCTCGGCGACGCCCGCGGTCTGGTAGACGTCGCGGAGGTACGGCCAGAGGTTGTCGTACTGGTGGATGAACTGGTGGTTACACATGAAGTGCGTGTGGTACACCTGGTCGAAGCGGACCAGCGTGGTGAACAGGCAGATGTCCGCCTCGGTGAGCGAGTCGCCGACGAGGTAGCGCTGGTCGGCGAGGTGGTCGTTCCAGCGGTCGAGCGCGCCGAACAGGTCGTCGATCGCCTCGTCGTACGCCGCCTGCGAGGTGGCGAACCCGGCGCGGTAGACGCCGTTGTTGACCGGTTCGTATATCTCCGTGATCACTTCGTCCACGTCCGCGACGGTCGCATCGTCGTCGGCGCCGGGCAGCAGCGAGACGTCGTTGCCGAGGTCGTCGAACGCGGTCGAGAAGATGCGGAGGATCTCGCGGGACTCGTTGTTCACGATGGTCTCCTTCTCGGTGTCCCACAGCACGGGGACGGTCACGCGGCAGGTGGCGTCGGGGTCGGCCGCGACGTACAGCTCGCGGAGGTAGTCGCTGTCGCGGAGGTGGTCCGGCGTACAGCCCGCCTTCTCCGGGGTGAACTGCCAGCCGCCCTCGCCGCGGTACGGGTCCACGACCGAGACGTCGACCGCGTCCTCCAGCCCGAGCAGCGACCGCGCGAGGAGGATGCGATGCGCCCACGGGCACGCGTAGGAGACGTACAGGTGGTACCGCCCCGCCTCGGGCTGGAACCGGTCGTCCGGCTCGGCGTCGACGTGGTCGGGCACGTCGCTGCCGGCGATCCAGTTCCGGAAGGTGGTCTCGCCGCGCTGGAACGAGCCGTCCTCGTCCGTCGCCTCGTACGTGTCCGTCCGCCACTCGCCGTCGACGAGTTGATTCATACCCGACGAACGCGCTGGACGCCCATAACGTGGGCGGGGACGTGTGTGTCACCCCCGCAAGGACGCCGGCCGAGGACGCCGGGACAGCCGAACGGGCGCCTCGTGCGCGAACACGCGTCGGCGCCACCGTTAACACCCTCCCGCGGGAGGCGAAGCCATGAGCCGATCCGCCCGGACCGACCCGCACGACCCGCCCGCCGTCGCTGTCGTCGGCGGCGGCGCCGTCGGCGTCACCGCGGCCGCCGACCTCGCGGCCCGCGGCGCCGACGTGACCCTCTACGACCGCGGCGACCTCGGGGCCGAGAGCTCCGGCCGCGCCGCCGGCGTCCTCTACGACGCGTACGCCGAGGACGTCGACGCCGCGCTGGCCGCCCGGGCGATGGAGCGGTTCCGGGCGTTCGACCGGTCGCTGCCGGGGTTCTCGTTCACGGCGTGTCCGTACGTGATCGCGGTCCGCGAGGGCGACCCCGACGCCGACGCCGTGCCGTCGATGGTCGACCGGATGCGCTCGCACGGCCGGGACGTCTCGGTCGTCGACCCCGCGGCGCTCGCGGAGCGGTTCCCGGTCGCGGCCGACGACCTCGCGGTCGCCGCGGTCGCCGCGGGCGCAGGCTGGTGCGACCCCGGGAGCTACGTCGCGGCGATGGGAGACCGGGCGCGCCGCGAGGGAGTCGCCGTCGAGACGGGGACGGCCGTCTCGCTCGCCGGCGACGGTTCGGGGCTCCGGACCGAGCCGGGCGGGAACTCGGACGAGGCGAGCGGGGATCCGGACGAGGCGGCCGACGGCTCCGCCGAGCGCCGCGAGTTCGACGCGGTCGTCGTCGCCGCCGGCGCGCACACGTCGGGGGTCCTCGCGGACGCCGGGGTCGCGGTTCCGGTCGTTCCCTACCGCGTGCAGGCGCTGACGAGCGGCGTCCCCTACGACGGCCCGATGGTGTACGACGCGACCGCGGGCGTCTACCTGCGACCGCACCCGACCGGCCTGCTGGCCGGCGACGGGACCGAACCGGTGCCGGCCGACCCGGACGGCTACGACCGCGAGGGCGACGACTGGTTCGTCGAGTCGGTCTCGGCGACGCTCGGCGAGCGTATCGACGCCGTGAGCGACGGGGGGCCGGAGGTGGAGCGGGCGTGGGCCGGCCTCTGCACGGCGACGCCCGACGGCGACCCGCTGGTCGGGCCGGTCGGGGGCGACGGCGGGGGCGCCTCCGGGGGCCGCCTGTTCGTCGCCGCCGGCTGGCAGGGGCACGGGTTCATGCGCGCGCCGGCGATGGGCGAGCACGTCGCGGAGGGCGTGTTGGCGTCGCTCGACGGCGCCGAGGCCGGAACGGACGAGTCGCCGTGGATCGAGGCCTTCGATCCCGACCGCTTCGAGGGCGACGAGTCGTTCGAGATCACGGAGGGGATGTCGGTGGAGAGGCGGTCCGGGGAGTGAGCGTCGACCGCGGGACGGCGGGGACCACCGCCGCGGGCG
>Ga0102935_1000404_pt1 | contig 15628 bp, 7 predicted proteins | sample SalPonR2_A_D2_MG_FD_78508 | JGI IMG/M metagenome (GOLD analysis project Ga0102935, IMG submission 78508) | Salt pond soil microbial communities from South San Francisco under conditions of wetland restoration - Salt Pond MetaG R2_A_D2_MG | ecosystem: Environmental > Aquatic > Marine > Intertidal... | reverse complement strand
GATACCCTGTCCGATAGAGAAACCGGCGTCGCGGAACGTCTCACTGTACTCGACCGGGACCGTGACGGCCTCGCGGAGCCGCTCTTTCTCCGAGCTGAGTCCCCCGATATCTCGAAACGAGACGTTGGGAATCTCCGGCTCGAACTGCTCGTCGGTGTCGCTCCGGTGGAAAAAGCCCGTTGCCACCGGGTCGTCGAACCGCTCAGCGTCGATCTCGTCCAACGCCGACTGTACGTCCCCCGTTCGGACCGTCACGGGGAACTCGTCCCCGGCTCGACGGCGGCCTTGGATGGCCCGTTTGACCGCCGTATGGAGGTTTCGAACAGACAGTTCGTGGGTGTGCAACTCGCCGAAGCGGTCGCCTCCGTCGTCGAGTGCCGCGATACCCGCCTCTCGGGCCTCTGACAGCGCGCTTTCGATTTCGCTGTGTCGGTATCGCTCGTCCGGTTCCGGCACCTCGACCACGAACTCGAAGAGCGCGTCGTTAGCGGTCAAATCGGTGTCGTCGTCCGCGGCCGTCCCTACGACGAGCACCCGCTCGTTGGCCGCCCGGACCGCGTCGAGGTGGTGCCGGAGCCGTTCGTACTCCTCCTCGTCGAACCCGAACTCGTCGAGACAGTCGAGCACGACGACGCTTGGCTCGCGGTCGCGGGCGGCTCGAAGCGTCGCCTCGACGTTCGTCTCCTCCTCGATGAACCCGCCGACGACGGAGTCGAGGACGAAAAACGTGTACTCGTCCCCGAACGCCCCGGTGAGCCCTTTCGCCAGCCGCGTGGTCGGTGACTGCTCGGTCGCGCCGAACAGGAGTACCGACGCGGTCCCGTACCGGCCGTCGTCGACTCGGTCGGACACTGTTTGTCGGAGCCGTTCTTTCACCTGCTTGAACCCCTCGATGCCGTCGAGGCTGGCGAACGGCTCGCTCGCTACTGTCACGCTCTCCTCGAACGCCGTTTCGACCGGCTCACGGTCCGGTTCGCCGAACTCGTCAGTCACGACGACCACCCCGGGAAGCGCAAAGCGACGACGAAACCCATTGGACTGTCGATAGGCCGTCGACCAACCACTTCAACGTGTCTATCTCCCGCTCGGGTGACACCGACCCCGTCGTTCTCACGTGACCGCGAAAACGTCGTCCCGCTCCGTCGCGACGTAGAACGTGCCGGCTGCGTACGCCGGGACGCTGTCCAGTGTACCTTGTGCTATCTCGTGGAACGATGATACGTTGTCTGCGGTGAGGCGGAACTCCGTTACCGCCACGACCGCGCGTCCGTCCCGACGGCGGCGCTGGTCCGCGACGACGAACTGTCCGACGTGGCAGCCGACCCGGTGTCTGAGCGTGCGCCGAGCGGTGGCCGGTCGATACTCATCGGTGGCTCGTCTCGGCGCTATCCCCGGCTACAGCGGTCAAACCCCGTATGTGTCGTCAGTCCTCGGTCACGAGCGTCGCCTCGAAGTCCTCGCCGTCGCGGAGGTCTGCCTCGAAGGCGACACTGACTGCGCGTCGCTCCTTGGGAAGGAGTCGGACCGGTTCAGCCGAGAGCGAGCCGCTTCCGGACAGCAGTTCGACGTTCGCTGTGTCGGGGTCACGAACGAAAACGTCGACCGCCTCGACGCCGCCGTTCGCAGTCGACACCGGTACCGCCGGGTCGGTCTGTCGAATCCGCTCGACCGTGACGCCTTCGCCATCCTGTTGACCGGGTTCGAGGTGGAGTGCGGGATTCTCGGCACCGACGGTGAGCGTCACCGCTCGCGGCGGCGGGCCAGACCCAACAGTCCAGCGAGCAAGCCGGCGAAGCCGACGATACCGCCGATGACGTAGAGGTTCCCACCGAACTGGAACTCGTTTTCGGGTGCCAGAGCCGCGGATTCGGCCCCACTCGCCGCGCCGGCACTGGTATCGCTGCTACCGCCAGTCGCCGCCTCACCGCTACCGCTCGCTGCGCCGCCACTGCTACCGGCGCTATCACCAGCTGCCGCAGCACCGGTATCGTCACTCGACGAGCCATCTGCGTCATCGCCGCCGGTCCCGCTCGCTCCCGAGGACTCGTCCCCACCGCTACCGGCGCTGTCGTCGAACTCGGAGTTCGGGATGGTGTGGGTGAGTTCGATGTACTGGAGGGCTGTCTCGCCATCGGCCACGGTGAACGCCGGAGCCCGCGAAATCGGGGTCTCTGACTGCGTGAGGTTCATGCCGAAGCTTCGGCCGGGGATGACCGTCATCTCCAAGCGGTCGACGGTGACCATGTGTTGACGGGTCGATACCTGCGAGACGTTGACCGCGAACCAACCGTTCGGCACAGCGTTGTTCACGTCGACGTTGACCATGCCGTTCCCGCCGGTCGACACGACTCACCGGTGTATCGACCGCGTGAGCGTGAACACGAATAAGGCGATGAGGAACGCACCGATGAAGCCCTCGACCTGTGCGAGTAAACGTATCCACGGGCCACCGACGTCTTCGGCACCGCCGAGGACGAGCGTGATGAACGACTGGAGGCTGAGGACGAGATACCCGACAGGCGTGTCGTACAGCGGTTCGGAGCGCAGCAGTGCGAACACGCCGCCGAACGCGAACACCGTTCCGACCGAGACGGCAACCACGCGTGAGGGGCGTTCGCCGTACCCCGCTGTCAGGTCGAGTAGCGCGTTCGCCACCCACCGTCCCGGTTCTGCCGGGAGGTACTGCGCACGGCGGTAGAGCATCTCCAACCTGAAGAACTCGGCCGCCGCCTTCGTGTCCCCGATGGCGTTCGCGCCGTTTTTCGCCTTTAGATACGTCGTCTCTAGCTCGTTCGGGGCCGGCTTGCCCGGCTGTTTCACCAGCCGCTCGTCCCGGTGGATTTCGTGAATCTTCCACTCTGCCGCGTGGAGAACCGACCGGTACGACCCGAAGTCGAACCCCTCGAACGTCGTGTTCTGAAACCGGAAGTGGTCGAAGAGACTCGGGCGTGGCACCCCATCGGCGAGCGAGACCTCACCGACCGTGGCGTCGGCCAAATCGTAGACGAGCCGCCCCGTCTCGGGTAGGTAGAGTCGGCCGGCCGCCACGGTCGTCGCCGTCATATCGACCCAGCAGTGGCCGTCCGCTAGCTGCACTCGCTCGAACGAGAGCAGGTCCTCCACGTCGGCTTTCTTGACGTTGAAGCGCGTCGGCAGCGTCGCCTCGTCGAAGTAGACCCGGTCTGCGAACCGTGCTCCGGTAAACGACGCCCCTTCGAACGACGCGAGTTTGAACCGGGTGACGCCACCGAAATACGTCTCTCTGAACTGTGCGTCCTCGAAGGTCGATTCGCTGAAATCGACCAGCCCATCGAACCTCGCGCCGTGGAAGTCGCCTCTGCCGAACGCCGTCCCGTAGGCGGTACAGCTCCCTTCGAACGTCGTCTCGAAGAACGCACTCGGGGCGGCAAACGTCGCCGCGTCGAACGAGACCGACTGCTCGAACGTGGCCTCGGTGCAGTCGAATCCCGCGGTGAACGTCGCCCCGTCGAAGGCGACCGGCTGTCGGACGATGGCGTACCGCCAGCTCGTGGCCCCCTCGAACGTCGCGTGCCGGAGGTCGATTTCGTGGTTGTCGGCACAGGCGACGATTTCGCGGTCGAGGTCGAGCGGGCCGAACCGAGCGCCGACGAACTGCTTTGCCCGTGCGCCCCGTTCCTCGATACTCGTCAGGAACGCCGAACGCACAGCTTCCGGGTCTTTCTTCTCCGGTGGCAGGTGGAAGAGACATCGGTCCGTGTTACCGTGTGGTTCGCGGTTGCAGTGCCAGTTTCCGTTCCCGTCCAGTCGGTCACTGGCGAGAGGGCTCTGTCGTCCAGTCCGCTCTTCCCACTCGTCGGCGTCGAACGTGTACGCACAGCCAGTCTCGGAACCATCCGTCATCCTGTTCGTACCGTTCGCGGCGGTATCCGTAATACTGGGGGACACCTCCCAATCCGACACTGGCAACGCGCTGGTCACCGCGGGTGGGTCTCATTCGCTCTGCCGTAGCGATGTACCGGGTCGTGTCGACCCCGAGTCGGCGCTGTACGGACCTACTCTACGACACCCCGTCTCAGTCGTCGCCGCCGAACAACGCCCTGAATATCTTTGATTGTCCCGTCCGGAGATACTGGAGGAACGTCGACCGCGAGACGCCGAGCCCACTGGCGACCTCGTCGGTGTTGCGCTCACGGGGTTGTTCGAAGTAGCCGCTGTGGTAGGCCATCCACAGCGCTTGGACTTGCTTGTCCTCCGCCGAGGCTTGCCTGCAGCCGGTCCTGTGGAGTGGCCGCCGTCCGGTCGTGTTCGCTGACCGACCGCACGTCGACGGACGCGAACTCCTCCCGAATCTCCTCGATAGCTGCGGCGATGTCGCGCTTGACTGGAAACGCAACCCGGACGTTGGCGACGCCGCCGGACACCGTCAGCCGGTGGACGCTGCCGCCGTGCTTCCGAAGCGTCGTTCCCACCTCGGCGGGTCGACGACCACGCGCAGTCGGTGGCGAGGAACACCACCACGTCGTCCGACCGGGAGATGGTGTCCCGGACGGTCAACGACCCGGGGAGACCGCTTGCCGTCACCGCGCCTAACACGTCGTCGGGCGCTTCGATGCGGAGGTCGAGTTCGACGACCGTGTCGCTGGTCACGGCCGTCGTCTTCTGGAGGCTGTTGATGGTGTAACCCAGCCCCTCGGCCATGTCGGTTAACAGTTCGCGCTCGCGATTGTGGAAGACATCCGCCCCGTCAGCGTACACACAGAGCACGCCGTAGCAGATACCGTCGTACAGCATCGGCACGGCGGCGACGGCCCGGTAGTCGCGGTCGAGGGCAGCGTCGTGCCACGCCGTTTTCGGGCTCGCGTCGACGTCGTCGACGTACACCGCCGCCTGCTCGTCCATCGCCCGGAGGCTCGGCTCGGCCCCGTCTCCTACCGCCAGTGTGACCGCGTCGAGGTAACTGCCGTCCCCGCCGGACCACGTGCGCGATTCGAGCATCTCGCCGTCGATACCACCGACCCACGCGAACTCGTACCCCTCTGCCGACACCAGTTCCCGACAGATAGACGCTTCGAGGTCGTCTCGCGTGGTCGAGTGCATCAGCGTGTCCCGAAGCGCGTCCTTGATGTTCCGCTCCTTTCGGAGTTGGCGTTTCCGGGCGAGCTTGTCCGTTACGTCCCTGACGTTACACAGCGTCGCCGGGTGGCCGTCGTACGATATTCGACTGACGCTGAACGCGCCGGCCCGCGTCGTCCCGTCGGCGCGGACCAACCGCGCCTCGAATGTGCAATAATGGCGTGTCGGCGTCGACGGCGACAGTGAGTTCCACTTGTTCGCCGGCCGACAGCGCGCGGTGGCGCTGTGTTGTCCTCATCGTGCACCCCAAGATGTCAGCCGACTCCATCTTGCACTGACCGCTGTTGGACTGCTCGCTCGCCGTCGCAGTCAACGACCCTCACGGTAGCGATGGCGTGAGCCTGAGAAACGGCTACCGGATTATAGAAAATACAGGAGAAAACCCACGGCTTTAGCCGTGGGTAGCTCAAATATTAGAATTCCACTCACAGTTAGTCAAAACTTTCTGCTGTGCCGCTCGCAGATGCTGGGTGTAGGTTGCCCGAGATACACCGAGTGCAGCAGCGAGTTCGCTAGTGTTGTTCAAGCGTGGCCGCTGGAAATAGCCGCCTTCGATTGCGAGTTCAAGTGCCTGTTTCTGTCGGTCTGTCAATTGGGTTGTCGCGTCGGTATCGGATACCAGTGACTGCTTTTGGAGAACCCACCGGGTCGTAATCGATGCTGTCTCGACGGTTTCAGTCAACACTTCGACACAGTCCCTGACGGCCGTCTCTGTCCCGACACGCACCGTAAGACGCACCTGTCGGTCCTCGATGACCGTCCGGTGAAATATGGCCCCGAGTTCAGCCAAGCGTCGCTCTGGACTCGGCAGTGTCACGACGAATCCATGCCGAAGGGAATGTTCTGTGTTGTACTGCTCGATAGAGCGGGTAACATCAGTCTCGGTGACGGCAACGGTCACATCGGATGCGGAGACACTCTCAATGTCGGTAATATACAGCACTTCAGTATCTGTCCGAGGGACGACAGAACGAACAGAGAGCGTGGCGTCATCCGGCAGTGTGTCGGCCAACTGGAAAAGTGGATGCTGACTCTGCTCGAGTGTAAACTCTATCATAGTGGGTGACGACGAGAGGAGGGCCTGCCGCCAGGTCGTGATTCGAAACACGTAGCCGGCGGTTTCGGCGTAGTCTTCGAGCAAAGAGAGCGCTGACTCGTCTACCTGCGCGCTATTGGTTGCGTAGACACAGAGGACGCCGAAACAGTCGCTCTCGTGCGTAATCGGGAGCGCGACAGCCGTCTCGAACCCGTGATCGGTGGCGACACGTTTCCAGTCTGTCTCTGCGTCGGTCGGGTCGGTGGCTGGTTCTCCGCCACCAGATGAGCCGAGAGTTCTCACAACCGTCTCGGACTCATCGAGTGCAGTAAATGCAGGCTCGTCGTCTGTCGCCGGTTGCATCCCGGGCTCGACCGCGGCTTCAACGTAGCTGGTCGCACCGGCCGACGACAGCGGAACGATAGACTGCTGGTCGTCTAAGACACCGATCCAGCCACACGCATAGCCGTGTTCGGAGACGAGGTGGGTACAGACCTGCCGTCCGAAGTCAGTCCGTGAGGCGGTCGTTGTAACCATTTCGAGGAGCGCCTGCTTGCTTCGTCGCTCACGAGCCAGCGCCTGACGAGTGTAGTCGGCCCTGACCGTGTTTTCGATTCGTGTGGCGAGCTTGGCTGGTTGGTGCCCGAGTGTCGCCTTCCGTACGTAGTCGGTTACCTCCGCGCTAATCGCGTCACTCGCAACTTCCTCCGTCCCTTCCCCGGTCACGAGAATGAACGGGACTGTTGGGGCGTCGGCACGGATCTCGGTGAGAAGGTCGATCCCAGTTCCATCTCCGAGTTGGTAATCACAGACGATACAGTCCGGCATCGCCACGTCAAGCCGTCGGTGTGCGTCAGCAAAGCTCGTCGCCGTCGTTACCTCAAGGCTGCCGGTGTGTCGTTCGAGCAGTCGCCGTTGGGTCCGTGCCCAAGTTTCGTCATCGTCGACCAGTAAGACCTCGATCGGGCGAATCGATTCCAGACGCGACGCGGCTGTTGTCTCCGTCATTTCTGCCGGCACCGTCTCACTCCGTGACCTGGGTGTACACAGCCCCGTGGTTGTTGGCATCCAGTCCGAGAGTCATCTGTTTCATTTGCATTGTACCGCAGCCGTATTAATTCACACACCCGTATATGGTGGTATCGGCTACTGGGTCAGTTCGTTGGGATATCCGTCGTAACCTCGAATCGCGCGCCGCCGCTGGCTGCGTCGGTGATCGAAAACTGCCAAGCGTGGGCCTCGATAATCGTCCGGACAATCGCGAGCCCGTATCCGGAGCCGCTACCGGTGCTGACACCGAATTCGAGCATGTCGTGTCGGCGGTCGGCCGGGATACCCGGGCCATCGTCTTCGACGTAGAACCCGTCTGCCGACGCGAGTGTCCCGACCCGTACCGTCGTCACAGCGTCTTTATCCGGAGTGGTGGGGGCAGTGCTCGCACCCGCCCTGCCGTGCTCGACTGCGTCCCCCTGCGCTCGCGAACGAGGATGCGGTGACCCGTGGTCTACGGCGTTCTGAAACAGGTTCTCGAAGGCCTGCTGGAGGCGGCTCGAATCTCCGTCGAGCGTACAAGTAGCAGTGACTGACAGACGGAGCTCACCGGTATCGACGACCTCCCACGCCGCTCGCGCCACGGTTTCGAGGTCACACTCGCCTGGCGACTCGACATCGGTACTCTCACGCGCGAGCGTCGGTAGTCCCTCGGCAAACGTTCGGAGTCGACTGTGGACAGTTTCGAGGTCCGCCAGCGACTGCCGGAGTTCCGGTGACGGGTCGTTCAGGTCCGCATCGATGAGGTGGAGGAGGGTTTCGCCCGTCGCCAGTGGGGTTTCCAGATCGTGGGAAATGACACTCGCCAGTCGTTCGAGCTGTTCGTTCTTCCGTTCGAGTCGTGTGGCCTGTCTCGACAGGTCGGCGTTCGTCGTGGCCAGTTGCTCTTGCTGGCGCTTCTGGACGGTCACGTCCGTCAGCGAGAGGAGACTGCCACGGACTGCCTGTTCCGTTTCGAGCTCGGTCTGCCGAAGGCGGGCGACGTACTGCCGAGCGACGCCATCGACTTGGATACGGCACTCCATGGCCGTGCTCAACTCCGGGTGTAAGTCGCCGTCGTCCAGCAGCACCTCGGGCAGTAACTCGACGATGTCAGCGTCTACGGCGGCCCCGCTGTCAGCAGTGACGATGTCACGTGCTGCTCGGTTAGCGTCGAGCACCCGGCCGGCGGGCGTGAGGACGAACACCGGGTCGTCGAGCGTATGGAAGACGCGCTCGTGGGCGACCGGGACGAACCCGGCCAGTGCAGCACGCTGGACGATCACTGCCAGTGGGAGCGAACTCGCCACGAACACGGCGGGGGTGATGTCCGCGCCGGGATAGATATCGAATCCGAGATGGTAGACCCCGTTGGCGACCCACGGGGTGGCGAGACAGGCCAGCAACACCAGTGACTGGCGACGGTAGAGTCGGTTGTCCGTGAACAACTCCCCGACGAGCAGGCCGTTGCCGACCAGCAGCAGGCCGTACGAGTAGACGAGGTTGGCCGTGTGGCCGACGCCGTCGGTCGTGACGAGCGCGCGCCCGCTGTCGACGGGCGTCGTGGTGATCGACGCGTAAAACAGCCCGTGGTGTGGGGCCGTCACGACGAGTGTGAGTACGCCCACCGGGACGACCGAGAGCGCGGCGATGCGTGGCCCCGAGAGCCGGTCGCTCCGGCCGGTGTACTGCATGGCGAAGACGAGCCAGAGCACCGGTACCGCGACCGCCGGAACGTACGAGAGCTGTTTGAACGCCAGCAGCAACCGCGGCGTCGACGCGGCGAGATAGCCGACGTAGGTCGTCGACCAGCCGGCGATGGCCAGCACAAAGAGTCCGAAGGTGAAGGTCGGCTGGCGGCGGTCGTGTCTGGTGACCAGTGCTGTCCCGACGACGCCACCGACGAGTGCTGAGACAGCGTACGCGGCCAGCCAGTACTCCGCCATACTTGTTTCGTTCTCGGCGGCCGACGCTCACTAATCTATCCATTCTTCGCCCGACAGTGCTGTTCGCGGTCAGGCCGGTTGCGGGGCGTCGCCACCCGCTGGGGTATATAAAACCCGCTCGGATGGCCAGTTCGCCGCATCTTGACACCACCATACACTGGTATCGGATATATACCGGATTCCGACGACTAGTACGCAAGAACGGGCAGGGGTGCTGTGGTGGGGGTTTCGACCACGGGCACTGCCAGCGAGCTACACATGACTAGACATGGCCGACATAGGTGGGAGACAGTGCGAGAGACAGCGACAGGACCGAGCGCCGACGGGAGGCACCGATGAGCGACGGGCGCGCCGTGACGTTTGTCCTCACGGTCGGTCTCGTTCTCGCGGTGATTGTGGCCTTTCCGGCGCTCTCACCGGTCGGGACCGCCAGCGCGGTACAGTGTGCGGACGACGAAGTAGCGGTGGAAATAAACCTACTCAATGATAATCTTGGCACTACACCTCCAGCTGATCTCTACTACACGATTACCAAAAACGGGGGAGAATACGACGGAATCGTCCAAAATTGGGATTTGGAGGAACTCGGATCGTCGCCATATTTGATCGTGGATCTGGGGGAGTCACAAACTGGGGCGCTACACAAACTCACGGCGTGTTACACCGAAGGGCTGCCCCACGAGGTCCAACTGGAACAAGAAGACGGGTCTGAGACCAGTTTCTACCCCGGTATCGAAGATGAGTTAATTCTTGGCGTCGAGGGTGGTGTGCGGTCTGGGACTGTCGAAACAGAGTACATCAGCACTGAATACATCGAAGTACGGTTTCAGACGACGCTGAGTTGTTCTGCTGACGAGCGAAAGATCGAGATGGAGTTCGGTGGAGGGGGAGGCACCTACACCGCGTTCGTCGACGGCACCGAAATCCGAGTCGAGGACAACTCTCTCGAAAATGAGGAGGTGACGGAGACACGACAGATGTGCTTCGACTACGGGGACACTTACACGGTCGAGCAAAAGGGCGATCACACGGACCATGGCACGCTCCCAAATCCCGAAATTATGGATGTTAAATATCTCGATAGCAACGGCAACTACGTCCACCTCGGGCGTAACGAAGACATCAGCGCCACCAACCCGAACGCCAGAGTGACGTTCACGCTCAACCGACGGCCGGCTGCCGACGCCACGAAAGGCGGGGACACCTTCGGCGGTGAGACGAGTATCGTCGAGGGCCAGACCGATATCGCGTTCGACGGCACTGACTCGTCAGACCCCGACGGCAATGTGCTGTCGTATGAGTGGGCCTTCGGTGACGGCACCACTGCGACGGGCGCGACGACCACCCACAACTACATTGCCGCCGTCTCGACCCGCGGCGGGAGCGCGACGTTCAGCCCGGACCTCACCGTCGATGACGGACTCCCTGAAGAGAACGTCGACACGGACAGCGATTTCGCGACGATCACCGTCTACAACGACCTCGACGGTGACGGCCTCGCGGACGACGACAGCGCGACGGGGGTGCCGACCGACGACGACGACGACAACGACGGCATCGCTGACGCAGTCGAGACCACTTCGACCAGCACGACCGACCTGCCCGCCGGGGCGACCACCGTGACCGTCGGCGGGACCACCTATCCGGATTCTGACGGCGACGGCGACCCAGACCTCTGGGACACGGACAGTGACGGAGACGGCATCGCCGATAGCGTCGAGGGAAGCGGTGACACCGACAACGACGGGACCGCAGACTACCGCGACACTGATGTGGACGACGACGGCATCCCTGACGCGACTGAGGGAACGACCGACACCGACGGCGATGGCACCGTCGACTACCGAGATACAGACAGCGACGGCGACACGATTCCGGACGCGACCGAGGGCACGGCCGATACTGACAGCGATGGCACGGCTGATTTACTGGACACCGATGCGGACGGCGATGCCATCCTCGACTCGGTCGAGGGAACGGACGACACCGACGGCGACGGCGCGGCAGACTACCGGGACACTGACAGCGACGACGACGGCATCCCCGACTCGACTGAAGGGGCGACTGACAACGACAGTGATGGAACGGCTGACTACCGGGACACTGACAGCGACGACGATACCATTTTGGACGCAACTGAGGGAACGGACGACACCGATACTGACGGCATTGCGGACTTCAGGGACATTGATAGTGACGACGACGGCATCCCTGACGCGACTGAGGGAACCACCGACACCGACGGGGATGGCACCGTTGATTATCTCGACACCGACAGCGACGGCGACGGCACCGTCGACGCGACGGAGGGCACCACGGACGCCGACGGCGATGGCGCACCCGACTATCGGGATACCTCGCCACAGTTCACCAGCGGTGGAACCCTGCCCACCATCGGCGAGGACGCGACGGCCAACGGCGGGGCGACCGTCTCCTCGGTGGTGGGCGACGGGTTCGACAGCGCACACGCTGGCGACGACACCGTCGCCGGCATCGCTATCACAGCCGATGCCACGACGGCTGGCCAAGGCGTCTGGGAGTACTCGACCAACGGCGGGACGAACTGGCAGGCTGTCGGCGGGGTGACTAGTTCCGATGGGCTCCTTCTTGCGGTAGATAGCCGCCTCAGATTCGTCCCCGGAACTGACTACGCCGGAACTCCAGGTAGTCTGACTATCCATGCTGTCGACGACGGGTCAACTACCGCCTTCACTGACGGCACAACCCGGGAGACGTTCGATACGACCGCTGATGATGCGATGTCACCCGTCTCGCCATCGGGTGTCTCGGTTGGCCTCACTGTCGCTGATGCGCCAGAAGTCGCCTCCATTACGCGCGTGCGGCCTGCGTCGCCCACAAATGCAGACAGTGTCGACTTTGCGGTGACATTCACTGAACGCGTGAGTGGTGTTAGCGTGGATGACTTCACCGCAACGCAGGTCAGCGGCGATATCTCCGGGAGTGTTGGCAGTGTCGACAGTAGTTCGGGAACCACGCTTACTGTCACCTCAGAGGGTATCACTGGCGATGGAGACCTCCGGCTAACGCTAGTCGACGATGACTCCATCACTAACAGCAACGGCGTTCGACTTTCTGGTCACGGAACGAGTGGCGGAGCTGGCGATGGCCGCTACACGAACGGCGAGACGGTCACCGTCGACACCACCGAGCCGACCTTCAGCGCAGGTACCAGCAACGCTGCCTCGATAGACGAGGGCACGACCGGGACGGTTCTCGATGTGGCGTCTGACGACGATGCTGGCTCCAACTACGACACAGCTGTCACCTACACACTCAGTTCGGCCGCTGGCAGCGACGCCGCCGAGTTCAGCATCGACAGCGATACAGGCCAACTCAGCCTCGATACGCTGCAAGATTATGAGAGCCCGTCCGATGCTGACGGGGACAACAGCTACGAACTCACGGTCGCTGCCACCGACGACGTTGGTAACACCGCCCAACAGAGTATCAACGTTACAATCAACGACGTGAACGAACAGCCAACACTCGACACCAACGGTGTACTGACCGTCGACGAAGGGTCGAGTGGGACCCAAATCACAAGTGGATACCTCGAATCGAGCGACCCCGACGGCGATACACGCACCTACACGATTACCAGCGCAGTCTCCAACGGAACGCTGTTTATCGACGGTAGTGCCGGTGGCACCGACGATGACACGCTTGACGGCGAGTCAGCCATCGGCACTGGAAGCGTTACGCAGGCGGATATCGACGCCGGAAGGCTGCTGTACAGCCACGATGGCACAGAGACCACCAGTGATAGCTTTCGCTTCGATATGGGGGACGGTAATGGCGGCTCGGTGACGGATACCACGTTCTCGATCACTGTCTCCAGCGTGAACGACGCACCGACAGTCACACTCGGGCGTAACCAGACGGTTAACGGCACGACGAGCCAGCAGACGGTCGACGACTTCGCCACTTTCGCTCCCAGCAATCAAAGCGACGAGTCGAACCAACGTGTCGACGACTACATCGTGACCGCCTCCAGTGATCCCGATGGCGTTCTCTCGGCGGTCGACATCAACAACGACGGAACCCTCACCTACACCGCAAGCGACAACGTCGAGGGCACTGCGACTGTCGAGGTCGCCGTCGTCGATACCGGCGGAACTGCCAATGGCGGGACCAATACGTCGGCAGCCGACGCCCTTGAGATCACGGTCGATACCCGCTCACCGACGGTCGACAGCGCGAATGCGACCGCTCAGATGGTGACAGTCACGATGGACGAACCGCTGTCGACGGCCGCCGCGAACACACCGCCCGGCGAGAACTTTACTGTCACCGCCGGGGGCAGACAGGTCAACGTGAGCACAGTCGACATCGATGGGTCGACGATGAGCTTCGGTCTCGACAGTTCAATTTCGTTTGATGAGACGGTCACGCTCAATTACACGCGAGGACTCAACGTCCCTGCGGATCTGGCGACCAACCAACTTGCCAATTTTACCGGCCAACTAGTCAGTAACACCGTCCAGCGGCCGACCCGCGGCGGTTCTAACGGCGGTGGTGGCGGTGGCGACGACAGTGATAACGACAGCGACGGTGGCGACACCGATACTGACGGTGAGAGCTATGACAACACCACCGAACAGGATGCGAACGCGACAACTCAGACGGACGAATCGACCGCTGCCGTCCAAATCGAAACCGAGATTCAGGACACAGAGTCCGACCAACCGGGGACAACTGTCACCGTGGATGGCACCGATACGGTCCAGCAGGTCACCTTCGAGGAGGAAGGTGTCAGTGGGAGCCTGACGGTCATAGAATACGAAACACCACCGGAATCCATTGTGGAAGCGATCGAGACCCAACTGCAAAGCGGAGGGAGCCAGGACATCGCCAATACCTCGACACCCGGTGGGGATACCCAAGCAGGGACCGCGCAGTCGACACCAGACCGGGCACCTGAGTCAGCCACGTCCGCCGAAGACACACCGAGCGAGCGGTCACCCACCGACCGTGAAGCGGGAAGCCAGTCAGTCCGAGTCGTCACGATCATCGAGATATCTCCGTCCGACGAGCAGACGGCGCAGTCACCGGCAACCATCGATATCACCGTCAGCAACGCCGAGTTGGATGCTCCCCAGAACGCCGTCATTGTGCATCAGGCGGACGACCGCTGGGAACTGCTCGAGACGACGGTCGTCGAGACAGAAAACGGACAGACGACGCTGCGTGCCGAGACTGACTCGTTCTCGCAGTTCGCGGTCGTTGAGTCCGCGTCCGCCCAAGCGACAGACGGGCAGTCGCCAGCGACCACGGCCGATCCCACTGTCGAATCACCGACCGCCACGACCACGACCCCAGCGACCGACACTGGCAGCCCCACGTCCGGAACCCAGACCACGTCAGGGTCAGGGCCACTTTCACCTGGGCTAGTTGTAGTCGCACTGGCCGCTGTCGCATTGCTCGCTCGTCGTCACAATCGGCGGCTGTAACTTCGGTCTCGTGAGCAGGCGACAGTTCACTAGACAATGCCTCGCCATCGTTGAGTTCACTCAGAGGATGTGAGATCGGTGATCTTGCGTTGAATTCGATTGTGGAGTTGCTGAGCAGTTCCGTCGGTGAGATTTACTTCAGTATCTACCTCGATGCCAGGAATGTCGACGACGTCTTCGAGCGCGTCGCTGAGCGTCTGCTGGTTGGCTGGCAGGACACGCTCTTCGGGTTCGTCGGTTTGCCGGTCGTGTTCCTTCATCGCCAGTTGAATCATCATCGCTGGTTTTTGAAGCAGTTCGCCAGCGACCTCGAGGTACTCCTGGTGGGTATTCGACGCCCAGGAGCCTTCGTACTCATCGACGAGTGCAATCAACAGGGAGAGCTGGATATTGTACACGGTTGGTCGCGACGATGGAGATGCCAGCGTCGTGGCCCGGTCTGCAGCGGCCTCGGCGTACCGGTTGGCGACGCCCCAGTAGCAGTAGCAGGTGGCCGCATCGAACGGCAGCTCGTCAAAATCGTAGGCAATGGCCCGAGTTCTGCGAATCGCCAGACCGACCTTCACTAGGCGGTCGGCAATGTCGTCGTAGATCGCTTTCCACCACTCGTTGATAGGAACTCTGTCGTTCGCCTGTTCGTGGTCGGCGTCGGTTGCCTTCCCGTAGTGACGACGGGTGTAGCGCTTGCCCGTGTCGGGGACGATAGTCCCGGTCTCGGGGAAGTAGAGGATTGGTTTCGCCCACAGCGTCTGTGTCCCCCGGAAATCGTAGCCGGTCTCGAATCCCCCATAGACGACGAGATCTGATTCGGTTGTCCCAGAGACGCTGGTGACGCCGTCGATATCCTCCTCTATCTCAGGCTCTTCACTTGCTGTGACGGTGTGTTCGAGACCGGGACAGACGACGAACATCTTGAGGAGTCCACCCCAGTCGCGGTAGCTTGCCCAGCCGAACGCGCCGGTTTCTCCTCGTTGCTGGAGTGCTCCTACAATCGGTAGGTACGCCTCTTGCGGATTGATGATAGAGTATCG
>Ga0102935_1000403_pt1 | contig 15636 bp, 13 predicted proteins | sample SalPonR2_A_D2_MG_FD_78508 | JGI IMG/M metagenome (GOLD analysis project Ga0102935, IMG submission 78508) | Salt pond soil microbial communities from South San Francisco under conditions of wetland restoration - Salt Pond MetaG R2_A_D2_MG | ecosystem: Environmental > Aquatic > Marine > Intertidal... | reverse complement strand
TTGGTGACCCGTTGAAAGGTGGCATCGTTGGTGAGGTTGCCGCGACCGAGAGTGAGGCCTACGACGTAGGCGACCTCGTGACTGGCGAAGGACTCTGGGCTGAGTATAGTCTCCTAGATGCTGACGATGTGGCCCCAGTTGACCCATCAGTGGCACCGCCAGAAGCCTACCTCGGTGTCCTTGGGATGCCCGGCCGGACAGCGTATTTCGGACTGCTTGAGATCGGTGACCCAGCCCCCGGTGAGACAGTCGTTGTCTCGGGGGCAGCCGGGGCTGTCGGCTCGGTAGTCGGCCAAATAGCGAAACTCAATGGCTGTCGTGTCGTGGGCTTTGCAGGCAGCGATGAGAAAACGACGTGGTTGACAGAATCACTTGGCTTCGATGCCGCGATCAACTACAAGACAACGGATGACTATCAGGCTGCACTAACGGCTGCGGCACCCGATGGAGTTGATGTCTACTTCGACAACGTTGGTGGCCCGATCACCGATGCGGTCTTCACCCAACTAAATTTGGATGCGACTGTTGCTGTGTGTGGTCAGATCGCCCATTACAATGCTGAGTCGGTGCCGACCGGACCGCGTAAGCTTCCACAGTTGATTGCCCCCCGAGCGACCGTACAGGGATTGCTCGTTGGTGACTTTGTTACCCGGTTTGAGGTCGCCACTGACCAACTCAGTGAGTGGGTTACGGATGGAACGTTAGAACATCGAGAGAGTGTTGTTGAAGGGCTCTCGAACGCGCCCGAGGCGTTTTTGGGACTGTTCGCTGGCGACAATATCGGCAAGCAGGTCGTGCAGGTGACTGCGGACACGTAGGCGGTGGTGGAGCTGCGAACTACGGTCTTCAAGCGGCATAAAGCGAGACTCCAAAACAGTTTGAGAAACATATAGTTCGTCTTTTTATTTTTCTAAGTATGTGTTTAACAGCTGCCAGTTCCCATGGTTTCGTATCCGAAATCGGAGGTCAGTCGACGACACGCAGTCTGCTACGACTGTACTCCAGCAACCAGAAGCACGGCCTCAGAACCATCATGTTTCTCACTTATCTCAGCGAAAAGTATCTGAGCGATCATCGTGTTGCTGGTTGGTTTAACCACTGGATAGAGTAATTCGTTCGTTGCAGTATCGACTGGGGTATACGGTCGGTACTGTTCGTCGTTGAACTGGATCACCGTTTCATCGACCGCAACGTGATCCGGATTCTTTCCGGAGGTCGGCCGTAGATCAGCCCTGTAAATCCAGTTATGAATGGCTGATTTATACATTATAGAGGTATTGTTTGAAACTGATAGTTATACCAAAAGTAGCTGCTCGTTGAACGTTCCGCGAATGACGCTGTCACCGCCGGTTGGGGACTCCCGTCGACTCCGTTTAGTTAGACGAATTGAACTGTGTTGATCATGGCACCACTGAAGTTATGTACGCTCATGGAGAGTGGATCTGTAGAGGTATGAGTCAGGTTGCCGCGCGCAAGCGTATCTTAGAGACGGGTATCGTCGCGATTATTCGTGGAATCGAACCGAATGTTTGCACGGAGGTTGTCAGTGCTATCGCTGCAGGGGGAGTCGATGTTATCGAAATAACGGTCGATACTCCCGGAGCTATCGAAATGATCCAGCAGGTTTCAGCCGATCTTGATGATGTCGTTATTGGCGCAGGAACGGTTCTTGACCCTGAAACCGTCCGGGCCGTCCAGTTGGCTGGCGCGGAGTTCGTCGTCACGCCAACAGTCAACACCGATGTCATCGAAACGTGTGCTCGCTACGGGACACCGATTGCGACGGGTGTGATGACGCCCACAGAAGCCATCACCGCAACAGAAGCTGGCGCGGATTTCTGCAAGCTGTTCCCCGCTTCGACGAGCGGTCCCGAACAAGTCCGCGCGATCAACGGCCCGCTACCACAGGCATCGCTCGTTCCGACCGGCGGCGTCTCCCTGGATAACGCGGCGGCGTTCTTCGAGGCCGGCGCGGTCGCACTAGGTGTTGGAAGCGCGATCGTCGACGGCGACGCCATCGCCGCGGGGGAGTTCGAGACGCTCACCGAGACCGCAAGCGAATTCGTCGCCATGGCTGAGGCCCATCGATGACGGTAGACCTCGTCACGTTCGGCGAGACGATGCTTCGGTTGAGCCCGCCTGCTGGGGATCGATTGGAGACGGCGACCTCCTTGGAGTTCCGCACCGCCGGAGCCGAAAGCAACGTCGCCATCGCCGCCGCACGGCTCGGTGCGTCGTCGGTGTGGCTTTCGAAGCTTCCCGACTCCCCACTGGGCCGCCGCGTTACAAACGAGGTCAGACAGCACAGTGTCGAACCGCGTATCGAGTGGGATGACGAAGCCCGACAGGGGGCGTACTACATCGAACACGGAGCGACCCCGCGGCCGACGACGGTCATCTACGACCGCGGGGACGCATCCAGTACGACGCCCCACCCGACCGACCTGTACCGAGCGTCGCACCAGGAGGCCACGGTCTTCTACACGAGCGGTATCACTCCCGCACTCTCAGGGACGCTTGAAGAGACGACCAAGGAGCTGCTGGCGACGGCACAGGAGGCCGAAACAACGACTGTCTTCGACCTCAACTACCGCTCGAAACTCTGGTCGCCGGCCGCGGCACGAGAGACCTACGAATCACTGTTTGAGGCCATCGACATTCTTGTCGCCGCCGAACGCGACATTCACAACGTCTTGGACCGAGAGGGATCGGCCGAGGAACTCGCCGCGGACCTAGCGACCGACTTCGAGTTCGAGACGGTCATCGTCACCCGCGGTGATGAAGGTGCGCTCGCGGTTCAGGAGGGGGCGATTTACGAGCAGCCCGCCTTCGAGACCGACACCGTCGACGCCATCGGTACCGGTGACGCCTTCGTCGGCGGTTATCTCGCCCGACAGATCGCCGGCGACAGCGTCCCCGAGGCACTCTCGTATGCCGCAGCGACGGCTGCACTCAAACGAACCATCGAGGGCGACCTCGCGGTCGTGACGCCCGACGAAGTAGAAGGAGTGCTCGAAAGCGAAGACGGCGGCATCTCGAGATAAGAGCCAGCCGCGTTCGATTTTATTGAGCGAGTGTGACCGATGTAGCGGTTCAGCGATTCTCTTTGTAGTCCAAGAAGCTGTGATCCTGCATGACTGCGGTCCGACCGCCGTCGACGAGCAGACTCGTCCCGGTGATGAAGGCGGCCTCGTCGCTCGTCAGGAACGAGACGGTCGCGGCCACGTCCTCGGGGGTGCCGATCCGGCCCAGTGGGTGCATCGCTTCGACCCGCTGGCGGTCGTCGTCGCTGAGTTCTTTCCGGGTTCGTTCGATCTCGATCCAGCCGGGATTGATCGTATTCACGCGGATCCCCAGTGGTCCGAGTTCGAGCGCGAGTGCGCGCGTCATCCCATTGATGCCCGCCTTGACAGCGTTATAGGGAAACAGCCCCGGCATCGTCAGGAACGCGTGGTTCGAGGACATGTTGAGGATCGAACTCCCCTCGGGCATGTGCTCGACGGCGTATTTGACACAGAGCCAAAACGACCGGAAGTCGGTCTCGACGACGAACTCCCAGTCTTCAACTGTCGCTTCAGTCGCCGTCGTCTCGGTCTGGACTCCAGCGTTGTTGACGAGGATGTCGATCCGGCCGTACCGTTCGGCGGTTTCTTCGATGAGCTCCTGGATCGCTGTGGGGTCGCGCATATCGGCCTCGATGAACGTAGCCTCGCCGCCGTCGTCTTGGATCGCCTCGACGACGGCCCGCCCGTCGGCTTCCGACCGACCGTTGACCACGACCGTCGCGCCATCGGTGGCGAGTCGCTTCGCAACCGCTGCGCCGATACCCTTCGTCGAGCCGGTCACGATAGCGACCTCGTCGGCGTGTCGAGCCGACGCAGCGTTAGTCATCACCGGCCTCGGGGAAGGCATCTGGGTCACCCCGTCCGGTATACTCGGTCAGCAGTTCGATCTCCTCGGGGCGGTATGGGGTGCCATCATCGTGGAGGACATCGTGGAACCAGGTGTCGGTATCTTCGTCCTCGATAGCTTCCGCAATTGAGGTCTGTGCGGTGCTCCAGGGGAGGTTGGTCTGGATCTTCCCGTTGACAAAGCCCCAGGTGTAACAGCCGATCTCGCGGTCCTTATAGAGTGGCAGGTGCGTTCGGACGTGGTTATCCCGAGTTCGTGCCAGCCACTCCGTACAGAGCAGCGGTCGGTCGTAGGCTTCGAGATCTTCGAGCCGCTCTTTCGTGAATTCGAGTTCACTGTAGTCGTGGAAGGAGATCACGTCGGCGTGCTCGCTCCCGATCTGGTTTTGTTTCTCACGGTTGGGGTCCCAGTTGACACCGGCGGTGACCGGCTGTGTCGGGTCGGCCTCCCGGACCCACTTGAAGGACTCTCGAAGGAGTGGCAGGGTTTTCTGGTCCATTTCGCTGTTGCCCGGCTCGTTGTAGACGTCCCAGATGATGACCCGGTCGTCATCGCGGAACTCGCTGACGATATCGCGGACGTAGTCAGCCAGCTGGGGCCACGCCGAGCGGTCGACCGCGCGCTCGTGTCCTGGACTCGGCGTCCACTGACTGTTGTGTGTGTTCGGCAGTGGCTCTTTTTGCGGGCCGAGGTAGGGCTCGTCGCCCGAGAAGGCCACATCGTCGAAAAAGACGAACATTGTCGTCTGTCCGTGCCGGTCAGCAATCGAGAGGAACTCCTCCAGTCTGTCTTTGAGTCCCTCGGGGTCGTCCTCCCAGACGACGTACTGCAGGAACACCCGAAGCGTGTTCATCCCAGCGGCGTTTGCCCATGCGAGTTCCCGATCGATGGTCTCGGGGTCGAACGAGTCGGCAAGCCACATCTCGGTCGGGTTGACCGCCGTACTCGGCAGGTAGTTACACCCGACGAGCCAGTCCTGTTTGTCGTACCAATCCCATGCTTCTTCTGTGCTCCAGCGTTCGGTTGTCATTATTGTCGTGGTTGGTGTTTCGGCTGCGGATTATTCGGCTACGATACTCTGTGCGGGCCACCGATTCGTGTCACCACTCGGCGACGCTGCCGTCGTCGTGTCGCCAGACCGGGTTATGCCAGTCGACCACCTCCTCGGCGCGCTCGCGGACGTAGTCGGCGTCGATCTCGATGCCGAGTCCGGGGCCGTCGGGCAGATCCACGAAGCCGTCGTCATACTCGAAGACCGACGGATCGGCGAGATAGTCGAGCACGTCATTACCCTCGTTGTAGTGGATATCCAGACTCTGTTCTTGGATCAGCGTGTTCGGGGCGACGGCATCGACCTGTAGACACGACGCCAGCGCAATCGGCCCGAGTGGACAGTGGGGTGCCATCGCAACGTCGTAGGCCTCGGCCATCGCCGCGATTTTCTTTACTTCGGTGATGCCACCGGCATGTGAGAGATCCGGCTGGATAACGTCGACCGATCCGTTCTCGAAGACTTGCTTGAAGTCCCACCGCGAGTACATCCGCTCGCCCGTGGCGATAGGGGTCGAGGTCTGAGCGGCGATCTGTGGCAAGGCGTCGTTGTGGCCCGGCAACACCGGCTCCTCGATGAAGAACGGCTCGTGTGTTTCGAGCGCGCTGGCGAGCCGCTTGGCCATCGGTTTAGTGACCCGCCCATGGAAGTCAACACCGATGTCGACCCCCGGGCCGACCCGGTCGCGGACTTCGCCGAGACGGTCGACCGCTTCGGCGACGGCTTCTGGGGTGTCGACGCGGCGGAGTTCGGCCGTGGCGTTCATTTTGAGTGCCGTGAATCCGGCCTCGACTTTTTGTGCGGCGGCCTCGCCCACATCGGCGGGCCGGTCGCCACCGACCCACTGGTAGACCCGGACGCGCTCGCGGACCGGGCCGCCAAGTAGTTCGTAGACGGGTGCATCGAACTGTTTGCCCTTGATATCCCAGAGAGCCTGGTCGATGCCGGCGATAGCCGACATCAAGATCGGCCCACCGCGGTAGAAGCCACCGCGGTACATCGCCTGCCAGTGGTCCTCGATGCAGTGGGGGTCTTTGCCGAGAAGATAGCTGTCTAAGAGTTCCTCGACAGCCCCGCGGACGGTGTGGGCTCGCCCCTCGACGACTGGTTCTCCCCAGCCGACGGTGCCGTCGCTCGTCTCAAGACGGAGGAACAGCCACCGCGGCGGGACTTCGAACAGCTCGTAGTCAGTGATCGTTGTCATAGCTGTGTGGTTTCTGGAACCGACGTAGTGCTTCGTTCAGCGATGAGTCGTTCGAGCAGTACAGTGCCGACGGGGTGTTCACCGTGTGCCTCCCCGAGCTGGAACGTAGTGACACAGACTTGTCCATCACCAACTGAACGGGTGAGCAACGGACTCCCCCAGTTGGCAATCCAGCCCTGGACGTACTCGACGTGGATGTCGTCGTGGTCGGTATCGAGGTCCTCAACCAGCGCGTTCGGATAGATCCCCTCGAAGGCCCAGTCCAGCCGTTTGCTCCCGGTCAGATCCGTGATAAGGGGACTGTCGTGGGTGTACAGTGCCGAACAGAGGTTCCAGTCTTCGCCCCGGGGGAGTTCTCGATACTCGAAGAGGTCGTCTGCGGGCGTCTCTTCGTGGAGTCGCGGCATCAACAAGACGGTGCCGCCCGCCTCTGCATAGCCACGAATCGTCTCATCGAGCGTTGAGGCGACCGCGATATCCACATCGTCGGTCAGCTCGCGGGTCACCTCGTGCCGCGAGCCGATAAGCCGGTCTGCCACGTAGTTCTCTTGGACGAATACCGTCACGTCGTGGTTCGGTGTCCGTGCTGGCTTGACCACCGTCACCGGCACTTCGTTGTTCGCGGTCACTGACTCGGGGTCGCTTGCCGATTCACTATCGTCCGTGGACGCATTTTCGCCCGATGTCTCGCTGGTGAATGTGACGTCGAGTGTGTAGTGGCCAGTGTTGGCGGCCGGTGGCGTCAGTGCCTCGACCGTCCGCGGGCGTGATTTCGCATGGGCATCGACGGCGACCTCGAAACTCCCTTCGTCGACCGCCTCACCGGTCGCGTCGGCGCGGAGCGTCCACGCGACAGTCCCGCGGTGGACATCGCGGCCGTCGTTGACCACTGTCACCGAGGCGTCTACCTCGTGGCCACCCCAGACGACGTGGCTGTCGAGATCGGCGACGACGAGTAGCTCGCTGTTGATCGCGGCGAACTCGTCGTGGAACGCCTTCTGTTCGCGGCGGTAGTCGAGAATCCCGTTGAACTCCCACTCGATGTCGCTGAACTCGGTGATGATGTATCCCGAGATACCGTTGTGGACCCGCATCTGTTCGATGACGTCCTTGATCGAGTGGTACTCCCGCCACTGCCAGACATCGGTGAGTTCTGCGAGATCATCGAAAGTTCTCGAAAGCATGGACTCTTCGAAGCGTTTCTCGAAGCCAGCGGGCGACCGCAGGTTCGATTCGAGGTGGACCTGCCGTTCGTTCACTGAGTCCTCGGAGCCAGTCAAAAACGGGTGGTTGTACCAGTCGGGTTCACCGCCGTAGAAGGCTTCGAGGGCCTCGGTGTCCGACAGTCCCCACATCCCGAACTCGGAGACGATGACGGGTGCAGAGTGGGGATCTGTGTGGGTCGCAGCGTAGTTGTCCTCGGGATGGAACTCCATTGCGTCGAGGTCCTCGCCCCACGCCGCTGAGCGGTCGGGGCTGGCGAAGTAGCGGTGGTAATCGTTGATGTCGGTTGCGACGTGAGCCCACCCGGAGTTATCACAGATGAGCCGTGTCGGGTCCCAGTTCGTCGCCGTCTCGTAGAATTCCGCGAGGTAGGTCTGTTTTTCGGTATCCTCCCAGATGAACGGCTCGTCCTCGGCGTGGCCGATTCCCCACTCCTCGTTGTAGAGACTCCAGATGACGACGCTGGGGTGATTGAAGTCCCGGTCGATGAGGGCTTTGAGCTGTTGGCGGACCTCGGTCCGTGATCGCTCTGTGTACCGAGCAGGGTTGGCAGGCTCCTCCCAGACGAGGATGCCCATTCTGTCGGCGAGTTCGAGAAACTCGGGGTGAGCGGGTTTGATGTGTTTACGGAGCAGGTTGAAACCGAGTTCCTTGGCGATCCGGATCTCACGCTCGAAGAGGTCCTCATCGAGCGGCCGGTACAGCGTTTCGGGGTAGTAGCCTTGGTCGAGCGCGCCGCGAACGTACAGCGGTTCGCCGTTGAGATACAACTCGCCGTTTTCGCGTTCGATCTCACGCATCCCGAAGTAGTCGTCGTAGCTGTCGACGGTGTCACCATCAGTCGACAGTTCGACTTCGACATCGTAGAGTGCGGGCTGGTCGGGCGACCAGTAATCAGCGTTCGGGATCGATACCGAGAGCGAGGTCGGTGTGTCGGGATCGACCTGACAGGAGGCTTCTGCGATGGGGTCGCCGTCGCGTTCAACTCTTACTGTTGCGGCGAGGTCGTCGGGCGCATGGCGTTCGGCGACAGTCGTGAACTCCATATTGGCGGTGTCGTCGTCGAGATCCGGTGTGATCTTCACGTCAGAGACGCGGATCAGGGGTCGGGTTTCGAGTGTGACGGCCTGCCAGATGCCGCTGACGCGAGTGTACCACGGCTCGCCTTGCTTGCCGTGAGGAATCTCGCTGATATCTTCCGGGTCTTCGACTCGGACGGTGAGAACGTTCTCGCCGGCTTCGAGCGCGTCAGTGACCGGAATCTCAAAGGGGAGATACCCGCCGCGGTGGTCGCCGCACTCGATACCGTTGACGTAGACTGTCGCGTGATAGTCGACCGCACCGAACCGTGCGAACAGCTGCTTTCCGTCGGGGACCTCGTCGAGATCGATCGTCTTCCGGTACCAGACGACACCGGTATAGTCGGTTAGATCGTCGAGTTCTTGCCATGCGGAGGGGACCGAAACCGAAAAGCAATCATCGTCGGCAGGCCACTCCGCAGTGCTATACCACTCGTTGTCGATCCCGATATTCTCGGCATCTCGCCGAAGCTGCCACTGACCGTGTATCGGTCGACTAGAGCGGCCTGCGACGCTTTTCAGTGTGTTGTTAAGTCTCATACTGTGTGTATTGTACTTCGATTGGATTCTGCTGTAATAGGTTTTGAATGTTGGTATCTGGTACACTGTATCGAGAATCGCCTTAGACAGGCGATTCCGACACTGGCGTCGATGCGTCGGTTGGGTCGGGTGCGTCGAGGTCGTCTGCGAGGTACTCGACGTGATAGGAGAACGCCATCGCCGGGAACAGGAGGACGAACCCAATGGTCAACAGTGCCGTCACAACGGCGATGACGACGGTGACCAGTCCCAGCGCGAGCGCGGCCGCCGGCTCGCTGGCGGTCCATACGTAGGCTTCCTTGAGTGCGGAGCCGGGGGCATCGCCGTCGGCCATGGCGATAAACGTCGGTATCAGGGCAACGGTGAGATAGCTCCCGACGTAGAGCCCGGCGACCGCAAAGATCGATTCGAATCCCGCGAGCCTCAGGCCCCCGCGAACGGAGAGTGCTGCCGGGATGGCAAACACCATCGGCAGGAAGCTCAACAGTGCTGCGTGGCTCCCGTTGCTGCGGAGCACACCCATAACATGGTCCCGGTCGAGGCGACCAGTTTCGCGGAGCGACCGAATGGCAGCGTACGCGCCAAGGGTTGCCGGGCCAATTGTGACCAACGGCAGCGAGGCAACGAACCACGCCACACTCACCACGACTAATCGCGCACTGTGGTCGTAGACGAACCGAAGGGTTCGCTTGTGCGTGGGCCACTCTTCACCCTCGCCCGCGGAATTCTGTGGCGGCATTATCCTGTCGTCCCCTGCATTTGGACCGCGTTCACGAGGTGTTCCTGTAGGATGAGGAAGACGATGAACAGCGGTGCGGCCGCGATAAGCGTCGCTGCCATCTCAGCTCCCGGTTGGAACACTTGGGTCGGCTGTGTGGTGACGATACCGACCGGCAGCGTGAACGATGATTCCCCCTGCAACACGATCAGCGGCCAGAGGAACTGGTTCCACGTGTAGACGAAGGTGTACAGCGACAGCGCGGCTATCGCCGGCTTCATCAGCGGCAACACGATGCGCAGATAGATCTGGACCGTGCTGAAGCCGTCTATCTTGGCGGCCTCGATCACCGAGTCGGGAAGGTCCTGGAAGAACTGCGTGAACAGGAATACCCCGATCGGGATCGCGCTGAACGGCAGGATCACCGCCAGCGGGCTGTTGATGAGCCCAAACTCCGAGATGATCGTGTACAGCGGCACCATGTTCGCGTAGATCGGCACCATGAAGCTCGCAATGATCACGGTAAAGACGATGCGTTTGCCCGGCCAGTCGAGTTTGGTGAGCGAAAACGCGATCATCGAGTCCAAGATAATCACAAGCAGCGTCGTCGTCGCCGCGATGACGAACGTGTTCATGAACCACTGGACCATCGGCGCGCCCTCCAAGACGACTTGGTACCACTCGAAGGAGATCTCCGGTGGAATCCAGTAGGGTTGTTGGGAGAAGGCGAACTCCTCGGTCTTCAGTGAGGTCGACAGCATGTACAGATACGGAACGAGGAACAGGAACGCCGCTCCGTACAACGTCGCGTACAAGCCGACTGTTTTCGGGCGTGGAATATCCAGTTTGGATTCGGTACTCATGTGTCACTGCCTCCGACGAACCTGTAGTTGATGAGCGAGACGGCAACCAATACGACGAACAGGAAGTAGCCGATTGCGGCCGCATAGCCGAATTCCTGTTGGCGGAAGGCGACGCGGAACAGATACATCACGAGTGTCTGTGTCGAGTCGCCTGGGCCGCCGTTAGTCATGATGTAGACTTGGCCGAAGACCTGAAACGAGGCGATGAGTTGGACGGTAGTCACGAACATGATCGCCGACCGCATCTGCGGCAGCGTGATGTCCCTGAACGCACGCCAGGTGCTCGCCCCGTCGATGCGAGCAGCCTCATACAGGCGTTCGGGAACGCCCTGTCTGGCTGCCAGCAGGATGACGAAGTTGAACCCGACAGTCCACCAAATCGTCGCCAGTGCCACTGCCGGCATAGCGAAGGTGAAGCTGTTGAGCCAGGCTGGCGGGTTACTCATGAAGAACTCCAGGTAGTAGTTGAGCGGTCCGTATTCGGGCGCGTAGAGTTCGGCCCACATCAGCGAGACGACCGAGACGGTCAGCACGTACGGGCTGAAAAACACCGTCCGGAGGAACCGCTTGCCCTTGATATCCTGGTTGACACCGAGGGCGAGTGCGAGACCGAGTCCCACAAGCGTCGGCACCGTCAGCAGGACGAAGAAGACAGTCGCCCGAACGGCCTTCCAAAACGTCGGATCTTGGACCATCCGGACGTAGTTTTCGGCGAGGATGAACTCCGATTGGGAGGGGTTGAACGCGTTCCAATCGAAGAGGCTCATGTAAAGCCCCTTCAACAGCGGATACAGCAGGAACACGCCAAAGACCAGCAGGTAGGGAATCGCAAACAGCATACCGTCCCGTGCTTCCGAGTCGACGGCATCGACTCCGGGGAGTCGACTCAGAATCGCGCCTGTGTCTTTGGTTGCCATAAGGTTCTCCTGTCGGTTGTCATCCTTGGAGGTTGTTCGTCACGTCAGCGGCGGCCTGTGTGATCCCCTCTTCGGGGGATAGCTGTCCCGAGTAAATCTGGGCAATCGCCTGATTCACCGGCCGTTTGTAGTTCTCGTTGTTCGCGGTACTCGGCATGTAGGAGAGTTGGCCGTCCTGTGCCATCTCAGAGAACGTCGAGAGCGTCTTCTCCCAGACGGTCGCACTCTGGAGATCGCTGGAATCAAGCACGCCCTCCGCGGCGGGCAGGTGGCCCGCGTCGGTCCCCCACAGCAGGCTGTTTTGGGTGATCCATTCGGCAGCCTCGACGGCGGCTGCCTGTTTGTCGCTGCTGTTCGGCACGCCGAGGGTGTGGCTGTTGGCCCACGTCTGGGGCTCGGATTGACCAGGGGCGACAAAGGGTTTCGCCATGCCCCAGTCGAACTCCTGTTGTTGGAGCGCGCCGAAATACCAGGTACCGTTGATTGTCATTGCGAGATCGCCCGAGCGGAAGGCTTTGGTCCCACGGTCGTCGGTCGCGTCGGCCTGATCCCAGTTCCACTCGTTGGCAATGTTGTGATAGAACTCGGCGAGGGCGATGCCATCTGCACCGCCGAAGGCGGCTTCCGTATTGTCGGCATTGAGGAAGTCCCCTCCGCGGCCGTTCTGCCAAGCGATGAACTGCCGGACGAAAAACCGGAGGTACGGATCGGGATTAAACGCCTGTTTGTCGGTTTCGGCTGTGATCGTGTTGGCGGCCGTCTGCAGTTCTTCGAACGTCGTCGGCGGGCTCTCGGGATCGAGCCCTGCATCCCTGAATATGTCTTTGTTGTAGTACAGTCCGTTCGGGTGGGTGTCCAGTGGGAGTGCGAGCCGGTCGCCGTCGAACTCGGTTTCCTCCCAAATGGAGTCGACGTAGGCGTCGCTGGTGCCGTCACTGACCATCCCACCCAACGGCAGGAGCGCGTCACTGAACCGCTGAATCTCGGGTGTGTGGAACACGGCGAGATCCGGCGCGTCGCCACCCGTCATCGACGTGAACAGTTTGTCGTAGTACTCGTCGAAGGGCTGTCGCTGCCGCTGGATCTGGATATCATCGTGTTCTTCATTGAACTGGTCGACGAGGCCCTTCATTGCCTCCCCGTCTCCACCAGCGAACAGAGTCCAATACTGAAGCGTCGTCGTTCCCCCCGAGCCACCAGTGGAGGTGCCACTGTCACTAGCACACCCAGCGAGACCAGCGATTCCGGCCGCGCCTGCCACTTTGATAACCCGGCGTCTACTCGTCGGAGTTGCCGCTTGCTGCTTGCGAGACATCACCAAAGGCACTGAATACGATATATTTAATTGTTTTTATTGTAAGACCTAACTGTTAGACAAACAAATATTCTCATCGCTTAACAGTCGTCGTATTTTACAGTTAGCTAACTTTCACGAAACAGTATCGAACTATCACTAAAGATAACAAGGTATATATACGGAATCGTGGAACGTCCTCACGGTAGCACATGAGCAGAGTAAGCTTCAGCGATGTGAAAAAAGTATACGGTGACGTGCTCGCCGTCGAACAGGTGGATCTCGACATCCAGGACGGCGAATTCGTCTCGTTGCTCGGGCCATCAGGATCTGGCAAATCGACCGTCCTTCGGATGATTGCCGGGCTCGAAGACATTTCAAGCGGGCAAATCAGGATCGGCGACCGGGTGATCAACGACATTCACCCGCGGGACCGAGGGATCGCCATGGTGTTCCAAAACTACGCGTTGTACCCACACATGACGGTTCAGGATAACCTCTCGTATGGGCTCAGGCTGACATCCGACCTCTCGGATGATGTTATCGAGGAGCGCGTCAAGGACGCCGCCGAAATGCTCGGTATCAGCGATCACCTTGAGAAGAAGCCAGCCGGACTCTCCGGTGGCCAGCAGCAACGTGTTGCTACCGGCCGGGCCATCGTTCGAGAGCCCGAGGTGTTCCTGATGGATGAGCCGCTATCAAACCTCGATGCGAAGCTAAAAATGCATATGCGGACCGAACTCCAGCGGATTCACGACGAGTTGGGGACGACGACAATCTATGTCACTCACGATCAGGAGGAGGCGATGACGATGTCCGATCGGATCGTAATCCTCGCGGAGGGACACATCCAGCAGGTCGGCACGCCCGACGAGATCTACAACCGCCCTGCCAACCTGTTTGTCGCCGACTTCATCGGCAGTCCGGCGATGAACTTTTTCAATGTCGAACTCGACGGAAGCTCCCTTTCTGGGGAGGGCTTTACGTACCCAGTACCCAAAGACATCGCAGAATCGGTTCGTGACTCGACGACGAACTCGAAGCTGACGCTTGGTATCCGACCCGAAGACATCAGTATCACCGACTCGCCGACCGATCAGACGATTCAGGCGACCGTCGATGTCGTCGAGCCGGTTGGCAGCGACAACTACATCTACACACAGGTCGCCGACCAAGACGTAACCCTTCGTGTCTCCTCGGAGGTCAAACCAACACCCGGCGATACGGTTTCGATTCAATTCGATGTTGGGAACATCCACCTGTTCGACACGGAAACGGAACTGAACCTATTCGCACACACCGAACGATCCACAACACAACCGGCCGAATCCGCCTCATAGCACCGCCACCGAACTATCGGTTCTCACACAACGGAGCCAGTTATTCAACGTAGATCGAGTTGAGTTCGATGATGTTTGCGGCTCCCTTGACTAATTCCGGAACCTCCGTCGTGAGTTGCTCACCCTGCATCCTACTTTTCGGGGCTGCGATGCTGACTGCTCCATGAAGCGGGCTGTTCTCACTTGAGACGGCGGCTGCAACACACCGCATCCCCGGTTTGGCCTCCTCCATATCCAACGCATACCCCCGCTCGTTGGTTTCAGTGAGTGATTCGAACAGCCCCTCCCGGTCGGTGATCGTCTGTTCGGTAAATTCCGGCAGTCCATGCCGGTCAATGATACGGCTGACTTGGTCGTCGGGGAGTTCGGCGAGGATGGCCTTCCCAAGGGCACTACAGTGCATCGGTTCGCGGAGTCCGATCTCGTGTGTCGTCTGGATCGCCTCCTCGCCATGTGCCTTGTACAGAAGGACGTTCTGGCCGTGTTCCATCACGCTGAACAGGGCGAGTTCGCCGCTTTTCGCCGCCAACTTGTCGACCTCCTCGGCAACGATATCGAAAATGTTGGTGTTGTATTTGACTCGTTCACCGATATCGAGGAACCTGAGCCCGTTCTGATAGGCACCATCACGCTTGACAACGTAGGCCAACTCCTCTAGCCGGTCGAGATAGGCGATGACTGAGGGCTCCGAGAGGGTTGTTTCGGCCGCGATCGCTGCGGGAGTCCCACTGTCGATATCGCAGAGGGCCTCGATGATCTCGAAGACCGGGTCGACTCCACGGACATCCCGCGCTGTCGGCCGGTAGGTGCCGTCGACATTCTGGACCCGGCCGCGCTCGACGAGTGTTGCGAGGTGACGGTGGACCGCACTCTTCGAGAGCCCGAGGCTTTCGGACAGTTCTGTCACACCGGCCCGGCCGTGAGTGTCGAGATAGTCCAGGATCTCGAAGGCGGTCTCGACAGCTTGCACTGTTCGTGGAGCGGTCGCATCTCGTGTGCCCGATTCCATAGCACTACATTACCATCGTTGATGATATATCTTTCCCAAGAGAGAACAGTGAAATATATTGTTCGCTGAGAACGAACGACTGTCAGTTCGTTCGCGGTCTAGGCCTCTGGTGGGATAGCAACCCTGCATTCGGATAGCCGAATCGGTGTGGTCAATCGCTCAGTGCTGAGTTGGGCCTGGGCTGTCCAGAACGCGAAGCGCGGCGGCGATCTGGCCTGCTGATACCGCAATCGGTTCGTTTCCGATAGGCCCATCCGGATCAGCTGCAACTCGACCGACATCCATGAGTGCGTCCTCCGTGGGATCCGTCACGCCGAGATCCGACAGTGCAGTCGGCAAGCCGACCGAGGCTGCGAACGCTCTCAGGTCCGCCAGCGTCTCGTCGGATGCCCCTTCAAGTATGAGTTGAGCTAGCAGTCCGATCATCACTTTCTCGCCGTGCGTCGCTGACTCGGCACTGGGAAGCATCGTCAACCCGTCATGGA
>Ga0102935_1000400_pt1 | contig 15698 bp, 12 predicted proteins | sample SalPonR2_A_D2_MG_FD_78508 | JGI IMG/M metagenome (GOLD analysis project Ga0102935, IMG submission 78508) | Salt pond soil microbial communities from South San Francisco under conditions of wetland restoration - Salt Pond MetaG R2_A_D2_MG | ecosystem: Environmental > Aquatic > Marine > Intertidal... | reverse complement strand
TCCGGGAGCTGCGCCGCCTCGACGCGCCGGCCGAGACCGCGGTCCGCGGTCCAGACGTGGACGAGACGACGACCGACGCCGGCGTCGACGCGCCGGTCCGCATCCTCGTCGGCCTCGGCGGCAAAGCCGAGTTCGCCGGCGCGGTCCGCGAGCTCGCGAGCGACGTCGCCGCCGGGGAGATATCGCCCGACGCCATCGACGAGACCGACATCGCGGAGCGGCTGCTGTTCCCCGAGGAGCCCGACCTGGTCATCAAGACCGGCGCGGAGCGGCTCTCGGACTTCGCCATCTGGCAGTCCGTCTACGCCGAGCTCTACTTTACCGACGTGAACTGGCGGGACTTCCGCCGGCGCGAGTACCTCCGCGCGGTGTTGGACTTCCAGGACCGCCAGCGCCGCTTCGGTCGGTGAGGGGCGCGGGCGCGCCCCACCGAGCCCGAGCTACCAGACGAAGGCGAACAGGGCCGCGAACGTCACCAGCGCGCCGACCGTCGAGAGGATCGGCACGACGTTCTGCATCAGCACGACGCGGGCGCTCGTGCTCGGGTTGAACAGGTCGGCCGCCGACGGGACGTCGCTCGCGTCCCCCTCGCCGATCGCCGGCATCTCGTCGGCCGTCAGCGCGCCGACCGAGACCGTCGGCTCCTTCTCGCCTTTGATCCCCTGTCTGACCGTCACCGTGCGCGTCGCGCGGCCCCAGCCGAGCCCGACGATCGACATCGTCGCGATGATCACGAACGAGGCGGGGATGCCGACCGCGGAGAGGCTGATCACGATCCCGGAGGAGACGACCGCGACGACGATGGCGGCCGTCAGCGGGAGGTCGGTGATGTCGTTGCCGAGCGTGTCGAGCGTCCGGCGAGCGATGGTGAACGCGCCGACCGCGACCGCGGCGCTGCCGAGGAGGATCATCGGCGTCATCTCCACGGAGTCCAGCGCGACGAGCGGCGCGATGGCGTTCGCGATGTTCGAAGTCCCCGAGGAGAACGCCATCAGGCAGCCGATGGCGATGACGACGATCCCGCCCGTCAGCTCGCGCCGCGTCGTGTTCGGACCGAGGACCGGGCGCGGGACCGTCCCCGACCGGTCGAACTCGAACAGCGCCCCGTCGGTGCTCTCGATCGCCACCCAGCGGTCGATCGTCGAGTAGAAGTAGCGGCCGACGACGCCCGACACCCAGAACCCGATGATCGGCGCGACGAGCCACCAGATCGCGATCTCGCCCATCACCGCCCAGTCGAGGGTGTTCGTCGCGATGCCCAGTCCGGCGATGGCCCCCACCGCCGTCATCGACGTCGACGCCGGCACGCCGGCGAAGTTGCCGACGAACAGCGCGCCGCCGATAAAGAAGAGGACGATGATGCTCGTCTCCAGCGTGAACACGTTCGCGCCGGTGACGAGGTCCTCGCCGAGCGTCGTGACGACGCGCTGCCCCAGCGTCCCCGCGCCGATGAAGAAGAACACGGACATCAGCCCCGCCGCGCCCGCCTTCGATAACACGTCCGCGCCGACGGCCGGCCCGAACGCCGGTCCCGTCGTCGCCCCGCCGATGTTGTATCCGACGAACGCCGCCACCGCGACGCCGACGAGAAGAAGAACTTCGACCATACGTACAAGCAGACGACGCACGCGCTGTTAAACGGACGGGGTCCGTCCTCGTCGACCGCTTCGTGCGACGCGCTCCGATCGAACGGTCCGCGAGCCCGCGAAAGTGCGCAGTGAACGCCATCGGTGGTCACTCACGAGTATACCGACTGAGTCCAAACTCATCGGGGATTGGTTCACTGCGTTCGCAAAATGCACCGGCCGAGATTTGAACTCGGGTTGCAACCATGGCAAGGTTGCGTGATACCACTACACTACCGGTGCGTGCTTCGCATCCGCTACTTGTTCGGAGACTCACTTAAGTCTGTCACATCGGGACGGCGGGACCCTGCGGACCCCGCGCCGACCCGCCTCACCGCTCGCGTCGCCGGGCGATCTCCGCGGCGTGGGCGTCGTGGAGGTCGGCGAACGCCGCGGCCTCGGCGCGCTCCTGCGCCTCGTCGTCGCCGCGGTCGCGGACCCGGCATTTGATCGCCGCGAGCGCGTCGGACGCGCCGGCCGCGATCTCGTCGGCCACCGAGCGGGGGTCGTCGACCACGCGCGAGACGAGTCCGGTCCGGCGGGCCGCTTCCGCGTCGAGGACCCGCCCGGAGAGCGCGAAGTCGAGCGCCTCGCCCTCGCCCATCACCCGAGGGAGTCTGACGGTCCCGCCCCACGCGCCGAACAGCCCCAGAGAGACGCCGGGCTCGCCGAACGTCGCCCGCGGCGTCGCGACGCGGACGTCCGCGGCGAGCGCCAGCTCCACGCCGCCGCCGCGGGCCGCCCCGTCGACCCCGCAGACGACGACCGACGGCGACTCCTCTATCGCGGCCGCGACGCGCTGTCCCCGCCGCGCAAAGGCCTCTGGGTCGTCGAGCGCGCCGACGACGTCGAGGTCCGCGCCGGCGCAGAAGGCCTCGCCCGCGCCGCGGAGGTACGTCACCGGGGGGCGACCGTCGCTCTCCGGCGCTTCGAACGCCTCGCGTAGGTCGGTCAGGTCCGCCGGCCGGAGCGCGTTGCGGGCCGCCGGGCGGTCGATCGTGACGACGCGCACGTCGCCGTCGGTTCGGGTTCGGATCACGGGACGGAATCCCGTTCGTTTCCAAAGGTCTTTGCCCTTCGCTCGTCTACCGGATAGCAATGGACGATGCCGCGCGAGCGCGTGACGCTGCGCGCGAGGCGCTCGCGGACGTCGAACCCGAACAGCTCCGCGAGGCCCTCGACGCCCGGATCCTCGACGCGGCGGTGACCCCCGGCGTGCTGGCGCTGGTCACCGCCCGCGCGCTCGACCCCGACGTCGACCTCGGCGACGTGGCCGACCGCGCCGCGGGCGTACAGCTCATCTACGAGGGGCTGCGACTCACCCGCACGGTCGCCCGCGAGGAGCCGTGGGTGACCGCGCCGACCGCCGCGGCCGAGATCGACGCCGACATGGAGATCCTCGCCGCCGACGTGCTCGTCTCTCGCGGCTTCTCGCTCCTCGCGCGTACCCACGCCGCCCGCCCCGCGGTCGACGTGGTGCGCGCGTTCGGCCGCGACCAGACGCTGCGCGACCGCGACGAGACGGACGCCGACGCCGCGGCCGCGCTCGACCGGAACCTGGAGGTCGACGCGCTCGAACTCGCGGTCGTCGCCGGCACCACCGCGGTCGGCGGCGACCCGCCCGAGGAACTGCTCGAATACGCCCGCGACCTCGCCGCCGACTGCGACGGCGAGTTCCCGCCGGCCGGCCGGGCGCTCCCGGAGGCGACCGCCGACCGCATCGCCGACATCTCGGACCGCGCCGTCAGCGCGACCGACCGCTGACCGGCCCGGGGACGACGCCGGAGGGCGTCCCGATTCCCGGACGCCGCGCCCGCGGATCGAAACCCATAAAGTCGAATCCGGTCAACGACTGATTGCGTGCCTGGGTAGCTTAGCGGTAAAGCGCGTCCTTGGTAAGGACGAGACCCCGAGTTCAAATCTCGGCCTAGGCTCTCCTCGCAGTACGCGCCTTTTTTGCTCCCGCTCGTCGTGACGCTGTATGGGAAAACACGAGCGCGGCTGGGTCGAGGCCACGGAGAAGCTGACCGCCCAGATCGCGAACGGCGACGATCCGGACGACGATCTCTCCGATGCGGGTCGGCTCGACCTCGCAGAGGCCCTCGCCGACCGGCTCCGGAGCGACTTCCCCGACGTGACCGCGGTGCGCCACGCCGGCAACTCCTACGACTCGCTCGGCGACCTGATCGTCGAGACGCCGGACAGCGAGACGTTCGTCGAGGCGAAGTTCGTCGCCGGCGGCGGCACGCGGGCGAACCTCGGTCAGGACACGCTGACGCAGTTCGAACTGTTCGAGGACGCGACGGCGTGGAGCGACTTCCGCGAGGCGATCGGGTTCCCCGAGGACCGCGAGGCGCTGCTCCGCGAGTTCGACGACTATCCGGGCGACGTCCGCGACTGGTCGTACAAGTCGGCGGTGTACGACCGCGCCAAACACCTCAAGGACGTCCTCGACGTGTCGCGGGGCCAGAACACCGGCTCGCGGGCGGACGAAGTGCTCGCGGACCCGGACGCGACTGAGACCCAGCGGGAGGCGGCGCGGATCGTCGACGCGATCCTCGACCTCGACCGCGAGGAGAAGCTGGCGTACTTCGACCACCTCCGCGAGGCCGAGCAGAACCCGCGCAACGTCGAGACGTTCGCGCACCTGATCGTCTGCGGCTACCACACCGCCGACGCGCTGGCGGAGCACTTCGACGGCGACCTCGACGAGATCAAGCGGCTGCTCGAGGCCGACGCCTATCGCCTCTACGAGGTGAACAAGAACAGTGGAACGGTGTCCGTCGAGAACCCGTCGGAACTGCTCGCCGGCTTCGACTGGCGGGACACCCGCGTCGAGGTCCCGGAGGACGGGACCTCAGTGAGCGTGGTGACTGGGCCGCCGGACGACCGGCGGCGCGTGCTGAACATCGCCTACAACTGGAAGAACAAGTTCCAGGGGATCCAGACGCCGTCGATGAACGTGTTCGTCCCCGAGGCCTGAACCGGGGGCCGGAGGCGGCCGCCGTCAAGGCCCCGGCGACCCGCACCCTTTTGCGCTCGGGCGCCAAGGATCACGCATGTCACGCGGCCGCCGGAAGCCGGACTGGCTGAAGTCGCGCCCGCCGTCCGGGAGTCGGTTCACGGAGATCAAGTCCACTCTCCGCGAGCACGACCTCCACACGGTCTGCGAGGAGGCGAACTGCCCGAACATGGGCGAGTGCTGGTCTGGCAACGACGGGCCGGGCACGGCGACGTTCATGCTGATGGGCGACCGCTGCTCGCGCGGCTGTAACTTCTGCGACGTCGAGACGGGCGGGATGGAGGCGCTCGACCCGGACGAGCCCGCCAACGTCGCGGACGCGGTCGCGGAGATCGGACTGGATTACGTCGTCCTCACGTCGGTCGACCGCGACGACCTCGCGGACGGCGGGTCGGCGCACTTCGCCGAGACGATCCGCGAGATCAAGCGCCGCGACCCGGAGATCCTCGTCGAGACGCTCATCCCCGACTTCCAGGGCGACCCCGAGGCGATCCGTCGGATCATCGACGCCGGCCCGGACGTGATCGCGCACAACGTCGAGACGGTCGAGCGCCTCCAGTGGCCGGTCCGCGACCGTCGCGCGAACTACGAGCAGTCGCTCGCCGTCCTCGACCAGGTCGACCGCGAGTCCGACGTCCACACGAAGACGAGCCTCATGCTCGGCGTCGGCGAGTACGACCACGAGGTGTACCGCACGCTCGGCGACCTCCGCGAGGTCGGCGTCGACGTGGTCACCTTCGGCCAGTACCTCCAGCCCTCCCGCTCGCACCTCGACGTGTTCGAGTACGTCCACCCGGACGTCTTCGAGACGTGGCGGCGCGTCGCCGAGGAGGAGTTCGACTTCCTCTACTGCGCGTCGGGCGCGATGGTCCGGTCGTCGTACAAGGCCGGCGAGCTGTTCGTCGAGGCGCTGCTGCGCGAGGGCCGCTCGCCCGAGGACGCACGCCGCTGCGCGCGGGCCGCTGGCGGCGACTGAGCGCCGGCGGACGCGGGCCCCGCGGCGGGCGCTCCCGCCCCTGAGCGGAATTGCGGGCTGTCAGGCGTTTTCGAGGTCTCGATCTTTGTCCGAACAGCGAGTTATTTACCTCTCGGTAACTCACCCTGCGTCAGTGACACGCACACATGGGAACAACTGACTCGTCGATCGTCGACTCGGCGCGGGCCCGGCCGGGGCTTCTCTTCGTCGTCCTCCTCGGCGGCCTGCTCCTCGTCGACCTCGCGGCGAAACTCGCGGGCGTCGGCCTCGGTCCGATCGGGGGGTCCCTCTCGGTCGACCGGCTCGGCTCGAACCTCTGGAACGGCATCGTCATCGGCCTCGTGATCGGGCTCGCCGGCATCGGGCTCTCGATGACGTACAGCATCCTCTCGTTCGCGAACTTCTCGCACGGCGACCTCGTCAGCGTGGGCGCGTTCTCCGGCTGGGGCGTCGCCTTCCTGATCGCCGGCTTCGGCGACATCCCGGCCCGCGCGCTCCTGACGGTCCGCGACGCCGGGAGCGCCTCGCCCGGCGACATCGGCGCGCACATCCTCACGACGCCGGGCGCGATCCTCGTCGGACTGCTCGCGTCGTTCGTCGTCACCGCGGTCCTCGCGGTGGCGCTCGACCGCGCGTTCTACAAGCCGATGCGGGACCGCGACGGGATCTCGCTGCTCATCGCCTCCATCGGCGCGGCGCTCATCGTCCGCTACCTGCTCCAGTTCGGCTACGGCTCCGACCGGCGCGGCGTGACCGCCAGCGTCGAGGCATCGAACCTCGCGTTCGACCCGCTCGGGCTCTCGGTGAACGCGCACGAGCTCACCATCCTCGTGGCCGCGGTCGGCCTGATGCTCGCGATGCACGGCATGCTCCAGCACACGAAGCTCGGCACCGCGATGCGGGCGATGGCCGACAACAAGGACCTCGCGCTCATCACCGGGATCCCGGCCGAGCGCGTCGTCACCGCCACATGGATCATCGGCGGCGGGCTCGCGGGCGCCTCCGGCTACCTCTACGTCCTCCTCCGCGGGACGATCCAGTTCGACTTCGGCTGGCTCCTCCTGCTCCTCATCTTCGCGGCCGTGATCCTCGGCGGGATCGGGTCGGTGTACGGGGCCATCGTCGGCGGCCTCGTCATCGGCGTGGTGTTCACCACCTCGACGATCTGGATCCCGTCCGACTTCAACCAGGCCGCGGCGTTCGCCGTGATGATCCTGATGCTCCTCCTGCGCCCCGAGGGGCTGTTCAAGGGGGTGTCGACGGCGTGAGCGACGCCGACGTCCCCGGCGGGCCGCAGGGCTCGTCCGACGCGCCGGAGAGCGCCACGGCGGCGGTGATCGAGGCCGCCCGCGAGAGCGACCTCGGGCTCGTGGTCGGGACGCTGCTCGCGGTGTACGCCGCCGCGGCGCTGCTGACGTTCTCCGACGGGCTCAACAGCGTCGTCGGGCTCTTGGAGACGCTGACGTTCCTCGGGCTCGTCTACGCGCTCACCGCGCTCGCGCTCAACCTCCAGTGGGGGTACACCGGGCTGTTCAACATCGGCGTCGCCGGCTTCATGGCCGTCGGCGTGTACACGATGGGGATGGTCGTGCGGTCGCCGGACCCCGCCTTCGGCCCGCCCGGGCTGGGGCTCCCGCTCCCGGTCGGAATCCTCGCCGGGATGGGGATGGCGGGCCTGCTCGGCGCCGTCGCCGCCCTGCCCGCGCTGCGGCTCAAGGCCGACTACCTCGCCATCGTGACGCTCGGGCTCTCCGAGATCGTCCGCCTGTCGCTCCAGTCGAGCGCCTTCGACAACTTCCTGCGCGACACGATCGGCGCCGGGACCGGCGGCGGTCGCGGGATGGGGATGCCGGACAACCCGGTCCGCGACCTGTTCCTCGTCGACGGGCAGGCGGGGACGCCGACCGCGTTCGGCGACCTCGTCTTCGGGGTCTTCGGGACCGACGGCCTCGGGATCGCGCACCCGATCCTCATCGGGTGGGGGTACATCGCCGTGCTCGCCGGCTTCCTCGTCGGGTTCTACCTCCTTCTCGAACGCCTCGGCCGGTCGCCGTTCGGCCGGGTCATGAAGGCGATCCGCGAGGACGAGCTCGTCGCCGACTCGCTCGGCAAGGACGTGAACCTCGTGAAGATCAAGGTGTTCGTCATCGGCTGCGCGCTGATGGGGCTCGCCGGAATTCTCTGGTTCGGCAGCCAGGGCAACGTCTCGCCGACGCCGCAGTTCCGGCCACTCCTAACCTTCTACGTGTTCATCGCGGTGATCATCGGCGGCTCCGGCTCGAACACCGGCTCCGTCCTCGGCGGTATCGTCTTCGCCGCGGCGCTGTTCGAGGGGCCCCGGCGCGTCGGCGCGACCGTCCGGGGGCTCATCGACGCGCAGACCCCGGCGTCGTTCGCCGACGCCGTCGCGTCGCTGGACCCGGTGACGTTCCTCGCGTACGCGACCGACAACATCGCGCCGCTCCAGTTCGTCTTCCTCGGCATCGTCCTAGTGTTCATCATCCACCGGCGGCCCGACGGGATCCTCGGCGACCGGATCGAGACGGCCGCGGCCGTCGACCTCTCCGAGCGGCCCGCCGGAGGTGACGCCGATGAGTAGCGACGCGCCCGACCCGCTCGACGGCGGCACGGCCGACGCGGTCTCCGCCGCGGACGCCACCGACGCCGAACCGGAGTCGAACGACAGCGCGGTCGAGGAGGCGGCGAAGCACATTCCGTCGGGGCCCCCCTCGGGGACACCGCCGCTCCGCGTCGAGGGGCTCGTGAAGCGGTTCGGCGGCGTCACCGCCGTCGACGGGGCCTCCTTCGAGGTGGAGTCCGGGTCGCTGACCGGCCTGATCGGGCCGAACGGCGCCGGGAAGTCGACGACGTTCAACTGTATCACCGGCGTCCACGAGCCGACCGCCGGGTCGGTGTACTTCGAGGGCGAGGACATCACCGGGCTCAGGCCCCACCGGATCGCGCGGCAGGGGCTGGTCCGGACGTTCCAGATCGCCCGGGAGCTCGCCGAGATGACCGTCCTGGAGAACCTCATGCTCGCGCCGCAGGGGCAGATCGGCGAGTCCGCGATCCGCGCGGTCACGCCCGGGCTCCGCGGCGCGGTCGTCGAGGAGGAGACCGACCTCCGCGAGCGGGCGTGGGAGACGCTGGAGTTCTTCGAGATCGACCACCTCGCGCACGAACACGCGGGGAACCTCTCCGGGGGCCAGCGGAAGCTGCTGGAGATGGCCCGCGCGCTGATGACCGACCCCGAGATGGTGCTGCTCGACGAGCCGCTCGCCGGGGTCAACCCCACGTTGGAGGAGAAGCTCCTCGACCGGATCCACGAGCTGCGCGCCGACGGCTACACCTTCCTGCTGGTCGAGCACGACATGGACGTCATCATGGAGAACTGCGAACACGTCATCGTCATGCATCAGGGCAGCGTTCTCGCCGAGGGGACCGGCGACGAGATACGGAACGACGAACGGGTCATCGAGGCGTACCTAGGTGAGGACCTATGACCGCCGACGCCGCGGCGGACGACCCGGAATCGGTCGACTCGGGCGAGACGGAACCCGCTCCGGCCGAGGAGACGGGAGCGGCCGCCGCCGCCGGCACCGACGCGGCCGCCACCGCCGGCACCGACCACGCGATCGGCGGCGACGCGATCCTGCGGCTCCGCGACCTCGACGCCGGGTACGGCGATCTCCAGATCCTCTCCGACGTCGTCCTCGACGTGGCTGACGAGGAGTACGTGACCATCGTCGGCCCCAACGGGGCCGGCAAGTCGACCGTGATGAAGACCGTCTTCGGGCTCACGACCCACATGGGCGGCACCGTCGAGTTCGAGGGGCGGTCGATCCAGGGGCTCGCGCCGGAGCAGATCATCCGCGAGGGGATCGGCTTCGTCCCGCAGAACGACAACGTGTTCCCCGGGCTCAGCGTCCGCGAGAACCTCGAGATGGGCGCGTACATCCTCGACGAGGTGCCCGAAGACCAGATCGAGACGATCTACGACCGGTTCCCGATCCTCCGGGAGCGCAGCGACCAGAAGGCCGGGACGCTCTCGGGCGGCCAGCGCCAGATGGTCGCGATGGGGCGCGCGCTCATGCTCGACCCCGACCTCCTGCTGCTCGACGAGCCCTCGGCCGGCCTCGCCCCCGACCTCGTCTCCGACATGTTCGACCGGATCGACCGGATCAACGAAGGCGGGACGGCGGTGCTGATGGTCGAACAGAACGCGAAGGAGGCGCTGCGCCGCTGCGACCGCGGCTACGTGCTGGTGAACGGCGAGAACCGCTACACGGACCGCGGCGACGTGCTGCTCGCCGACGAGGACGTGCGGCGCGACTTCCTCGGCGGATAGGGAGGCGTCGCCTCGCGGACGGCGGTACCGGTCGCAAAAATCGGTTCGGCGGCGGTCGGACGACTCGTTACTGGTTCAGCACGCTCGACCACTGGCTGGTGTACGTCGCCTGGTTCGGCTCGAAGGAGACGCGCTGGTCGACCGTGCCGTCGCGCTCCTGGAAGGCGTTGACGTACGACTCCTCCAACGACTGGCCGTAGGCGTCGTTGAGGTACAGCGTCCCGGAGCTCGACGCGCCGACCGTGTCGCTGACGGCGAGGTCGGCCATCGCGGGCCCCTGGAGCAGGTCGGAGGGCGCGGTCCGGAAGATGTAGCCGTTGTCCTCTAAGTCGGTCACGTTCGGGTCGGTCGACGACGGCGAGATGCCGACGACGCCGTTGGGGATGAACACCTGCCCGGAGACCTGGAGGTTGACGTTCGACGACGCCGGCCCGACGACCGCGCCGAAGCCGGCGTTGACGAGGGCGTTCGCGCCCGAGATGCCCGCCTGCGGGTCCGTCTGGGTGTCCTCCACGCGGGTCTCGACGTCGACGTTGATGCCCGCGTCGTTGACCTGCGTGGCCGCGAGCAGCGCGCCGTCGCGGATCGGGACGCCGAGCGGCCCGAGGTCGCCGGTCTCCGGCATCAGTACGCCGATCCGGGCGGTGAAGGAATCGACGCCGACCGGGTCCGCGGCCGTCGCGTTCTGGTCCTCGTCGGAGAGCTCGTTGCCGAACTCGACGGTGTCGAGGGTGACGAGCTCGCCGTCCTGGAAGTCGATGATGTCGTACGCGGCGGTGGAGATGTCGCCGTTGACGTCGAAGTTGACGCCCGAGGACGCGCCCACGTAGTGGACCGGGTCGCCGGCGGCGACCGTCTCGACGGCCTCGGGGAGGTCCGCCGGCCCGAACTCGTCGCCGCCGGGATTGGCGACGGTCCGGACGCGGTCGCGGATCGCCTCGCCGCTGTTCTCGCCGGCGGCGGTCGCCGCGAGGATCTGGATCGCCATCGCGTCGTACGCCTGCGCGGTGAACACGCCGGGCCCCTCGCCGTACTCCTCCTCGTACGACGAGGTGAAGAACTCCGCACCGGGACCGCCGGCCGAGGGCGCGGTGCCGATGACGTTGTTCATGTCGTTGTCGACCTCGCCGGGGAGGTCGCCGTCGATCAGCCCGTCGGGGACGATGATGTCCAGGTCCGGCGCGCTGTCGGCGAAGTCCGAGTAGAAGTCGCGGAACAGTTGGATACCGGACTGCGGGAAGCCGACGACCATCACGGCGTCCGGGATGCTGTTCTGGTCGCCGCCGTCGGACCCGTCGTCACCGTCCATTCCGTCGCCACCGTCAGAGCCGTCCGATCCGTCGGAGCCGTCGCCGCCGTCGGAGCCGTCGCCGCTCTCCGTCGAACAGCCGGCGAGCCCCGCGATGCCGACCGCGCCGGCACCCTTGAGTACGTCGCGTCGCTGGATTCTTCGCTTCATCCTGTGAGCGTATACCATACGAGCCGTTATAAGTGTATCCACGATCACAAATACGACGGCCCCCGAATTCGACGGACCGAACGGCGTTCGCCGGGGCGAGATGCGTTCTCTCGCCGGTCCACCGAAACGTCGTCGAGCGCCGCGGCGACGTCGTGCGCACCCCCTGACAGGAAACCCCGCCGGCGTCGCGAGCGCGACCGGCCGGCCTCAGTACCCCTGTGCGTTGCCGTCCTTCCGCGGCTCGGTGGCGGCCGAGAGGACGCCGTCGCGGCTGCGGGCTATCTGGGCCCCGCCGAACATCACCGGCGAGAGCGTCCGCACGTCGTGGCCCTTCCGGACGAGCTTGGCCGCGGCGTCGTCGTCGAAGTGGGGTTCGAGCGCCAGCTCGCCGCTCTCGCGGTAGCGCCACCGCGGCTCGTCGAGCGCGCGCTGGAGCGGCATCTCGTAGTCGACAAGGTTCGAGATCACCTGGACGTGGCCCTGCGGCTGCATGTACCCGCCCATCACGCCGAACGCCGCCCAGTCGTCCTCGTCGAACCGGACCACGCCCGGGATGAGGGTGTGGAAGGGTCGCTTGCCGGGTTCGAGGCTGTTCGGGTGGTCCGGGTCGAGCGAGAAGGACGCGCCGCGGTTCTGGAGGGCGATGCCGGTGTCGCCCGCGACGAGCCCGGAGCCGAAGCCGGCGAACCGCGAGTTGATGTACGAGACGACGTTGCCGGCGTCGTCGGCGACGGTGAGGAGGACGGTGTCGGCGTCCTCGGCGTTCGCGTCCGGCACGCCGAAGGACACGTCGTGCGAGGCGGTCTCGCCGATACCCGCGGCGCGCTTCGTCGCCCACTCGCTCGACGCCAGCGGCGGGATCTCCTCGTACTCCGGGTCGGTGACGTAACGGTGGCCGTCGTGGAAGGCTCGCTTCAATGCCTCGGCGAAGTAGTGGACGCGTTCCGGCGAGTCGTAGTCGTACTCGCCCGCGCCGAGCTCGGACGCGACGTTGAGCGCCTCCAGCGCGATGAGTCCCTGGTTGTTCGGCGGGAGCTCGTACACCTCGGCGCCGTTGTAGGTGGTCGACACCGGGTCCGGCCACTCGACCTCGAAGTCGGCGAGGTCGTCGACGGTCATGAACCCGCCCTGCGACTGGACCTCGTCGGCGATCGCCTCGGCGATCTCGCCCTCGTAGACGACGTCGGCCCCCTCCTCGGCGATCTTCTCCATCGACTCGCCGAGCCGCGGGAGCGTCACCGTCTGCCCGACCTCTGGCGGCTCGTCGTCGAACAGGAACGCCTCGCGGGCGTGGTCGTCGGTGAACAGCGCGTCGGCGCTCGCCCAGTAGGAGGCGATGACCTCCGATACCGGGTACCCCTCGGTCGCGTAGCGGATCGCCGGCGCGAGGGCGTCTGCGAGCGTGAGCCGCCCCAGCTCCTCGACGGTCGCCTCCCAGCCGCGGGCCGTCCCCGGGACCGTGACCGCGTGGGGCCCGTAGAACGGCATCCCGGCCTCGCCGGCGTCGTCGACCGCGTAGCCGCCGTCGTCGGGGTAATAGGAGTCCGCGTTCTCGTCCTCGGCGAGCGCCCCGCGGACGTTCTCGATCGTCGCGTCCGCCGGCGCCCCGCCACACGAGCGCATCGCGCCGACCTCGCCGTCGGCGGTCCGGTACAGCGCGAACACGTCGCCGCCGAGCCCGGTCGAGGTGGGCTCGACGACGTTGAGCGCGGCGGCGGTCGCGACCGCCGCGTCGAACGCGTTACCGCCGTCGCGCAACACTTCGATCCCCGCCTGGCTCGCGAGCGGCTGGCTGGTCGCCACCACGCCTCGCTCCCCGTACACGGTCGACCGCCGCGAGGTGAACCGATCTAAGTCTGGCTCCATACTCTCGATCCGGTCGCCCGGCAGATAAACATCGATCCGGATCTATCCGGTCTGTTCGCCCCCGACCGAACGATCTGCCACCGGAAGGTGGGGCTCGGTTGCGCTTCGCCAGACAATAGTGAACGATCATGTCAATATGTCCAACTGTCACCGAATCGGTCAATTACTGTACGGATGACGACCTAATGTACTGAATAGAATAGTTTTTAACGACCGACGTGTACGTGTTGGTATGTCTCACTCTGACAACGGACAGACGAAATCGGCAGCGACTCGCCGACGGGTTCTCGCCGCAATGGGCGGTGCGAGCGTTGTCGGCCTCGCAGGTTGTGTCGGCGGCGACGGCGGCGACGGGTCCGACGGGTCCGACGGGTCCGACGGCGGCGACGGAACGAACGAGTTCGTGGCGTCGGCCGGGGCGAACCCCGGGACGTTCGACCCGACGATCATCACCGACGCGACCTCGAACTCAGTCGTCGGGACGATGGCGTACGAGCGGCTGGTCGCGCTGACCTTCGACTACTCCGAGGTCCGCGGCGAGCTCGCCTCCAGCTACGAACAGGTCGACGACACCACCTTCCGATTCACCCTCCGCGAGGGCGTCACGTTCCACAACGGCGACGAGTTCACCGCCGAGGACGTTCAGTTCTCCATTAACCGGACGAGCGGCACGACGAACGACGCCGACGTCTCGTTCATCGAGAACGTCGAGGTCCTCGGCGACTACGAGATCGAGATCACGTCGACCGACCCGCACGCGCCGTTCCTGAACGACCTCGCCGCGGTCCCGATCCTCACGAGCAAGACGGACGCGATCAGCGAGAACCCCGAGCAGGACGACCACGACTTCACCGAGCAGACCCTCGGGACCGGCCCGTGGGAGCTTGAGGAGTTCTCCGCGGAGGACCGCGCCGTCCTCGTCCCGTACGAGGACTACTGGTACGACGGCGACGACTACCCCGGCACCGCGCCGTGGGACCGGGTCACGATCCGCGTCATCCCGGAGCAGGTCTCTCAGGAGGAGGCGATGGCCAACGGCGAGCTCGACATGATCGACAACGCGGCGCCGTTCGAGCTCGACCAGTGGGAAAACCAGACCGGCCAAGTCGTCACCGGTAGCTCCGTCGGCTTCGACTTCATCACCTATCCGGTCAACCAGAGCCCGTTCACGAACCAGAAGCTCCGCCGTGGGATGACCCGGCTCCTCCCGAAGTCCGACGTCATCGAGGCCGTCTTCGGCGGCTTTGCGACCGAGCTCGCGGCCCCGATCAGCCCCGGTCTGGGCGCGTTCTGGGACGAGGAGGAAGAGCAGCGACTCCTCGACGAGTACGTTGGGGAGAACAGAGAGGAGGGCCTCCGCCTCATCGGCGAGGCGTTCGAAGAGGAGGACATCGAGGCGCCGTTCGACATCTCGTTCATCACCAACGTCAACCGCACCCGCGAGCGCTGGATGGAGATCATCCAGCAGACGATGGACGAGACCGAGTACTTCAACGCCGAACTCGACGTCCGCGCGTTCGACGACCTTGTTCCGTTCCTCCTCGATCCCGAGGGCGCCGCGGCCAGCACCGACGTCGTCGGAATCGGCTGGACAGGCGGTTCGGACCCCGACGGTCACACCTACCAGCTGCTCCACTCCAGCCAGCACGTTCCGGACGGGTTCAACTGGAACCTCTACGAGAGCGACGAGATGGACCAACTCCTCATCGACGGGCAGACCACCCTCGGCGCCGAAAACCGGCGCCCGATCTACGATGACCTCCAGGAACTCGTCGCGGAGGAGGTCCCGATGGCGAACATGTGGACCGGCGATGTGATCGACGTCCTCAACCCGGCCAACGTCGAATCGATCGACCAGTGGAGCCCGCACCCGAACGCGAGCAACCGGTACAACACGCTGTACAAGCCGCACCTCGACCAGATCGTGTACCCGTCGGAGTAACGGTCTCGAACCCCGATAGCCCCATTTCACTTCGATGAGCCTTCAACGATTCGTCATTAAACGCGCCCTGATAACCATCCCGCTACTGCTCGGGATCTCCCTGCTCACCTTCGGGATGGTCCACGCCATCCCCGGCGACCCGATCGACTTCATCACGCTGTTCACCGAGCTCGACCCCGAGACGGAGATGGAGATACGAGCCGAGTACGGCCTCGATCAGCCGGTGTACATCCAGTACATCGACTGGGTCACCAGCGCGGCGACGGGCGACTTCGGCCGGTCCATCATTACCCGCGACCCGGTGATAAGCGAGATCATGGAGCGGCTCCCGTACACCCTCGTGATGGGGATCATGGCGTTCGGCGTCACGCTCGCCACGGCGATCCCGACCGGCGTGATCGCGGCGTACTACCGCAACACCAAGATCGATCAGGCCAGCCGCGTGTTCGCGCTGCTCGGG
>Ga0102935_1000397_pt1 | contig 15704 bp, 16 predicted proteins | sample SalPonR2_A_D2_MG_FD_78508 | JGI IMG/M metagenome (GOLD analysis project Ga0102935, IMG submission 78508) | Salt pond soil microbial communities from South San Francisco under conditions of wetland restoration - Salt Pond MetaG R2_A_D2_MG | ecosystem: Environmental > Aquatic > Marine > Intertidal... | reverse complement strand
CTCGCAGTGAACTGCGGCTGGTGCGGCGAGTCGCCATCACTCGTGGCCCCCGTATGGTCGCCCGCCATCAGACCGGGCATGGTCCCGGATCGCGGTCAGCAACGGCGTTGGCTCCTGCTGTCTCGTGTGTTCGGGTTCGCGATCGGTGGGTGCGTCCGGATGGACGTGTGGATCTGCTGTCGTCGTCGGGCTGGTGACGACGACAGTCGGATCGAGGAGGACGTACGACGTCGATTGCGTTTGGGCATCTGCACACGTCCCGATGTGTCCCGTGACGACGTGTTCGCGAACGCCACGCGTGAAGACGGTCGGATGCGTGTGACGATCGTTTTTGCACATGAGGTAGCCAATCTCGTAGGCGGGTTCGCCTGCCGCCCGGTAGGCGTACGCGGTGACGTCGTCGCCTTCGTGAAAGGACCGACCACAGACTTGGCACGCGAGGTACTCAGTGTCGAGGGGGATGCGTGCGAGTTGGTGAGTGTCTATGGGGAGTGGTCGATCGGTCGTCATTGGTTCTGCCCCTCCGCAGTGGTGTCACTACGGTGGCCAGCTTGCCACGCCTGCCGGGCGGACAGCGCTCGGCGAGCTTGCTCGGTGAGGGTGTACTCGATGGTGTGCAGATCGTGAGCCTGCTTGCTGACGAGATCACGGTCGACGAGGTCGTCGAGTATCTCACAGAAACAGCCGTGTTCGATCGGCGTGGTGTAGTAGCCGTTGAGCGCCTCCTTCAGCGAGAGACTCTCGCTCGTGCCTCTCTGAGAGAGTACCCAGAGGAGGTCGCGGTGGCGTGCTGAGAGATCGGCGAGCAGGTGTGTGGTGCCGCTCTCAGAACGGGTGTTATTCATCCCGGACCTCCACAGTGTTCTCGTAGAAATCGCTGAACGCGGTCGCACACGTACGACAGAGTGGGCCGTCGAACGTTGCGTCGTAGCCGTCGGCTGCGTCTTCACAGAGGCGGCACCCGTGGTTGTGGCTGTTCGGTTCGCCAGTCGTCTCGCAGGGCTTAAGCCCCGCAGTTGCCAGCGTTAGCATGGTTCTGTGGTTCCATCACAGAACCCGACCCGGTCGGGTGCTCCAACACCGCGGCCGGGATTCCTACATTTCATCGCGAGCCGAGGGTTCGTCACTCGGGCTCCGTGACTACACCAAGTGCGCGAGATAACTTATAGTTTACCACGCTGACTCTAATTTGTTATACTGCCCTTCTGTTATTATCCAATGTAATAGATACTAGCACGTTCATGCTCCAGTATGAGATATTCTGGTGACTGGATGACTCTCGTCGACGACCGTATTCTAGAATATCTACAAGAGAATGAGACAGGCTCCCCGAAGAAAATGAAAGACAAGGGGCCGATCAGATACTCTGATGCGTATATTGGTAGACGCTGTAAGCGTCTTGTCGAAGAAGGACTTGTACGGCATCTAGGCAATGCTGTGTATACGATTACCGATGACGGTGAGGCCTACTTAGATGGCCGACTCGATACAGAAGAATGGCGCTACATTGATGACGATGCGAGCGAAGCCACCGCGAGCAGTTCTGAAGATGTCCCCAATGAGTCGAACGGAGGCGCAAACTGAATGGGGTCGTTCGTCTCGTAAACGTCACAGTTTGCCGAATGAATTCTTGGGCAGTTAGCTTCGGACGGTGCTACGATATCGGGGAAGTCGGGTTTGAGATTATCGGTACGGTTAGTCCCATTCGCGTGATCGAGCGATGTAAGATGTTGGTCAACGGTGGCTCTTAGACGTAGACCACCGCGGATGATGGGTCGCTTCTGCTTATTATTCGGGACTTCTCTACTAATTTAAACGGATAGGGGTTACTGCGGTTCCGTGTATAGCACTACCTTCTCGGCGCAGTTGAGAGATGTCTTAGGAATACAGGGCGGCTGAGCATCGGCTGCTCCGATCTTCTTGCTCCAAAGCGATCGACGACTGCGCCCGTCTCACCGACGGTACTGAGTAGATCGGTTTGGAGTTCGTAGAGCTGAGACCCCACGAGATTATTGAACCCGGTATTCAACTGTACCTCGTTGAACTATCGATTTTTAATATAAAATACTATCTTGATATATTGGGTGTCAGACGACCCAGGACAGCAATTCACAACTTAGTTCAGAAGCCGATCGACAGCTAACTGACGGTGCGAGTCGAGTCACGTTCCGGTCGATAAGACTGCGATTCAGATCGGCACCAACAGATGCTGGCTGTACACTACTGTCGACCCCCGTACAAATAAATCCTCCACGTTGACGTATTTTTGACCCAAAATCAACGACTCCCGCTGTTGTTTCTCTCGAAGTTTGGTGATTATCAACACGTTAACGATGAACGCGTCTTCGTTGCTGATGGTCAAGATCCCGCAGCTACACTCGTGCGGATCTTACTCAGATTTTAACTCGCTCACCATAGTAATCGGAATGCGGTGAGACACATATTTTTAGAGGTAGAAAAATATACTTATTTGTTCCTATATACATTCAAAATGCGGAGCCGACGACAGAAGAATCATGGCCCCGAGCTGTCACCGTCTGCTGGAACCGATGCTAAACGTAACACAACCGATCTGATGAGCGGCCTCCGCTATTAGAAAACGCCGAGCCTCACTTTGACCTCATGTGAACCGCCATGCAACTGCCGTTAGTGGTTGTCGTAGACGGTTTTCTCGATCGTGTAGAACTCCAAGCCCTCGTCGCCTTGCTCGCGCCACGTTTCCGAGGAGGACCGCTTGAACCCGCCAAATGGAACGTGAAGCTCCAATCCGGTCGTCTTCTCGTTGACCTTCACGACACCGGCCTCGGCCTTGTCGATGAACTGCTTGGCCTCGGTGTGGTCGTCGGTGACGACGCTGGCCGAGAGTCCGTACTCGACGTCGTTGGCGACGTGGACCCCCTCGTCGAAGTCGCTGACCTTGATGACGGCGACGACCGGGCCGAAGACCTCCTCGCACGCGATCGTGTCGTCGTTTTCAACATCGGTCAGGACGGTCGGTTCGACGAAGTGGCCGGTCTCAACCGCCTCACCGGTCGGCTGGCCGCCCCCCGCGGCAACCGTCGCCCCCTCATCGCGAGCGATGTCAATATACTCCAGCGTCGACTCCAGTTCGTCGGCGCTGACCTGCGGCCCCATCTCGTGGTCGACCCCCGGACCGATGTCGATGGCCTCGGCCGCGTCGACGAGTTCGTCGACGAACTCGTCGTACACGTCCTCGTGAACGACCGCGCGGGAACACGCAGTACACGACTGGCCGGTCGTCCCGAAGCCGCCGGTCGCGACGATCTCGGCGGCCTCCGCAGGGTCGGCTGAGTCGGTGACCAGCGTGGGGTTCTTCCCGCCCATCTCGGTCTGGACCCGCTTGCCGGCGTCCGTGGCCTGATCGTAAACCAGCTCACCGACCTGTCCGCTGCCGGTGAAGGAGACGGCGTCGGTGCCCTCGCTGGTGATGAACTCGTTGCCGACTTCGCTTCCGGGGCCGGTCACGACGTTGAGCACGCCGGCGGGGAGCCCGGCCTTGTCCAGCGCCTCTGTGACCGCGAGGACGACCCCCGGGGCGGCGCTCGCGGGGTTGATGACGACGGAATTCCCCGCTGCGAGCGCAGGGGCAAGCTTCCAGGCCGGAATCGCGATAGGGTAGTTCCACGGCGTGATCAGCGCCGCGACGCCGACCGGCTCCTTGCGCGTGTAGAGGGTCGTGTCACGGCTGCTGGAGGCCTTCATCGTCCCGCCGAGGTCCGACGCCTTCCCGGCGAAGTAGTGGAAGATGTCGATCGCGCGCTGTACCTCGCCGGCCGCCTCGGGACGGGCCTTCCCCTCCTCTTCGACGAGCATCGTGGTGAGCTCGTCTTTCCGATCAGCGAGGATCATCCCCGCCTGCCGGAGGATGCGACCGCGCTCCGGGCCGGGCGTAGCCGCCCACTCGTCCTGCGCGTCGACCGCCGCGTCGACCGCCTCGACGGCGTCCGCCGCGCTGGACTGCTGGTAGCTCGCTATCGTCTCATCGGGAGCTGCGGGGTTGTGGACCTCGAACGTGTCGCCGCTTTCCGATTCAATCCACTCCCCGTCGATATAGTTCTCGTGAGCTGTCGCCATTCCATTCAATTACCCTCTCTGCTGGTATAGATTAGTTGCGGTGTCACGGGTATTCGCCCCTTCTGGCTCCGGCGAATCGCTAGACTGCCGCTTTCGGGCATTAAAACGGTCGGCACCGCCGATACAGTGACGCGAGTGTGTCCGTCGATCACCGTCCGCTCCAGGACAGTCAGTACACCTAGCCGGGCTGCCAACTCTCCGGTCGCAATCTCGGTGAAAAGTACTGAGCCGACGGTACCGTCCCGAAGCTGTCTGTGACCGCCGTTTTACCGCTCAAGTACACGCTCGGGGTCGCCGTGCGCGAAGCTGGGAGGCTGTAAAAATGTCTTGCTGTGTCTCGCTAACTGCGACGACCTGGCTGCATATCCCACGACGATTCACAACGGCCTCCTGCCGCGGCTCGTCGCCACCTCTCAGTCGCTTCAGTCTGCGCTATGGAGCGGTATGAATCCGCAACTCGGACAGCCATTATGCTTTGTTGTCCTGTAATCCATCTCTGTGCCGCAGTTCGTACACTCGTAATGGAATGGTGCCATCAGACGTCTTTTGATCGATCCTACATATATATATTTTGTAGGTATCCTCATTAAAAACGGTACTATGAGTGTTAGTAATCTCGAAGATTCACTTCGATTCGGTTCTTCGTCACGAGTAATCGGTCCCGAAGGGTTTCACGATACCATTCTCCTTTCATGTCGGCTGCGGGCCCCGAGAGACTAATCGCGCCGATTACTGCGTCGTCGGAACCGAACACCGGTACTCCGACGCATCGGAGCCCGGGACCATACTCCTCTTCGTCGAACGCGACGCCGCGATCACGAACCCGTTTGAGTTCGTCCAGTAGCTTTTCGCGTTCGGTGATAGTGTTCTCAGTGTAGCCGACTAGGTCCATCGATTCGAGTAATGTCTCGAGCCGATCTGACGAAGCGTGAGCGAGAATCGATTTACCGGTAGCCGTACAGTGTAAGTCATGTCTCTCGCCGGCCCGCGTCGAAAAGCGAACGTCGTCGCTTCCGCGAGATCGGTACAGGTAGACTCCTTCACCATGCTCTTCGGCACTCAGATTACCAACTACGTCCAGCCCTTCGACGAGGGATTCGATTTGCGGTCGCGCTATCTCGAACAGGTCCGTCTGCATCCGTGTCGTCTCGCCGATGCGAAGGAAACGGAGCCCGAGTCGATATCGACCGTCCTCATTTACGACATACCCGCGTTCGCGAAGCGTTGTCAGATGGTTGTGCACGGTGCTTTTCGAAACACCGACCGAATCGGAAATTTCGGTCACACCGGCCTTATCCGCCTGCTCTAGGTATTCTACCACTGATAAGAGGGTGGTAATCGATTCGACAGGGGCATTTGTGCGGTCCATGGACGAAGCGTACTCACCGGGTGCACTTGTAATTAGCTCAAAACTGTTTTGTACGACAGAACGCTTGCATTATTTTTGTTTCTGCTACCGTAGTGCTGTCAGTACTCCCTTCTCCGGTTTAATTCGAGTTCCGTGACGATTGCTCATGCGTTCGTGTGGAGGGCAGTACTATCTGACCGTTCCGTTCTGTGGGACAGGAACGTTTCTCTGAGCGTTCCTTTCGTGCGTATTCTCTCCTGACCAAGCGATTTGCCGTGCGGAATTTGGGAAAGGGATTACAGTAGTACGACTGTAATACCGACGGTGCCCAGAGCGACCGACAATTCTTTGTTCTGGTAGACAGAACACTGAAGGATGTAACCAGCACACTATCTATTACTGTGCCGCTCAATCGAATCAGGTTCGGTGACGAACACCCGACTCGATACTGATTCGACCGAAGAGAACCTGAATCGCCCTATCAGTGGCTCTGAAGGTCGTTTGAGATGACAGAACGACCGATCAGCGGGTCGATCTCCGAGAGTATTTCCGCGGGGGCGACTCGATTTAGCTGGTCGCATCACTCGAACTGTAGTTTAGTTCGATTATATTTCTGGCCGAGAGGAGCTCCTTTCGAAACTCCTCTTCGACATCGGGTTCTCGCAAGCGGTGCGCAGGGCCGGTGATACTGAGGCCGCCGAGAACGCCACCGGTTGAATCCTTGATCACCGTCGAGACCGACGCCATCCCCATCCTGTATTCTTCGTGGTCGAAGGAGACGCCGCTCTCGCGGATCCGTTCGAACCGTTCTTCGAGTTCGTCACGCTCCGTGACCGTGTTTTCCGTGTGTGCGGGCATTCCGTGTCGGTCGAGTATCTCGGTTACGCGGTTGTCGGAGTACTGTGCGAGGAACGCTTTGCCGACGGCAGAGGCGTGCATGTGAAAGTGCGTCCCGTCGGTAAAGTCGTACGAGATGCTGAGATCGTTCTGAACGACATCGAGCGCGACGCACATTCCGTTCTGTTCGACGGACAGCGTGACGAATTCGCTGCTGGTTTTTTCGGCGAGGGCATTCACTTCCGGCTTCGCTACGTTGTATAGCGTGACGTCGTCGCGAACGGATCCCCCGAGTTCCAAATACCGGAAGCTGAGTTCGTACGCACCGTTGTCCTCGTTCTGTACCACGTACCCCAATTGCTGAAGCGTGCTCAGGTAGTCGTGAACAATGCTCGCCGGTCTGTCGATCGTCTCTGCGATCGCGGTCACACCACGCTCACCGTCTTTCTGGAGTGCCGCCACGATATCGTCCATCGTCAGTAACGCCTTGATCGGACGGTTAGCTTCGTCATCCATACCCTTGCTATCAGGGCCATCGCACATATACATTCGGAATTGTCGAATATAGTGATCGGAGCAAGCGGCCCAAATCGAGGAAGCGAAGATATATCCATAACTATTGATCATGTTCGTGCTGGTTCATTCGATAATACCGAATTTAGCGCCCGTTTTTTAAATCATGAAGGTTCCGCTCTTCTGGCGAATAGCCACTCTAGAAGCGCTCTATGGCTACTTTCGCTATTCAAGATGAGGAAAGAGTTATTAGGGGGAGTCAGTGTATGTCTGTGTAGAGCATGGCACAAGATACCCAGGGGACGAGACAAGACCGTCGATCGGAGTCGGAACTAACGCTAGTCGACGCGGATGTCCACCAGCGGTGGGCGGACGACGAAGCGATCGCCCAATACCTTCCGGACCGCTACAGAGACGATGGGCTAGTGCTCCCAGAGCTGCTGTACCGAAACCCCGGGGAGTTCCTCCGGCAAGACGAGAAGACGGAGGACGGGAACAAACCGGGAACCGATCTTCAAAAGATCTGCGACGATCACCTAGATAAGCACGACATCGACTACGCGATGTTGACCGGGAACTCGTGGTTCAACCTCGCGGCACTGCCTCACCGCGATTACGCGCACGAGCTCGCTCGGGCGCACAACGAGTGGTTGGTGAACGACGTTCTTCCGGTCGACGACCGGTTTATCGGATCGATGTACGTCGCACCGAAGGCGCCAGAGAAAGCCGCGGAGCTCATCCGCGAATACGGCGACCACCCACAGATCCGTCAGGTGATGCTGACCGGCGGAGCCGAAGTGACGTACGGTCGGCCCCAGTACTGGCCGATGTACGAGGCCGCCGAAGAACAGAACCTCGCCATGGCGGTCCACCCGTTCTCGGAAGGGCACGGAACGAGCAACCCGCCGACCGGTGCCGGCCATCCGAACAATTACATCGAGTGGCACACGCTCCTCGGCTCGTACTACATGGGACAGCTCGCCTCGATCGTCACCGAGGGCGTCCTCGTCGAGTATCCCGACCTGCGGTGGGCGTTCATCGAGGGCGGTTACGGGTGGGTCCCCCACTTCATGTGGCGGCTTGATAAGAACTGGAAGGGGCTCCGCTCGCAGGTCCCGTGGTTGGAGGAGAAGCCGAGCCACTACATCCGAAACAACGTCTGGTTCGCCAGCCAGCCCGTCGAGGAGCCCGAGCAGCCGGAGTTCCACGACTACATCCTCGAGATGATGCACGCGGACGAGATGCTCATCTACGCGTCGGACTATCCACACTGGGACGGTGACGATCCTACGTGGGGGCTGCCGCCAATGGACGACGACATGGAGCAAGCGATCAAACACGAGAACGCGGCCGAGTTGTGGGATCTCCCGACGGACGGAAGCAAACTGAAGTGATTCCAATGACGAAAAAACGATTCGAGATCTGTCCGGCTGCCGAATTCGACGCCGGCGAGCGGCTCATCGTCGACCTCGACGGATTCTCGGTCGGCGTTTTCAACGTCGACGGGGAGTACCACGCGATGAAAAACGACTGCCCGCACCAGCGCGCACCGCTCTGTGAGGGGAAACTCGGCGGCACCACGGAATCGGACAGCCCCGGCGAGTACGAGTGGGTTCGGCCGGGACAGGTCGTTCGCTGCCCGTGGCACGGGTGGGAGTTCGACGTCACGACGGGCGAGTCGGTTTTCAACCCGCACAAGGTGAAAGCCAAAACGTTCGAGACGCGGGTCGAACCGTCCGAATGTGAGGACACCGTCGCCGACGGCGGCTGTGAAGGGTGTGGTGCCGACTTGGAGGGGGACGAACCGCCGGTCGAGACGTACGACGTGGAAGTCGAACAGGGAACGGTTGTGGTCTACCTATGAGCGCAGATTCGGAGAGCGCCATCGCTGCCCTCCGCGACGAGATCGACCCGTTCGTCTTTCTCGGCGGAGCGATCGCGACCATCATCGCGATCGGCTACATCGCCGCCCGTCCGGGTGCAGCGGGGGAGTTCCTCACGAACGCGAATACGTTCCTCTGGAGCGAACTCGGATGGGTGTTCCTCTGGGCGATGTTCCTCGCCGTCGCGTTCTGCCTGTGGCTGCTGGTCGGACCGTGGGGGAAAATCAAGCTCGGCGGACCCGACGAGGAACCGGAATTCTCGTACACCTCGTTCCTCGCGATGCTGTTCTCCGCGGGCCTCTCGACCGGGCTGGTCTTCTACGGCCCGGCCGAAGCGCTGTTCCACTACTCTTCGGGGCCGCCGTATTTCGGTGCCGAAGCCGAGAGCGCCGCTGTTGTCCCCGACGCGATCCAGTATACGATGCTCCACTGGGGTATCTCCCCGTGGTCAGCGTACCTGATCGTCGGTGTGACGATTGCCTACTACGTCCACCGTAAGGGCGCTCCGATCAAACCGTCAACCGTGTTCGCCCCCTTCATCGGCGTCGAGAATCTCGACAAGAAATGGGTGAAGCCGCTCGACCTCTTGATGGTCATCGTCTCAGTTGGCGGCGTCGCCGTCTCGCTCGGGTTCGTCGTCACTCAGTTCCTCGGCGGGATCTCCTACAACTACGGCGTCGAGGTCGGAAATCTCGGAACAATACTGGTGACCGTCGGCCTGACCGTCGGGTTCACCATTTCCGCAGCTCTGGGTGTCAAACGCGGCATCCGTCGCGTCTCGACGTTCAACATGTATCTATTCCTGTTCCTCCTCGCGGTCGCGTTCGTGTTCGGTCCGACATCGTTCCTGCTCAACACCGGAACGGAGGCGCTCGGCGGGTACATCAACAGCTTCGTCGACATGAGTCTCTATTCGAACTCGGCGAACGGCGCCGAGTGGGTCGGTAGCTGGACCGTCTTCTACTGGGCCTGGTGGTTCTCGTTCGCGCCGATGATTGGTATCTTCATCACGCGGATCTGTCGCGGTCGAACGATCCGGCAAGTCGTCTTTGCGGGACTCATCGGAACCACCGCAGCCTCGTTCCCCTGGTTCATCGTCATGGGCGGGTCGTCGCTGTGGGTCCAAACGAGGGGCACCGTCGATCTGCTCTCCATCGTGTTCGAGCAAGGACGCGAAGTCGCCGCGTTCCCGCTGTTCGAGACGCTCATGCCCTTCGGCGGCATCTTCGCCGCCGCCTACTTGCTTCTCGTCCTCACGTTCCTCATCACGACCGTCGACTCGACGACGCTGAGTCTCGCGATGTTCACCACGGACGGGAGCGAGCATCCGTCGACGATCAATCGCGTCCTCTGGGGCGGACTCGTGGGCTTGCTCTCCTCGCTGCTGCTCATCACCGGCGGACTCGAGGCGCTCCAGAACTTCGTCGTCCTGCTCGGGTTCCCGATCGCGTTCGTCATCGGGCTGTGTTTCATCGGACTCACCATCGAACTCGAGCGGACTCGTCCCGTCTTGTTGACCGAACGCCACAAGAAAGCCGACCGCGAGAGCGAGGATCAGCAGACGGTCGTCGATTATCTCTCGGATCGCCGTCCCGCCTGGGCGGGTGGTTCCGACGACTGAAGTTCGGTTCACCCGACGATTTCTCCCGGTCCGTTCTCGAGACTACAAGTCGGCAGTATCTTTCCTCAGTACGACCACCTCACCGGCGATCGTGCATGGACCACCAGCCGTTCCGTAAGAATGAGCCGAGAGCGACGTTACGGATCAGTCGAGAGCGACGTTAACGACCGGCGCAGGCGATTCGAACATCACGTCCTGTGTGACGCTTCCGAACAGCGCCTTCCCGGTCGGTGACCGCTGCCGTCCACCGATAACGACGTAGCGCGCATCCTGCTCCTCAGCGTACGCCGAGATCTCGGCTGCTGGGTCGCCGACGCGGACCGAGACAGTGGGTTCTGGCAGCGTCGACTCGCCCGTCGCCCGGGACACGATGTTCTCACCGATTTGTTGTACCTCATAATTATCGGTCAGATCCTGTCCTTCGATGTCTTTCTCGAGGACTTTGACGAGTTCGGACCGTTGGAGGACGTGAACCGCGTGTACCGCTTCGTCGAAATTGGTCGCTATCGTCTGTGCTTCTTGGAGAACGGGTGCTGCTCGCTCCGAATCGTCAATGGCTGCCACAATAACCATACTCCGATGTTCGATTCGATCCACAAAGAGATTCCGGGAGGAAGACAGTCGCGAGCAACCGCTGCACAGAAACGCGGCGGGTAACGACCGAATTATTCCGCATTTTCCCCTAGTTTTAAGCCGGTTCGGCCAAGATGCTAAACTGCTATATGAGTAGCAAAACTGTCGTACTAGGCGGTTCAGGAGCGATGGCAGCGGGCTGCGTCTACGACCTCCATCAGACGAGCGACTTCGACGAAATCGTCGTGGCCGACGCTGACGAAGAAAACGCGCGTCGCCTCCTCGAGGTCATCGACGACGATCGATTTCGGTTCGAATCGGTCGACGCGACCGACACGGACGATATCGTGCGTGTTCTCGAGGGCGCCGACTACGTCGTCAACGGCTTGCCGTACCCGTTCGAGGAGAACGTCCTCGATGCGATGCAAGAGGTGGGCAACCTCACGGGCGTCGATCTGAACGCGTTCGACTTCGAGGAGGTACTCGACCGGTCCGAAGAGTTCGCCGAGGCGGGGAACTCCCTCTGGTTCGCTAACGGAGGCCTCGTAAGCACTATCGCGCTCGGAATGGCCGCCTGTGAACGGTTCGACGACGTCGAGGACGTCAACTTCTACTGGGGGATGTGGCGCCTCCTCACCCAGACGACGCCGGGACTCACGGACACGGTCACCTACGAACACGACCCCGACGTCGACGAGCGAGCGAAGTGGGAAGACGGCGAGGTTATCAACGATCTCCCGGCGTTCAGCGAACAGCGGACGTTCGAGTTCCCGGACCCGATCGGCGAAGAGGATACGTACGTCATCTCCCATCCCGAACCGGTCACCTTCCCGAAGGCCCCGGTCGCTCAAGCGAAGAACGTCGACAGTATCATTACGCGCGGTGCGTGGCACGAGGAATGGAAACGCTACGAGCGGACCCTCCACGCGTCGAACGCGTTCGAGACGGACAGCCTCGAGGTCGACGGAGCGGAGGTCGACCCCATCGAGGTCATGCAACAGCAGGTGAAGAACCAGGGACTGGAGCTCGAAACGCAGTGGAAGCCGCCCGAAGACCTGTCACCCGAGACGGAGTGGACGCCTCAGACCATCCTTTCGGCGGAGGTAACCGGAACCATAGACGGCCAGGACGACCGTGCCGTCTTCCACTTAGAGCAACCGTCTCCGTTCTTCGACGTCGACGAGATCACCGTGATGCGCGAGTACGGCTGCTACGTCGGCGTCCCGCTGTCCGTCACGCTCCAACTCATGGCTGACGGTGCCATCGATGAGGACGGCATCTTCATTACCGAGACCAGTGGTCTCGACGCGGAACGGTACCTCGAGGAGATGGAGGAGCGCGGCTTCGACTTCGTAACTGAAGAAACGCCCAGCAAGTCGATTGCAGCACAGAGCCGATAATTGATAGAAGTTCGAACCCGATAAGTGGAGATTCCAAACGGTAGTCGCACCGAGAACGGCCTGACGCGCGTCGCTGCCCGCTCGCGCTCTGAGACCCTTCTCAACCATCACATCTTCTGAGCGGAGTCGCAAGTAGCCGCGCAGTTTCGTGACGAACCTGTTCATCGTCTTGTCAGCTTGGCTACGACATTACCAGACGGAGCGGGCTTATAACCACGTTTCCGTGGTCGGTGAGTCGACGGAATAATTAGTTTGCAAACAAATACTTTCGCTATTTTATTCTTCTAGTTATATGTTTGGCAGCATTTCTGCGTCGCGTTAAGTTAGAGGATGAGGCGCTCGACTTCAGAGTGTCTATGGCCGAAACCGAGCGCCTCAGCGAATGTATCGCGTGGATTGACTTGTCGTTTGTGGAGCGGGATCGAACGCCGCGCTGGGCGATTGAAGTAGGGATCCGCTGTCATTTGGCCGACATGTCGCTGCGTGAGGTAAGTAAACATCTCGAAAGGTTTGGAATCGATCGGAGTCACGTCGCTATCCATAACTGGGTTCATAAAGCCGATCTACAGCCGATCTCGACCGTCTCCGAGGATCAACTCGCGGTTGACGAAAAGATGATCCGCCTCCACGGCCAGAAATTCTGGCTGTACGGCGCGGTTGATCCACAGACGAACGAAATCCTCCAGGTGAGACTCTATCCAACCGCAAATAAACAGACAACGCGATGGTTTCTGACCGAGCTACACCGGCGCTACCAGCTCAATAACGTGGAATTTCTCGTCGATGACGCAGACTATCTCGGATCAGTTCTCGCTGAAGACGGCTATCGATTTCAAGTCATTCAACATGGAAATCGGAATGCCATCGAACGTGTCTTTTGGGAAATAGAACGACGAACATCATCGTTTGCGAATAGTTTTAGCAATGTCGCGCTAGAGACAGCTCAAAATTGGCTCGAAGCCGTCGCCGTCTACCACAATTCACGTCAAACTTAACGCGACCCAGGAAGGCCGAAAGAACTCGAAGCTCATCGAACACGCGCCCCTCATCGCAGTGCTGGCAACCCACGCAGACACCCCAACAGCACGAGTCAAGACCGGCCAGATAGACGAGTGCGATTACAGGGACGTAACATCACCATCCACGTCGGCAAGTGCTTCAGTGGCTACATCACCCAGTTCGCCGGCTTCGATGTGCGAGTAGCGCTCTCGCACCATCTCCTCCGAGTTATCCAGATATCGAGCCGCGACTGTATAGCCAAACGCGCGAACAAGGACCTCACCCATCCCGCGCCGGCCCCCGTGCGGGGCGAGGTAATCGTGTTTCGGATGGTCGATGTCGATGTCCGCGGCCTCTGAGAGTCGCTGGAGAATCGACCGTGCGCCGTCCGTGGTGATCGACGGCGGCCGAATATCATCTTCGAGCGCTAGGAGTAGGTCGCGTGCGTACTCCTTCCGCCGCTCGGCAATTGCGTCCGAACGTTTCCCTCGGTCAGCCAGCTCATCCTGGACAAGCTCCGCAAGCGTTCGTTGGTCGAACGTCGGAAACACCGGCCAGCGCTCCGTTGGTGGGTCCATCAACTGGCGATAGCTTCGCAGCGGCGAGATAACCGGGTCGGGCAGGCTGGCGGCGTCCCACTGCTGTTTCTTCCGGTAGACGTCCATACTCCCATCGTCGAGCGAGAGGTCCTCCCAGCGGACGCCGCGCCGGCGCGGGTCGTTCGGGTCTCGTAGTAGCTCCCCGACTCGAACGGCGGTGTAGGCGAGGACGAACACCAGAGCCCGGTCACGAGCCGCCTTCAGCGCCGCGTAGCGTCCTCGCTGCTTGTCGAGGAGGTCAGTATCCTCTGGGAGTATCGTGTACGCCTCGACGGCGTCGCGGGCCCGTTCGTCGACGTGGCGGGTGAGGGCGTGGCGCTGTTCGGACGTCCAGGCCTGCTGGTCGCCGGGCTTGCGGCCGTCATCCTCCGGTAACGGAGCCATCGCACTCGCCCGTTGCGCGTAGTGGGCCTCGAGATAGCCCTCGTTGACGCACCAGCCACACCACGCAGAGATATAGCGATAATAGGTTTGGACAGTGTTCTGTTTGAGTCCACGGTCACCAGCGAGATGCCGGGCGTACTCTCGGAACACGCGTTCGTCGAGGTCCTCGAAGGTGGGGTCGCGGTCGATGTCGTCGGGGACGATCCCGGTCCAGTCGTCTCGACCGCGGTCGCCGGCGGCCCACTCGGCGAACCGCTCGAGCTCACGCGCAGCGTTTCGTCGATAATTCCCGCCGTCGCCGCTGCGGCCTTTTCCCTTGTCCTGAAGGTAGCGTTCGAAGCTGTCGCCAAGAGCGTATTCAGACCGGGAAGATCGATCGTCGATCATCGGTCTTCACCCCGTTGCCGTGTTACCGGAATTCGTCGGCTGTGACCGTTTCGAGATATTCGACGCTGACGTACCGAAAGTCGATACGGTCGCTGAAGCCATGTTGCGGAAGAAGCGTCTCGGCGGCCCTTCCTGCGGGTTTGTCGGTCGTTAAGAGCACGACGTGATCGGCCCGTCCAGTGTCGAGTAGTTGGGCAGTAAGCCCAACGAGTGCCGTATCCGCTTTCTCGATGCTGTCCTCGTTGCGGTCGGTCTCGCTGGCAATGAACCGACGCGTTTCGTCCATTACCGTTGAGACGAGTGGATTGGCATAGTCGAGCTCGTCCGCAACAACGATCCAGCCTTCTTCGAATCCATCGGGGTAGGGGATGTTTCCCGAGGGGTATTCGTCCGCTACAGGATCGCCCCCAAGCTCCTCGTAAACGCGCTGTGGGATCCGCAGCGAGACATCGGCCTGTCGGAGAGCTCGACGAAGCTGTTGAAATTTGTTGTTGTCCGGTCCACCACACCGAACGAAGACGCCAGTATCGGCGATATAGACCGCTCTCATGCAGCCGCGTCGGCGTACTCGGTGGCAACTGGTTCCAGTGCTTGGAGGATAATCTCGGCTTCAAGCGGAGAGAGGTCAAGTTCTCGGGCTGTGATTCGATGGTTGACCGTCCCGTCGACGTACTCGTAGGCATATTCGAGCGCGACAGCAAGGCCGTCAAGGCCATGACGCTCAATGTAGACGTCGATGTCTGTGTCCTTCTCGCGGCGGGCAACAGCGGCGATAAGTGCCGGCGTGATTGTTTGAGTCTCGCCGTCGGCCGAAAGCGTGAGAGCGATTGACTCAGCATCGTATTCGTATGGGCGCTGCTCGCGAGTTTTCTGTACTAATCCCGCTGTTTCGAGGTTCTGGACGTAGTCGTAGGCAGTTCCCTGCGGAATCTCGAGCTGGTCGACGACCTCGGAAACAGTGGTGGGGCCGTGCTGTAAGATGTAGGCGTAGATGCGGGCGAGTGCGGGAGTTTCGAGAAGGTCGGCCACCGTCTGGAGCTGCTGAATGGGTGGCCGGCCCGATTG
>Ga0102935_1000396_pt1 | contig 15721 bp, 16 predicted proteins | sample SalPonR2_A_D2_MG_FD_78508 | JGI IMG/M metagenome (GOLD analysis project Ga0102935, IMG submission 78508) | Salt pond soil microbial communities from South San Francisco under conditions of wetland restoration - Salt Pond MetaG R2_A_D2_MG | ecosystem: Environmental > Aquatic > Marine > Intertidal... | reverse complement strand
GCGGCCGGCTCTACACCTACGACGGCGAGGACATCCTCCTCGCGTTTCGGGCGCCAAACGACGACGGCTACGTCGGCATCTCGACGGCGAGTCCGCACCTCTACGCCACGCTCTCGCACCTGTTCGAGTTGCTATGGGCGGACGGCGAGCCGGTGGCGTGACGCTACGCCGGGACGCCAGCGCCCACCGCGTTCCGACGGCGCACTTCGCGGGTGCCAACGGCGAGGAGGACACCCCCGACGAGCGCCAGGAGGCCGGCTTCGATACCCGGTGGCACGCCATCGACGACGGCCACACCCGCGGCGACGCCGGCGACGAACCCCGCCTGCACGAGACAGACGGCGGCGACGGCGGGACGGCGGCCGGCGGCCGCGTACAGCGATCCCACGGCGGCCGTCTCGGCCGTCGCGTGCCCCGCGACGATGGCGGCGCCGGCGAGGCCGAGGGCCGCGTCGGCGGCGTAGACGGTGGCGAGGACGACGCCTTCGAGGCCGCGATGCAGCGTCACGGCGCCCAAGGTTGCGTCCGCGCAGGTGCCACAGTCCGTGACCGTCGCGTCGCGGGCCAGATAGACGATGCCGACACCGACGGCCGCGCCGGCGACCGTCACCGCCGTTGCGCGCGTGACGGCGAGCGCGAGCGCCGCCCCCCCAAGCGCGAACACGAGAAGCGGGAGGACCGCCCAGTCCGTCGACCACGGAAGCCGGTCGGACGCGAGGAGCACGAGGCCGCCGCCGACGAGGCTGGTGCCGACGACGCCCGCGACGACCAGCGGGAAGCCGAGGCCAGTCGCGGCGGCGGTGACGCCGTGAGCGGCCGCCGGCGTCGACAGGAGGGGGACGCCGAGCGCGGTGGCGGTCACGCGTCGGACGAGTGAGCTCATTTCCAGGGGTTCGGCACGAGGTCGGCCTGTATCTCCGCGCCCACCTCGATCCGGCAGTCTGAGCGGGGTTCAGCTACGCAGAGAAACACGTAACCCGCCCGTCGGTGCTGGGGCTTCAGCCCGTTTGCTCGCTCGACGTGGACGAGGTCACCCTCGAGGAGGCGTCCGGTGCAGGTGCCGCAGGCTCCGTAGAGACAGCCGTAGGGGACCCCGAGGCCTTCGCGCTCGGTAGCGTCGATGACCGTCTCCCCAGCCCGAACCGCGACGGTCGCCGACCGGCCGTCGCGCCACTCCAGGGTGACCTCGTGGGGCATCGACAACTACTGCCAGACGTCGCTGGTGCAGTCGCCGCCGGGCCAGCGAATCTCGTGAGCGCGGGCGGGACCGCCCGGCGCGTCGCCGAAGTCGACGAGGAAGTCCTCGTCGAGTTCCATCCGTCCCTCGTCGGGGTAGACGTCGGCTTTCATCATCAGCGACCCCTGCTCGCCGATTTCGGGGTAGAACTGGTTGTCCCAGGAGGAGAACAGGGAGGTCGTCCAGTAGAGCCGCTTCCCATCGCGACTGAGCTGGAGCATCTGTGGGGCGCCACGGATTTCGGTGCCCTGAATCTCCTGTCGATCGGCGAAGTTGCCGCCGGCCCACACCTGATCCACCAGTCGGGGGTTGCCCCAGTCGCTCACGTCGTACATCCGCACGTCGCCGTGCAGCCAGTTCGAGAAGAACAGGTACTGGTCGTCGAGCGAGACGACGATGTCCGTCACGAGGCCAGGGACGGGCATGTCCCAGTCCTCGTGTTCGCGGTCCTCGATGTCGATTACCTTCTGCCACTCCCACTCACCGTCGTCACCCTCCCAGAAGTGGAGGATGTTCGAAGAGAGTGCCGCGCCGACGAACCCCTGGGTCTCCATGGGGTTGTGCGGCATGCGAACTTCGAGCGGAATCAGACCCTCCTCGCCGAAGTTCAGGGTCTGCTGGTGGGTCTTCTCTTCCCAGTCCCAGATGTGGATGCTGTCGCCGTATTTGCCGGCTTCGACGTCTTCGAGATCGAAGCCCGGGTAGTAGGTGTTCGGCGCGGCCCACTCCGTCGAGATCATCACGTTGTGTCGGGGCTGGTACCAGTAGTCGTAGTTCATCTCCATGTCGCCGAGGTCGGCTTCCCAGTGGCCGTCGATGGAGAAGTCGCTCTGGTCCAACTGGAGGAAGCCACCGGGGAGTTCGCCGTCGGCGTCCCCGAGCATACTGATAACGACCTTCCCGCCGGGGACACAGTGAACGGTGTGCGGCGCCGACAGGTCGTATTCGAAGATTTCCTCGGGTTCGATGACCTTCTGAATCTCCATGTTCCGCGGATCCTCGGCGTCGAGGATGTGGATGCGGGAGGACCGCTGTCCGGGAACGATGAGGTGATCGCGCATCAGCCCCTCGGTGTGACACGACGACGAACAGGTGTTCCAGCCGAAGTGGTGGAGTTCGTCGCCCTTGTTCGGCATCTCGACGGTGTCGATCAGTTCGCTGTACGTGTCGGATTCGGGGTCGAGGTCGACGACGCCGATGAAGTCGGAGCCGTCGACGTCCATTCCGACACGAAGCGCGATGACGAACGCCGTCTTCTCGCGCTCCGACTCGGTTCGCATCGCCCCCGGCGTCGGATAGCCGGGTCCCTCTACCTCGTGGTGCTCGTGTCCGTGCATCTCGGTCGTATCGCTGGGTTCGTCAGTACTCATGCCAGACAGTATCATTCACGTTACCAGCATAAATAATGATTGAGTTGTCGAGCGACAACTCGTGTCGGCCGTTCGACTGTAGGGAAACCTTTTGGACTGGCCAGCGTACGCCGGAGGTGTGTCCGTGATGTCCCGTAGCGACCGGAGGCTGCCCGATGCGTGAGTTCACCTTCGACATCGTGTACGATCCGGGCGCCGATCCGGTGATGGACGTGTTCATCGAGCACCCGACGCTCGTCGCCGAGGCGCTACACGGCTGTGCGACCAAGGACCGCTTCTGGCGCATCGAGCGGCTGATCGGTCCGACGGCGGCGCTCGACGCGGTGGAACGACTCCGCCTCGACGAGACCGCTCAGACGGGGTCGGTGACCGAGACGGACTGTTCGGCCACGCAGTATCACGACGTGTTGGATCGCTCGGACGACGAGCGCGTGATCTACAGCCACGTCGAGAACGTCACGGACGGGGAGTCCGTCGAGACGCTCGCCGGTCGGTATCTACCCCACGGGTCACTCTACTGCACCACGAGACGAGAGAACTGTCACAGCTGGCGCATCTTCGTGCGGTCGGACGAGAAGGTGGGCCTGTTGTACGACGCCCTCGGCGCGCATCTGCGGGCGGGCCTTTCCTTTCGTATGGGTCACCTCCGCGACGCCGAGGGGTGGGGACACGACCCTCTGGGGTCGGTGTCGCTCCCCCCGGACCAGCGGTCGGCGATGCGCGCGGCCCTCGATCACGGCTACTACCGGACGCCACGAGAGATCACGCTAGACGACTTGGCAGCGGAACTCGACGTGCCACGGTCGACGCTCTCCTATCGGCTGCGTCGGGCGGAAGAACGGCTCGTATCGGGGTATCTCGGCGAGACCGGCTAGCTACTCGTACAGCCAGGTCTCGTCGACCCGCTCGTAGTCCTGCAGTTCGTCCGCGTCGAAGAAGAGGTCGATCTCCCGCTCGTTCGCACCCTCGTCCGCGTGGTCGGAGCCGTGGATGACGTTTCGGCCGAGGTCGAGGCCGAAATCGCCGCGGATCGTTCCGGGGTCGGATTCGGCGGGGTCGGTCTCCCCCATCATCGTCCGAACCTGTCGGGTAGCGTCCTGACCCTCCCAGACCATCGCCATCACGGGACCGGAGGTGATGAAGTCGACGAGGCCGTCGAAGAAGGGTTTGCCCTCGTGCTCGCCGTAATGTTCGTGCGCGAGTTCGTCGGAGATCTGCATGAACTTCGCGCCGACGAGTTTGAGGCCGCGCTCCTCGAACCGCGAGATGATCTCACCGATCAGGCCACGCTGGACGCCGTCGGGCTTGACCATCACGAAGGTGCGCTCGGCGTCGCTCATTCCTCACCCTGACCGCCGGCGGCCTGGCCGTCCTGCGTCCACTCCAGGTCGCGGGCCTCGCGGCCGAGGAAGTAGTTCTTCTCGGCCTTGGAGTCCACGAAATGCAGGATGGTGCCGTCGGTCTTGACGTACATCGTCCCGGTGCCCGGTTCGATTTCCTCACCCGTGTAATCGCAGGTGCGTGTGTCGACCATTACTGTCCTCCGATGGAGTCGGCGTCGCGCTGTGTCTCGCGCAGCTGGAGCACGTCGCCCTCGCGGACGGGACCCAGCACGTTGCGCGTGATGATTCGCCCCTTGTTCGAGCCCTCCTGGATGCGACATTTGACCTGCATGGCCTCGCCATGCATGCCGGTCTTGCCCACGATCTCGATGACTTCCGCCGGCATCGAGTCGCTGGCGCTCTCTTCGGCGCTCATGGTCGCTTACCGGAGGTCCTCGACCTTCGTGGCGATGTCTTCGACCTGTTCCTCGGCGTCGCCCGCGTCGACGATGGCGGCCGCCGCGCTCCCGACTTCGAGCCCGGCCGCGTGACCAACGTCGTCCTGCGTCTCGACGAAGACGTACGGAATACCCTTCTCGTCGGCGAGTTCGGGCAGATGCATCACGATTTCTTCGGGCTGCACGTCCTCCGCGATGACGACGAGGTTGGCGTTGCCGCGCTCGACGGCCTTCGTCGTCTCGTTGGTTCCTTTCTTTACGCTGCCTGTGTCTCGCGCTACTTCGAGCGCCTCGATGGCGCTCTCGGCGAGGTCCGCCGGGACATCGAAATTGACGTAAACTGACATTGTTTGTACCCCCTGTCCGTGGGCTCGCACACCTCACCAGGTAGAGTCCCTGATGGCGAGGCGCATCATCAACCCCGGACAGGCTGTACGCTCCAATAGCTGGGGCCCCCATAAAAGCGTGTTCAAACCCGCCACAGCGTGTGAGGCCGGCACACGCCCGTTTGGATGCGTCGCCGACGCGGGCCGGCCGGATGGAGGACAAGGCCCTTGGTCGCCGCCGGGGTAAGCGGGGGCATGACCATCGCCGACCTCGTGACCGCCCTCCGGAACGAGGCCAACCGGGCGAACGAACGGCGACTGCTGACGCTCGCCGGCGACCGCGATCGCGGCCTCGACGCCGCTCGCGACACCTGCGCGCCGTTCGACGAGGTGACGGTCGTCACGACCCGCGACGGCGCCGAGGGTGCCAACCACCACCACCCCGATCACGCCGACCGGCTCCTCGGCACGACACGCGACGCCGTCGTCTGTGACTGTCACGAGGCGTTCTCGGCGAACGTCCTCGGCCGCGTCGTCGGCGCCGTCGACGGCGGCGGCCTCCTCGTCCTCGTGACGCCGCCGCTCGACGCGTGGCCGGGGACCGCGTACGCGGACGAACGGCTCGCCGTCCCGCCGTTTATCACTGCCGACGTGACCGGCCACTTTCGGCGGCGACTGATCGATACGCTCCGCACCCATCCGGGCGTCGCCGTCGTCGACGTGGACGAGGGCGTCGTGGAACGCGACGGCCTGACCGACCCGCCACTGGCCCGGCCCGCGCCCGCGCCGTCGATACCGGTGGACGCCGCCTTCCCCCCCGAGGCCTACGAAGCGTGTCTCACGGCCGATCAGGCCGACGCCCTGTCCGCGCTCGAACGCCTCCGCGACGGGGACGCCGTCGTCGTCGAGGCCGACCGGGGGCGCGGGAAGTCCGCGGCCGCCGGTCTCGCCGCGGGGAGCCTCGCCGCCGCGGGCCGGGACGTACTGGTCACCGCGCCGACCTACCGCAACGCCGAAGAGGTGTTCGAGCGCGCCGAGGCGTTGCTCGCGGCCCTCGACCGACTGGGCGCGCGCGACGACCATACCCTCACGGCGACCGGGGGCGGCCGGGTTCGGTATCGCGCCCCCGACGCGGCCGTCGCGTTACCCGACGATCCGGACGCCGTGATCGTCGACGAGGCGGCCGCCCTGCCCGTCCGCCGCCTGACCGCCTTCCTCGACGCCCCGGCCGTCGCTTTCGTCACCACCGTCCACGGGTACGAGGGGACCGGCCGCGGGTTCGACGTTCGCTTCCGTGACCACCTCGCGGACGCCGACCGGACGGTGACCGACGCCCGCCTCGACACCCCCATCCGGTACGCCGCGGGCGACCCCGTCGAAGTGTGGGCCTTCCGCGCCCTCCTGTTCGACGCCCGCCCCGCCGCGGACCAACTCGTCGAGGACGCGACGCCCGCCGACGCGACCTATCGCACCCTCGACGCCGCCGCCCTCGCCGCCGACGAACACCTGCTCCGCGAAGCCTTCGGCCTCCTCGTCCTCGCGCACTACCGGACGGAGCCGGACGACCTGGCTCGCCTGTTCGACGCCCCCAACCTCGCGTGCCGGGCGCTCACGGTCGACGGCCACGTCGCCGCCGTCGCGCTTCTCGCGCGGGAGGGCGGCCTCCCCGAATCGCTCCGGGTCGACATGTACGAGGGCGCCCGCGTGCGGGGGAACATGCTCCCGGACGTGCTCACGAGCCAGTTGCGCGACCTAGACGCGGGCGCGCCGGTCGGCTACCGCGTCCTCCGCATCGCCACCCACCACGCCGTCCGGTCGGCGGGCTTTGGCTCCCGCCTCTTGGCGGGCTGTCACGACGAGTTCGACGCCGAGGCCGACTGGTTCGGCGTCGGCTACGGCGCGACGCCCCGGCTGATCCGGTTCTGGGAGCGAAACGGCTACCGGACCGTCCACTGTTCGACGACTCGCAACGCAACCAGCGGGGAGTACTCGGCGATCATGCTTCGGCCGACGAGTGACGCCGGTCGGGCGTTGCACGACCGACACGCGCGTCGCTTCCGGTCGCGGATGCGCGACGGCCTCTCGGACGCCCTCGACGACCTCGACCCCGACGTGGCGCGGGCGGTCCTCCGGACGACCGACGCCGCGCCGGACCCAGCCCTCACCGACCACGAGTGGCGGGTCGTCGCCGCCGCGGCCTTCGGCCCGGGACTCTACGACGCCGCCCCCGGCGCGTTCCGGGATCTGGCGCTCTCGTATCTGGTCGATCCGGACGGCCGTCTCGGGAGTCGGGCGGAACGGCTCCTCGTCCGTAAACCGCTGCAGGCACACGACTGGGAGGCGGTGGCCGACGACCTCGGCTACGTCTCCACGCGGCAGTGTATGCGGGCGCTCGGCGAGGCGTACCGGCCGCTGGTGGACCGCTACGGTGGCGACGCGGCCGCGGAGGAGCGTCGGCGGTACGACCGGGAGGACTGACCGTCGTCGGACGGGGGAGACGCTCGCCTCAGAGTCGCGCGTCGCAGTCGAGGAAGGTCGCGAGCATCACCTCGTCGACGTACTCGCCGTCGATCCGGTAGTGGTTCTCGCGGACCGCCTCGGTCTCCCAGCCGTGGGCTTCGAGGAAGGAGATGGCGTCCTCGTTGGTCGCGGGGACGCTGTTGTAGAGTTTCTCGAACCCGTGTTCACACGCCCACCGGAAGCCGCGGTCGAGGAGTGCCGTGCCGATACCATGGCCGCGATAGCCCGGCAGGATGCCGACCGTCAACACCGCCGTGTGCGCCAGTTTCTCCGTCTCCGGCAGGTCGAGGTGGACCCATCCGACCACCTCGTCGTCGACGCAGGCGACGAACACCATCCGTGACCGGGTCTCGGTGTGCCGGAGGATCACCTCCTCGTGGTCGAGGAGGTCGGCCACCGTCTCCGCCTCGATGTACGTCCCCTCCTCGGCGACCTGTCGGATGACGCCGACGAGACCGGAGAGGTCGCGCTGCTCGGCTACCCGGATCGTGTAGACCACGTCGTCGGCGTCGTGTTCCTCCACGTCCTCGTCGCGGTACGCGACGCTGAGGCGCTTGCCCTCCCGTCGGAGGTAGCCGTCGCGACGCAGGATCGTGAGATGGTGACCGAACGCCTCCGGATCGAGATTCAAGGCCCGTCGTGCCTGATCGGCTCGAACCGACCCGTGGGCCTCGACGTACTCGTAGATATCCCGGCGATCCTGGTGATCGAAATTCAGTTGCTCGGTCAGTTCCATGCATCTGTGTACCACAGTAACACACTTAATCGTTCGTGACGATTAGAGCCGGTTCTCGCGGGACGGGTCTACGTCGATGGCGTCGACCGGGCAGACGTCGACACAGAGCATGCAGTCGATACACTGGTCCTCGTAGGTCGGGTGGGCCTTGATTTCGCTTTCGGGGTGGCCCGGCGTGTCCACCCACTCGAACACGTCGACCGGGCAGTCCTCGAGGCAGGCGCCGTCCGCGAGACAGATATCGAAGTCGACGGCGACGTGTGTCCCGTGGATGCCGAGTGTCTCCGGCGGGTCGACAGGGCCCCAGACGGCGACACCGTCTTCATCGTCGACCTGCTCTCTGTTTCGTTCGAAGTTCGGATCGATAGCCATACTCCCCGCTCCGCGGCCGAGACGGATAAACTTACGACCGAACGCGGGGGTCGTTCCGGTCAGTCCGCGCTGACCGCGCCGAGTTCGTCGTCGGGAACGACGCCCTCGTCGGTCCAGCCCCGCGTCTCGTAGTAGACATCGAGCGCCGCGTCGAAGTCGGGCAGGTCGTACGGCAGGGTGTCGTCGGCCCGGCCGAAGCCGCGCTGGTTGTTGAAGTGGCGTTCGAGTTCGACGACGCGCGCGCCCACGTCGAGCAGGTCGTCGAAGTCGGCGTCGAACAGCGCCTCGAAGCGCTCGGTGGTCATCATTCCGCGGGAGAACCGGCAGATTACACCGCAGTCCTCCAGCGCGCGTTTGTTCTCCAGTTCGACCAACTTCTCGGCTTTGGCGGCCGACAGCCCTGACGGCTCGAAGGCCTCCGACGCGTCGACGAGGGGGTACTCGTAGGCGTAAAACGTCGCGTACATGTGGTCGCCGCCGCGGTTCGCGGTGGCGAAGCCGAGCCCCTGTCCGTTGAGCGTGCGGCCGTCGTGGGCCGAGAAACTCATGCCCTTGACCGTCCAGTCCTCGACGCCGAGTTCGTCGTGGAAGCGGTGGATACCCTCCGCCAGCAGGTCGCCATCACCCTCGCGGGCGGCGATTTTCTGCACCGTCTCGTGGATCAGCTCGTCGTCGCCGAAGGCATCGTTCGCCTTCAGGTAGGCCGCCACGGCGTTGCCACAGGAGATGGTGTCCATCCCCAGCCGGTCACAGAGCTGGTTCGACTGCATGATCGAGACGATGTCGTCCACCTCGCAGTTGCCGCCGAAGGCCATGATCGTCTCGAACTCCGGACCCTCCGTCTCGACGCCCGACTCCTCGTCACGGGTGGGCAGTTTGCAGGCGAAGGCACACTGCGAACAGGTCCCTTTCTTGTACTTTTTTTCCTCGACCCGGTCGCCGTTGATGTTCTCGAACGCCTCGTAGCGCACGTCCTCGAAGTAGCGGGTGGAGAAGGAGCCGATTTCGTTGGCGAGGTCGGTGACGCTCGCGGTCCCCTGACGCTTCATGATGTGGTCGCTGGTCGCCGCCTCGCGGTGGATGGTCGCCGCTTCGGCGTCGACCTCCACGTCGGGGCTCGCGTCGCCGTCGAAGGTGATCGCCTTGACGTTTTTCGCGCCCATCACGGCGCCGAGGCCGCCACGGCCGAACGCGCGCGTCTCGCTCGTCATGATGCAGGCGAAGCGGACCAGATTCTCGCCCGCCGGGCCGATGCAGACGACGTTCTCGGGGCCGAGGCCGTGTTCGGCCTCGACGTATTCGGTGACCGCCGGGACTTCGGCGCCCGCGAGTTTCGGCACCGCCTCGAAGGTCACGCCGTCCTCGCGGACGTGGACCATCAGGAGGTCGTCGCTCTCGCCGACGAGTTCGACGACGGCGTTGCCGGTGCCGGTCAGGTTGCGGGAGACGAAGCCGCCGGCGTTGGCGGAGAGCAGGCCGTCGGTCAGGGGCGAGACGGCCGTCGCGGAGGTACGGCCGGTGAAGCTCATCGACGAGGCCTGCATCGGCCCCGTTGTGAAGTAGAGGCGGTTCTCCGGGCCGAACGGATCGGCGTCGAACGGGATCCGCTCGTGGGCGAGGCGCGTTGCGACGCCACGGCCGCCAATAAAGGAGCCGAGAACGTCGTCGACGGACTCGGTCTCGACGCGCCGCGATCCCACGTCGATAGTCAGGAGGGGGCCCTCCATGTGGAGCATAGGAGGAGTCGGGCGCCCCGTGTTATTAAACGGTTGCGTCGCCGACGGATCGGCCGCTACTCGTCGCCGTCGAACACCGAACCGATGGCCGCGTCGAGGGCGTCGACCGCCCGGTCTATCTCCGCGTCGGTGACGGGGAGGGGCGGACAGACGATGACCTGCGTGCGCGGCCGCCCGCCGCCGAACAGGACGCCCCGCTCTTGGGCCGCGTCGATCACGTCGTCGACGGGGTTGTCGCCCGACTCGATCCACGGGTTCAGGTACGGCTCGCCAGTCTCGGGGTCGGTGAACTCGACCGCCCAGAGCAGACCCCGACCGCGCACGGTGCCGACGGCGTCGTGGGCGTCGAGTTCGCGCAGGCGAGATTCGAGGTGGTCGCTTCGCTCCCGCGCGTTCTCGATCTGGCCGTCCGCGTAGACGTCGAGGGCGGCGATGCCCGCCGCGCAGGCGACGGGGTGGCCGGCGAAGGTCTGGCCCACGTCGATTCCCTCCTCGCGGAGGTGGGCGGCGATTTCCGGCCGGACGGCGACGCCCGCGAGCGGGACGTACGCGCTCGTGACCCCCTTGGCGAACGTCATGAGGTCGGGGACCACGTCCTCCGTCTCGATGCCGAACCACTCGCCACAGCGCCCGAAGCCGGTGATCACTTCGTCCGCGATCAGCAGGATGTCGTACTCGTCACAGAGCGCGCGCACCCGCCGCCAGTAGTCGGCGGGCGCCGGGTACGCGCCGCTCGTCCCGCCGACGGGCTCCATCAGGATGGCCGCGATGGAGTCCGGCCCCTCGTTACGGATGACGTACTCCAGATGGTCGGCGGCCTGTCGCGCAATCTCCGCGGGCGTGTCGCCGTCGAACGGCGACCGGTGCGTCAGCGGCGGGCAGAACTTCACCGCCCCCGTCGTCTCGGCGCCCCGACCCACCGCGTTGCGCGTCTCGGGGTCGCCCGTCAGCGACCCGGCGCCGTAGGTGGCGCCGTGGTACGACTGGTAGCGCGTGAGCACCTTGCGGGCGCCGGTGTATTCGCGGGCGAACTGCACCGCCGACTCGTTGGCCTCGCTCCCCGAGACGGAGAAGAACACGTCGTTCAGGTCGCCCGGCGTGACCGCCGCGAGGCGGTCGGCGAGCGCCGACCGCGCGTCGTTGTCCTTCGAGGAGGCGACGTAGGCGACCCGTGAGGCCTGCTCCGCGATGGCGTCGACGATCCGTTCCTCGCCGTGGCCGGCGTTGACGCAGTAGAGCTGTGCCAGGAAGTCGAGATACGCGTTGCCGTCGTCGTCGTAGACGGTGACCCCGTCGCCGTCGACGACCGTGAGCACGTCGTCGTCGCCGTGTGACCAGTGCGGGATCGCCCCGGTCACGGGGTCCGATACCGGTTGTGGGCGCTGTTCGGACATACGTGTTCCTCGGTAACGCGGCGAATAAACGTTTGGTCGCCGGCCCCGCTTACTCGTGAGCGAAGTAGACGACGGCCCCCTCGTCACCGTCGGCCGACGACCGACCGTCCGTGTCGCGGTGCGCCGCGCGATCCACCCGCACGAACCCCATGCGCTCGAACTGCACCACATCGTTGACGGCGGCGTCCGCGAACGCCGGTTCCGCGACGCCTGTCACGTCGCCGTCCATCGTCCGCATACGGACCGGGAGGCCGTCGGCGGGCGCCCAGTGAACGACGGGCACGCCCTCCTCGCGGACGGCCGCGATGTCGTCGCCGACGTACTCGAACCGGCCGTCGACGTGACGGACACAGCCGAGTCCCTTCAGCCACACGCGCTCGCCGTCCGCGGGCACGTCCGCGGGTTCGACGAGGACGGCGTCGCCGGCGGGCACGTCCCGTCGGCCGCGCTCCTCGTGGTCGGGGTGGAGCGGCGGATGACCGGCGTCCGGGCCGCCGTCGAGGGGCGTTTCGACGCCGTCCCGGACGAAGAAGTAGCGGTTCGCGTCGTCGTCGATCAGGTCGCGGTTGGTGGCGTAGACGGCGCTCATCGACAGTTCGACGTTGCTCGTGGAAGTGCCGAGTTCGATCATCGCGTCGACGATTGCCTCGCCGCGGATGCCGCGGCGTTGCAGGCTGGCGAGGGTGGGCGCCCGGGGGTCGTCCCAGCCGTCGAGTTCGCCCGCTTCGATCAACTCCTTGATCGTCGAGGTGGAGAGTTTCACGTCGTACTCGTCGACCTGGACGTGACCCCAGTGGATCACCTCGGGATACTCCCAGCCGAAGTAGTCGTAGACGAACCGCTGGCGCTTCGCGGAGTCCTGCAGGTCGATGCCGCGGATGATGTGGGTGACGCCAGTGAGGTGGTCGTCGACGCCGGACTGGAAGTCGAGCATGGGCCAGCAGCGATACGCTTCGGCCTCCGGTCGGGGATGGGGACGGTCGATCATGCGGAACGCCACCCAGTCGCGGAGCGCGGGGTTCTTGTGCGTGATGTCGGTACGGACCCGGAGAACCATCTCGCCCGCCGAGTAGTCGCCGTCGACCATCGCCTCGAACTCCTCGCGAGTCGTCGCCGCGTCCTTCTCGCGGTGGGGACAGGGTTCGCCCGCGTTCTTCAGGTCCGAGAACTCGCCTTGCGGACAGGAGCAGGTGTAGGCGCCGCCCAGTTCGATCAGTTCCCGGGCGTGGTCGTAGTAGGTTTCGAGGCGGTCGCTCGCCCGAATCACCTCGTCGGGGTCGAAGCCGAGGTAGTCGATGGCGTCGAGGATGGCGTCGTAGGCGTCGAGGTCGGGGCGTTTCGTCTCGGGGTCGGTGTCGTCGAATCGGCAGATAAACCGGCCGTCGTATCGGTCCTTGTACGTCCCGATGACGGCGGGCATCCGGGCGTGACCGAGGTGCCACGGGCCGTTCGGGTTCGGCGCGGCGCGCATCACCACGCCGTCGTCGACGTTCGGCAGGTCCGGAAGCGGATGCTCCTCGCCCTCGTCCTCGGCCTCGATGTCGGCGAGTTCCGCTGGGGCGAGTTCCTCGAGTTCCGACCGCTTCTCCGCGGCGGAGAGGCCGTTCACCTCGGCGACGACGCCGCCGACGACGCCCGGAATCTCGTCGGCGTGGGGCCGGAAGTCGGGGTTCTCGCCCATCAGCGGGCCCATCACCGCACCCACGTCCGCGTCGCTGTCGTACTTCACCGCGTTGAGGAGCGCGTGTCGCCGCGCCGCGCGCTCGACGCGCTCGCGCAGTTCGGAGTCCATTACCCGCTCGTTCCCACCGACGGGTAAAAACTGACGTGGATCGGGGGCCGTGGGTAGGGGTACGGTAGACGTTACCAGTACACATACAAGAGCATTTCGTGGTCCGAGCGCCGACACGATCCGGTCGTGGATTTATACGGCGGCACACTGACGTTCGATCACTGACACATGGTGCCCGACGAGAGTAGCCGCGAGAGCGACGGCGGGGTCGTCGTCACCGGTCCGACCGAACTCACCGACGAGGCGTCCGTCACCGAGGAAGGGACGGAACTGGAGCGGACCATCGGCCTCGCGGGCGGTTTCGCCATCGGCGTCGGAACGATGATCGGCGCGGGCATCTTCGTCTTCCCCGGACTGGCCGCCGGGCGGGCCGGCCCCGCCGCCGCTGGCTCGTTCGCCATCGGGGCAGTCGTCGCCCTGCTGGTCGCTCTACCTGCCTCTGAACTGGCGACGGCGATGCCGAAATCGGGAGGCGGCTACTACTTCGTCTCGCGGGCGCTCGGCGCCCTCCCCGGTGCGGTGGTCGGGCTCAGCATCTGGCTCGGCCTGGTGTTCGCGACGGCGTTCTACCTCGTCGGCTTCGGCAACTACGCTGCCGGCATCCTCGCGGAAGTCGGGGTTCCGATCGGAAACGCGACCGTGGTGTCGCTGGCGCTCGTGGCGGGCGTCCTGCTCACCGCTCTGAACGTCTTCGGAACCGAGAACGCCGCGACGCTCCAGAACTACGTCGTCGGCCTGTTGCTCGCGATCCTCATCGTCTTTCTGGGCTACGGCGGCCTCGACGCCCTCGGGGTGTTCGGCGCCCCGAGCACGCGTGAGCGGTTCATGCCGTTCGGGCCGTTCCCGATGTTCACCACCGCCGCGCTGGTGTTCACCTCCTATCTCGGCTTCGCGCAGGTGGCGACCGTCGCCGGCGACATCAAACGGCCGGGCCGGAACCTCCCCTTGGCGATGGTGGGCTCGGTCCTCGCCGTCGGGGCCCTCTACGTCGCAACCATCTTCGTCGCCACGAGCGCGTTCGGGAGCGCGGCGCTCTCCGACTTCGGCGAGACGGCCATCGTCGAAGTCGCGCGTGCCTTCGCCGGTCGCGCCGGCGCCGTCGCCATCCTGCTGGCCGGGCTGCTGGCGACGGTTTCCAGCGCGAACGCGTCGGTCCTCTCGACTTCCCGCGCCGTCTTCGCGGTCAGTCGGGACGCGATTCTCCCCACCGCGGCGGGACGCATGAACCTCCGGTACGGGACGCCTCACGTCGCCCTCGCGCTGGGTGGAGGCCCGACGCTCGCGCTGGTCGCCCTCGGCGAGGTGGAGGTGCTCGCGGAGGTTGCCTCCTTCCTCCATCTCGTCATGTACGGGCTCATCTGCGTATCGCTCGTCGTGTTGCGCCGGGACGAACCCGAGTGGTACGCGCCGGCCTTCCGGGTGCCCGCCTATCCGTTCGTCGCCGTTCCCGGCGCCGTCGCCAGTTTCGGCCTGATCGCGTTCATGCAACCGCTCTCGCAGGTCGTCGGCGTCACGATCATGGTCGTCACCGCCGGGTGGTACAAGTACTACGCGAGCGACGTGTCGCTCAAGGGAGCACTGTAGATGCGCGACAAGCAGGACGCGGCGGCGCCGACGGTACTCGTCCCGGTCAAGGTACTGGAGGGACAGGCCCTCCCGGAGACGCTCGCCACCTTCCTCGCGCCCGCGGACGTGGTCGTCCTCGGCTACCACGTCCTGCCCGAACAGACGCCGGCCGAGCAGGCGAGCCTGCAGTTCGAGGAGCGTGCCCAGTCCGCCGTCGAGAACGTCGCTCGCGCGTTCCGCGAGGCCGGCGGCGAGGCCGAGGCGCGGGTGGCCTTCACACACGACCGCGACCAGACCGTCGAACGCGTCGCGACCGAAGTCGGCGCGACGGCGGTCCTCCTCCCGAACCCAGTTGGCGAGGTGGATGACCTGCTGGTGGCGGTGCGGGGCGCTATCGACGCCGACCGCCTCGCCGCCCTCGTCGCGACGCTGATCGGCGCTGGAACCCAGCGGGTGACGGTGCTCGGCGTGACCTCCGAGGGGGCCGACGTCGACGCCGAGGCCGCCGTCGCCGACGTTCGCGAACGGCTCCGGACCCGCGGCGTGTCGGCCGACCGGATCGCGACCGAGACGGCCGCGGTGGAGCGCCCCGTCGCCGACATCGTCGCTCGCTCGGGCGAGTTCGACGCCATCGTCATGGGCGAGAGCGAGGAGACGCTGTGGTCGTTCCTCGTCGGTGAGGAGACCGAACGCGTCGCCGAGGGAGCCATCGCACCCGTGCTCGTCGTCCGCCGATCGCGGGAATCCACAAGCGGTTAGTCGCTCGGGCGGGACGGGGGCGTATGAAACGCGCACGCATCGACGTCGACGGCGAGATTCACGCCGGCGAGTATCGGGACGGCGTCGTCGAAACGGAAGACGACACGTTCGTGGTCGGCGAAGACGGCGACCT
>Ga0102935_1000395_pt1 | contig 15725 bp, 13 predicted proteins | sample SalPonR2_A_D2_MG_FD_78508 | JGI IMG/M metagenome (GOLD analysis project Ga0102935, IMG submission 78508) | Salt pond soil microbial communities from South San Francisco under conditions of wetland restoration - Salt Pond MetaG R2_A_D2_MG | ecosystem: Environmental > Aquatic > Marine > Intertidal... | reverse complement strand
TCATACCATCGTGGGACTCTCTCGGATCGGCGTGGCCGCAACGCTCCTGCTCGCGGCGTTATCGGTGTTTGCGGTCGCCACCGGGACGGCCGGCGGACGGAAGCTGGTGGGAATCTCGTGGATCGCCTTCCTCGCGATGGCACTCGCGGTGCCGCTCGGCACCCAGACCGGCGAGCGGAGTGCGGGCGGCCTGGTATGGGGGTACGGGCTGGCCGCGGGCGCGATGGTGACGAGCGCCGCCGTCTTCTTAGTCCCGCAGGCCATCGGCCAGCACCCCCGGTGGGGCGGGTTCGGGATCGCGTTCGGCCTTCTCGCCGGGTTCGCGTCTCACACCATCGGCCACCGACTGGCGCACATGGACTTGCCGATGGACCGGACCGTCGCCGAACTGACCGCGCACGCGTTCTCCGCCGGCGCGATCATCGGAATCATCTACGGGAACATGCCGGAACTTGGCGTATTGCTCGGGCTCGCGATCGTCTCGCACAAGGGCCCGGCGGGGTACGCCGCCGCACGCCGACTCGCCAGCGTCGGCCGGCGACCGTCGGTCCTCCTGCTGCCCGCGACCGGTGTGGGCATCGCGGGGATCGCGTCGTCGTTGATCGCACTGCCTGCCGCGGGGCCGGTCCGCGGGCTGGTGTTCGGGTTCGCGGCTGGGGTCTTCCTCCACGTTGCGATGGACTTTCTGCCTCGGTGTGAGATCGGGAGTGAGGTCCACGAGTTGCTCTCGGTGTCAGGTGACGCCCACGCTCTGCTCGACCGCCTCCGCGTCCACGCGGTCGCCTCCACGTCGATCGGCGGGCTGGTCGTCCTGCTCGCGTGGCTCGTGATCGCCTGAGCCGGGATGTCGTCGTCGGGGACGGATCGGAATCCGTCTTTCCGGGAGGATCAGTACCCGGTCGGGGTGACGAACGTCGCTTCCGGTCGGGGAGGCCCCGACTCACCGCCGGTCGGGGACGGGGCCCCGGATGGAGCCGACGGTGGTATACCTGCCCAAGCCGATAGCACGCAGCAGTGGCGTCTACTGGGGCGGCAACGAGTGCCGACGCGGACGCGACGCCGTCCGCCCAGACTCGTCGCCGGATCGCCGTCGTCGTGGGGATCGTGTTCATCGACCTGCTGGGGTTCGGGATCATCATCCCGATTCTCCCCTTTTACGTCCGGTCGTTCGGCGTCAGCGACGTGTTCATCGGGCTGCTCGCTGCGTCGTACTCGCTCGCGCAGTTCGGGGCTGCGCCGGTGCTCGGCCGGATCTCCGACGAACGCGGGCGCCGACCGGTGTTGATGCTCTCTGTCGGGATCGCAGGCGTCGCCTGGATCATCTTCGGGTTCGCAGCCGAGATCGATGCGCGGCTCGGAACCACGCTGGGACTCGCCGTGCTGTTCGGCGCGCGGCTGCTCGCGGGGGCAGCGGGCGGGAACATCGCGGCAGCACAGGCGTACATCGCCGACGTCACGCCGGTTGCGGACCGAACGAGCGCGTTGGGGCTCGTCGGCGCCGCGTTCGGACTGGGGTTCGTGTTCGGCCCGGCAGTGGGTGGGCTCTTAGCCAGCGACGCCGCGGTTTCGATTGCCCGCAGCGTGCTGCCCGGATTCGTCCCCGTGACGCCGTTCTCGCTGCCGAGTTTCGCCGCCGCCGGGTTCTCGTTTCTCGCGCTCGGAGCGGCGGCGGCGCTGCTGAAAGAGCCCGATCGCATCCGCACGTCCGCCGGGCGTGTGACGTTCGTCTCGCAGTTCCGGGCGGCGCTGGCCGACTCCGGCCTCCGGCCGCTGGTGATCGCGTTCTTCCTGACGTCGCTCTCGTTTGCGGGTATCACCGTGATGTTCGTCCCGTTCCTGGCGGACTTCTTCGGGTACGACGCGACCGCGGCGGCCATGTTCTTGGCGTATATCGGCGCTCTCGGGATTCTCAACCAAGGCGTACTGGTCGGGCGGCTCTCCGGAGCGTTCGGCGTTCGACGCGTCGTCCGGGCCGGCGTGGCCTCGCTGTTTCTCGCACTCGTGCTTCTCGCCGCCTCCCCGCTGGCTGGGACGGCGCCACTCCTCGACGGGGGGCCGACCTGGGTGACCGGCGGACTGGTGGTCCTCGTGGGGTTCGGCGCGCTGGTGTCGTTCGGAAACGGGGCGATAACCGTCGGGCTCGCGGCGCTGGTCTCCGAAGGAGCCGCCGGGAGCCAGCAGGGCTCCGCGTTCGGAGTCACACAGGGTGCTGGAAGCCTGGGGCGGACGATCGGCCCACCACTGGCAGCGGCCGCGTACACCCTCGTCTACTGGTCGCCCTTCGTCGCGGGCGCGGTCCTGCTGATACCGGTGGCGGTGTTGTTGCGGCGGTAGCTGGACACCGCAGTTCGTGCCCCCGACACGCCGAAGGCTTCGGGTGGCGGTACGGCTCCGTTCCGAACCTGCCGAGCATAGACCCGCGCGGTCGGAGTGTCGGCCCGCATAGACGAGTGGATTTTTTTATCCACGCCGTCGGATCTCCGGGTATGACCACCTACCTCGTCGCCACCGATCACGTGGACACCAGCGCCCGACTCTGTGACTACCTGGTCGACCGGGTCGACGCCGCCGACGACCTCCACGCGGTCAACTCCCTACCCGGGGGAGACGAGACCGACACTCAAGACGTCCGGGACGGCGAGGAGGCGCTGAACGTGATCGTCTCGCGGCTCGGCGGGGTCACGACAGTCGAGACAAGACAGTTGATTCGCGGGAACGAGGCCCACGAGGACGTACTCCAAGAAGCCGACGAGATCGACGCCGACGAACTGGTGGTGGGGATCCGTCAGCGACGGCCCGCAGCGAACATGGTCTTCGGGAGCACCGCCCAGCGGATCCTCCGACGGTCGGACCGGCCGATCGTGGCCGTACCCCTGACCGAGCACGAGTAGCCGCGACGGCGCCGGCGGACCCGCCAGTCACCGCGCGTCGATCACCGGGCCGCGGTCGCATCGAGGAACGCGAGGCCGTGGCGGACACACCGGTCGAACCCGTCGCCGTCGTACAGATCGAAGTGGCCGAGTGGGAGCCGGACCAGCGTCGCGTCCGGCAGCGACGTTGCGGCCTCGGCGGCCGACTCGATCCCCGAGATCTCGTCGCGCGTGCCGCCGACGAGAAGCACCGGACAGGTGGGCCGGTGCCGGTCATCGTTGCCGGTGTGGCGCCACAGCGCGAGAATCGATCGGGCCGGCGTCCGGTTCTCCCACTCCCCGTCGGCCAGCTCACGGTACGCCCGCGACGCGCTCGGCGTCGACACCAGCGCGAACCGCCCGCCACCGTCAGTTGCGTCCGCGACCACCGGGACGGTGTACGGCCGGCCGATCACCGACTGGACCCGGTCACGGATCCCCGCGAGGAGGCCGCCAGCCAGGAACCCCACCCCTCGCTCGCGGAGGAACGCTCGCCCCGAGAGGATCGGGGTCTGCGCGACGACCCCGGAGATCCGAGGCTCGTCCGCCGCGACGGCGAGTGCGCCGTCGCCCGCGAGTCCGACACCCCACAGGACGGTGCAGTCGGTCGCGACGTCGCCACGACCGCGGAGCCCCGTGAGCGCCGCCTCCCAGTCCGCGCGCTGTCGCGTCGGCGACACCAGGTTCCGAGGCTCGCCGTCGCTGTCGCCCGCGTGCCGAAAATCGAAGTAGAACGCGGCGTACCCGGCCGCCGCCAGGCGCTCGGCGTAAGGGCCGAGCGGTCGCCCGCCGACGCCGACCGGGCCGCCCGCCAGGACGACCAACGGGGGGTTCGACGGCCGGTCCGGACGGTAAAGCCGGCCCACGCACCGCTCGCCGTCGCTCCGGAACGTCAGTCTGACCGTCGAGTAGTCGTCCCGCGAGGGGCGGTCGCGGGCGGCGCCGCCGGACCGGACGCCGGTTCCGACACCCGTCACTGGCCGCCCTCCGAGAGGGTCGCGATGACGCGTTCGGAGAACTCCTCACCGCTGATGTCGTAGTCGAGATACTGCCGGAACCACTCGGCCTCCGCGTGCCAGGTACCCTGGACGTCCGCCTGGTGGCGGAGCACCGTGGCCTCAACCCGCGTGGGCTCCCACTCGTCGTGTTCTGCGGCGTCGACGAAGGTCCGCAGCGCCCGCCCCATCTCCTGGTGGTTGACCGACACGTCGGGAAACGCCGTGAGGTAGACCAGTTCCACCGCGTCGTCGGTCAACTCGATCGACTCGACGTTGACCGTGTTGGACCTGAGTTCGCCCTCGATTCCGGAGATGACGTCGTTCATACCCGGGCGTTCAACCCGGAGGGAGTAAACAGTTGCCGCGGCGCAGACGGGATCACACCTCCACCCGCAACCCGTCCCGGGCGAACCGGACCTCGCCGTCGTACGCTTGGCCGAGCGACGCCAGCATCTCGTCGTGGCGACCCTCGGTGTGTGGGTAGAGGTGCGTCAGATACACCCGGCCGAAGTCGTGCCCCGAGAGGGCCTCTCCGAGTTGCGACGGCGTCGGGTGGGTCGAGACGTCGACGTCGTCGGGGAACGAGCAGTCGTGTGCGAGCACCGCGGCGCCGTCGGCGAACGCCGCGAGCGACGCCGACGCCTCGCCGTCGCCGGAGTAGACTACGTCACCGCCGTCGCCCGCGAACCGGTACGCCAGACAGTCCATCGAGTGCACCATCTCCGTGGCGGTCACGTCGAACCCCGCAACCGAGAACTCGGTCGGACCGACCTCCCGGACGCTCAGGTCCACGCGGCCGTCGAGATAGTCGTGCACGTCGAGCAGGCCGTCGAGCAGGGCTTTGGTGCCCGTGGGACCAATGACTTCGAGATGTTCCTCGCCGGCCAACCACCGCGCCTTCAGGAGCGCCAGGAGGTCGGAAACGTGATCCAGGTGGTGGTGGGTCAAAAGCACCGACGACACCCCCTCGTAGCCGACGTCGGTGCCGGCCAGGCGGTGAAGGACGCCGCTGCCGCAGTCCACGAGCAGCGTTCGGCCGTCGGATTCGAGCAGCAGGCCGGTCTGTACCCGGTCGGGGACCGGCATCGCGGTGCCGGTTCCGAGAAAGGTGAGACGCATCGTCCGACTCACGGCGGCCCGCCTGATAGGCGTTCGGGACGGCGGTCGGCGCTCGGCGTCGTCGGCTCGGAGGTGGCCCCGTTGTCGGAGCCCCGAACTCGGAGGTAGCACACCTCACGCCCGCCACGACGACGTGGCTGCGGACGCTCGATCCACCTCGCCGAGCACGGTGGGAGTCAGTTCCGGAACGCGGTTCCGTTCAAAATGTGATCATTATTTATTAATAACTGGGCGTGGTGGTGGGTAGTATGAGCTCTGATGAATACGGCCAGTCGGTCGACGCGCACGGCCACGAACACCACGAAGTAGACGGACCGGGGTATCCGACGCCGGCGGCGATGCGCACCGAATCGGAACGCGAGAAGACCGCCTTCGTCATGTCGCTCCGAGTCGGAATGGACGTGGACGGTTCCGACTTCATCGGCGTCGTGGACGTCGATCCCGACTCCGACACCTACGCCGAACTGATCGACACCGTCGAGATGCCGAACAAGGGCGATGAGCTTCATCACTTCGGGTGGAACTCCTGTTCGTCCTCGTGTCACGCCGAGGGGCTGGCCCGGGATCACCTGATCGTCCCCGGACAGCGCTCCTCGCGAATCCACATCGTCGACGCCGCCGACCCGCGGAACCCGACGATCGAGAAAGTGATCGAGCCCGAGGAGGTGTTCGAGCACGACCTCTCGGCGCCGCATACGGTCCACTGCGTGCCAGAGGGGAAGATCGTCATTAGTATGCTCGGCAACGCCGACGGCGAACTCCCGGGCGGCTTTCTCCAACTCGATCAGGACGACTTCTCCATCGACGGCCACTGGGAGTCCGACCTGGGAGGGATGGAGATGAACTACGACTACTGGTATCAGCCCCGCCACGGGGTGATGATCTCAAGCGAGTGGGCCGCTCCCGAGACCTACTACCCGGGGTTCGACTTGGAGGACGTCGAGGCCGGCAACTACGGTGACAGCATCCACATCTGGGATTGGGAGACCAAAGAACACCGGCAGACCCTCTCCTTTGGCGAGGAGGGGCTGATTCCGCTGGAAGTCCGGATGCCGCACAACCCCGAAGAGACCGAGGGGTACGTCGGCGCCGCGCTCTCCTCGAACATCATTCGGTTCTGGGAGGACGCGGACGGAGACTGGGACTGGGAGACGGTTATCAGCATCGACGACCGCGAGCATCCCGACTGGGACATGCCGGTCCCCGGCTTGGTGACGGATCTCCTCGTCTCGCTGGACGATCAGTACCTGTTTTTCTCGAACTGGCTCCACGGCGACGTGCGGATGTACGACATCAGCGACACGGGAAGCCCGCGGCTGGTGGATCAGGTGTGGGCCGGCGGCAACTTCGGCGACCGCCAGACGGTCGACGACCACGAGATCCGGGGTGCCCCGCAGATGCTGCAACTCTCCCGCGACGGCCGACGGCTCTACTGGACCACCTCTCTGTTCTCTAGCTGGGACAACCAGTTCTACCCCGAGATCGGCGAGCGGGGATCGCTCATGCTGAAAGCGGACGTCTACCCCGAGGAGGGGCGGCTGGAACTCGACGAGGGGTTCGTGGTCGACTTCGGCGACGCGCCCGGCGGCCCGGCCCGCGCCCACGAGATCCGCTGGCCCGGTGGCGACTGCACCAGCGACGTCTGGCAGTAGCCGGCGATGCCCCACACAGTCACCTTGGAGTGGCGCGGCGGCCGGGAGGCGACTGTCGACGTCCAGGAGGCCGAGACCGTTATCGACGCGACAGAGCGTGCGGGCCTCGGCGTTCCCTACGGCTGTCTGTACGGTGCCTGCGCCACCTGCACCGGACGGCTGCTGGAGGGTGACCTCGTCCACGTCAGCCGACCGCGGGGGTTGAAACCACGACACCGACAGGGCGGGTACGTCCTGCTGTGTGTGGCCGAACCGCGCTCGGACTGCCGGATCGAGGTGGGTGCGGAGATACAGGCCGACCTCGTGGCGAACCCGTGGAAATGAGCTCGGGCGCCCGACGCGCGGCCGCCGTACTCGGCGTCACACTCCTGTCGACGCCGGCGTCCGCCCACGGCGAGGCCGCCGCCGCGAGCGGTCTTTCCTTTCGGCTCGTGGTGGCTGGCGTCGTCCTCGTCAGTCTGTTCGGCGGCGGTTTCGCCCTGGTCGCCTCCGGCCGACTGCCGCGGTCTGCCGGGCGAGCGGCGCTGCCGGTTGTCGTGCTCGCGCTCGGCGCCGCAGCGGTCGCGCTCGCGGTCACCCGGGCGCCGGCGACGAGTCTCGCCGGCCTCGTAGCCGGCGTTGGCGTCGTTTATTTCGCCCGCGGTGCGGCGACTTCGGAGTGCGGTACCTGTGCGGACGCTGCGTTGGGCGCGGTGACCCTCCACCGCGGCGTCGAAGGTGTCGTCCTCGCCACGATCTACGCCGCCGACGCGGCGCTCGGTCTCGCGGGCGCCATCGTCGTCGCCGGGCACGCCACGGTCGAGACGGCCGCCGTCGGGTGGCTGTACGCCACCGACGGTCGTCGGTACGCGTTCGTAGCGGTTCTCGTCGTCCAGATCGGGTTTCTCGTCGGCGTCGCGGCGGGGGCGGGGATCGTCGGCGGCGTGTCGGCAACGGTCGAGGCCGGCCTGTTGGCACTTGTGGGAGGTGTTCTCCTCGCCGTCGGCGCTCGGGAGGGACGGCGCCTGCGCGCGGGTGGCACTGTGCCGGCGTAGGTGGACTCACGCTCCACTCAAACCAGTGCCCCACGCGCAGGGGAACCCGAACGACGGGGAACCGGAGGCCGTAGCCGCTTCCATGGGCAGAACCCACTTACCCGTGGCCGCCAACCAGAGTACGATGGCCGAAACCGGACGCGAACTCCTCCGGGACGCCGCTGGCCGGGTCGCGGGCGACGACTCTGCGACCGGGGCGGACACAGCCGACGCCACGGGCGCATTCTCGTTCGACCCGGAAACCGTCGACATCGCCGACGGCGACGTACTGGAACGGCTCGAACCGCCGGTGAGAGAGTGGTGGATCGACGAGTTCGGACGATACGTGGATCAAAACGGGGGCTTTTTCACTCCGCCGCAGCGGGAGGCGATCCCGCTCGTCGACGAGGGGACGAACGCCTTGGTGTGTGCCCCGACGGGGAGTGGCAAAACGCTCGCTAGTTTCACTGCGATCCTGAACGACCTGTTCGGGCGAGCGCGGGAGTCGGCGGACGGCCTCGAAAATACCGTCTACTGTCTGTACGTCTCCCCATTGAAGTCGCTCGCAAACGACATCCACCGGAACCTCGCGGTTCCAGTCGAAGGGATCGAAGCCCGGGTCGGCGACCGCGGCGACGACGCCGAGGTCCGCCACGCGATCCGCCACGGCGACACCGACAAAGCCGAACGGCAGCGTATGCTCGAGGAGACGCCGCACATCCTCAACACCACCCCTGAGACGCTCTCGATCCTGTTGAACGCCCCCAAGTTCCGGGAGAAGCTCCGCTCGGTCGAATACGTGATCGTCGACGAGATCCACAGCCTCGCGGAGAACAAGCGCGGCACGCATCTGTCGGTCTCGCTGGAACGGCTGGAGCGTCTCGCGGAGACCTCCCCGACCCGGATCGGGTGTTCCGCGACGGTCGAGCCGCTGGACACGATGGCGGAGTTTCTGGTCGGCCGCGACGACACCGGATCGAGCAGAGACTACGAGATCGTCGACACGCGGTTCGTCCGCGACTTCGACCTCCAACTGGAGTGCCCCACAGACGACCTGATCAACACGCCGCGATCCACGGTCCAGTCGGGGTTCTACGATCGGCTTCACGACCTGATCTCCACACACGACAACACGCTGGTGTTCACCAACACCCGGTCGGGCGCCGAGCGGGTCTTAGAGAACCTCCGGGAGCGATTCGACGCCTACGACGAACGGAATTCGGGCTGTCACCACGGCAGTCTCTCGACGGACCGCCGCACCGCAGTCGAGGAAGGGCTGAAAGACGGCTCTCTCGACGTGGTCACCACCTCCACCAGCCTGGAACTCGGGATCGATATGCCACACTTGGATCTCGTCGTCCAGGTCGGCTCTCCGAAGTCGGTCGCTGCCCTGCTCCAGCGAGTCGGTCGCGCGGGCCACAGCCTCGGCCAGACCGTCGAGGGCAGGGTGATCGCCTTGGACCGCGACGAGCTCGTGGAGTGTGCGGTCATGTTGCAGAAGGCCGAAGCCGGCTTCGTCGACCGGGTGTTCGTCCCGGAGGACGCCCAGGACGTCGCCGCCCAGCACGTCTACGGGATGGCGATCAACGCGGTGCGTCGCGAAGGCGAACTCCTCCGGACGCTCCGGCGGGCGTACCCCTACCGGAACTACGGCGACGACGAGTGGGAGCAGCTTCTGACGTATCTCACTGCCGACTACGAGGGACTGGAGGAGAAGAACGTCTACGCGAAAGTGTGGCGCGACGAGAACGACCCGCCGGACGGCGAGCACCACTACCCCGACTTCGAGGTCGGCGCGCCGCTGATCGGCAAGCGAGGACGGATGGCCCGGGTCATCTACATGACCAACATCGGGACTATCCCCGACTCGTTCACGTGTGAGGTCCGGACCCGCCGGACCGACGACCGGGTGGGCCAACTCGACGAGAACTACCTCGACACCTTAGAGCAGGGCGACGTGTTCGTGTTGGGCGGTGACCGATTCGAGTACCGGTATCGGCGCGGGTCGAAAGTGTACGTCGATCGCACCAGTGCCCAGCCGACGGTCCCGTCGTGGTTCTCCGAGCGGCTGCCGCTGTCGTACGACCTGGGCCGCGAGATTGCGGCGTTCCAGCGCGAACTCCTCGCTCGGCTGACCGAGGGCGGGCCGCCGGCGGTCAGAGAGTGGCTCAGGGAGTTCCCGGTGGACGAGAACTCCGTTCGGGCGATAACCCGGCTGTTCGACGAGCAGTGCCGGTACGCGGGGAGCGAGAGCGTCGCCACCGGCGACCGATTCGTTGTCGAGGAGGTGCTCGACCGCGGGGAGTACCGCCGGCACTTCTACGTCCACTCCACCTACGGCCGGCGGTTCAACGACGGGCTCTCCCGGCTCGTCGCCGCCCGGTGTGCGCGCCGGTCCAACGCCAACGTCCAGGTGGCGGTCGCGGACAACGGATTCTCGCTATCGATGCCGCTGAACCGGAAGGTCGACGTCGGGGCGGTGCTCCGCGACCTCGACCCCGGCGCGGTTCGCGCCGACCTCCGGGACGCGCTCGAAGGGACCGACCTCCTCCAACGATACTTCCGGATCAATGCCACCCGTTCGCTGATGATCCTGAAGCGGTACAAAGGCTACGAGAAGTCCGCGGCCGAACAGCAGGTCTCTGCGGAGATGCTTTTGTCGTTCGCGGCCGACCTCGACGAGTTCGCGGTGATCGATGAGACCTACCGCGAGATCGTTGAGGACAAGCTCAACGTCACGGCCATCGAACAGGTGCTGGCGGCAGTCGGCCGCGGGGAGATCGAGGTGGCGACGACGGAACTCGACTCGCCAACCCCGCGGGCGTTCGGGCTGGCGACCCTGCTCGCGAGCGACGTCGTGCTCGCAGAAGACGAGAGCGCGGTGTTACAGGAGTTCCACGAGCGCGTGCTGGAGTCGATCGAGGGCGAGGGTGACAGCGAAGACGTGGCGGTCGGGGAGTCCTGATCACTGTCGCGCCCACGCCAACAGCCGCGAATAAAACGGGTCTGACGAGAGCGCGTCGGCGTCGCCCACCAACGCAAGCGCCTTCCGCGCCCGCGTGAGCGCGACGTTCACCCGCCGGTGGTCCTCGAAGATCGGGCCGTCCAGCGACCCGCTGGCCACGAGCGAAACCACGATCACCTCCTTGGCCGACCCCTGGAACCGATCGACAGTGTCGACGGTCACGTCCGTCCGCCGGCCGATCTCCGCGACCTGCGCGCGGAACGGCGCAATCACGCCGATGTCATCGGGGTCGACGCCCGCGGCGACGTAGGCGTCGACCACTTCCGCCACGCGGTCGGCCTCGGTCGGATTGGTGTTGCCGGCGCGCGCGCCGTCGGGGTCGACGAACGCGACCCGGTCGCGGAGGCCTTCGGGGAGCGCCGACTCGTCGACGCCGAGGTCCGCGAGCCGCTGGGCCGCCACCGACCCGTCCGCCGGGCGGAGTGCGCCGTCGTAGAACTCCCGAGACGAGAACGCCTGGATCCGCTGGGCCATCCGGTACTGGCGGTCGAGCAGGACCGACGCCGCCGGGTAGGTGTCGATCAGCCGCTCGAACAGCGAGGTCTGAAGCTCGTTCTCCGCGCGGACGACCGGCGGCAGCTGCTCGTGGTCGCCGACGAGGACGAACCGGTCCGCACGGGTGACCGCCGCCAGCGTCCCGGGTTCTGTCAGCTGTGAGGCCTCGTCGATCAGCGCCACGTCGAAGGACTGCTCGCGCATCACTCGCGACCCGCAGGTGGCGGTGGTGGCGGCGACGACGGGAGCGTCCCGGAGCGTTGCGGCCCGCTCGTTCGGCTCTCCGCCCTGCTCCAGTCTGACGTCCAGCATATCCTCCCGAACCCCGTGTTCGGTCCCGACCCGGGCGACGTCCGCGACGCCCCGCTCGCGGACCGCCTCCAATGCGTTGTCGACCGCACGGTTGGTGAACGCCGACAGCAACACGTCTTCGCCGCGGCCGACCAACGCCGTCACGATCCGGCCGATGGTGTGGGTCTTGCCGGTCCCGGGCGGGCCGTGGATCAACGCGAAGTCGTCGGCTTCGACCGCGAGCCGGACGGCACGGTCCTGTGCGTCGTTGTTGGCGACGAAGGTCTCGGGGTCGCCGTCGGGGCCGAGCGAGCGTTGGCTGAACGCCGGCTCCCGTCGACCGAACACCACGTCTTTCCGGTCGGGATCGCCTTTCAGCACGAAGTCGTGGAGCGCAGTCAGCATCCGGTCGACTCCGATCTCGGAGGGATAGACGTCGAGCCGGGCGAGATCGAGCGGTTCGTCGGCGGTGACCACGACGGTGTCGCCGAGTTCGACGATCCGGCAGAGCTCGGCGTGGCCGGCGACCGGATCGCCGTCGCTCGCCAACGCGACGTCGCCGTCCCGGAGCTTCGAGACCGACTCGTCGGGCTTTCGCGCCCGGAGTTCCCACCGGCCGTCGCCGCGTTGCGTTCGGTCGAGCGGTTCGAGCCCGATCAGCGCCCGGTCGTCGTCGGCCCGCTCCTGCGCCGACTGCTCCCACAGCTTCCGGTACTCCGCGTGGACCTGGGTTCGCTCGGCCTCGATCGCACGGTAGAACCGGTCGAAGTACTCCCGTTCGGCCTCGGGGACGGCCGTCCCGACCTGCCCCGCCTTCGACTCCTGATCGAGCCGGCCCGACACCACCATACACGTGTCCTGCTCGAAGCAGTACTCACACCGGGCGTCGGCCTCGTAGCCGGTCGGAACGTCCGTCTCCCACTCCATCGCGGCGATCTCGTTTCGCGTCCGGACCACGAAGTCGAGCAGGCCGTCGCCGATCGAGAACTCCTTGGCGGGCGAGAGGTCACCGGTCTCTTCGGTGCGTTCTAAGGCGGTGTTCTTGGTGTACAGAAGCGTCCCCGTATCGGCCGGGACGCCGCGTTCTGCGAGCACTACGGCGTACGCCGCCGCCTGGATCTTATCCTGAAACCGAGGCTCCCGGTTGGTGTTTTTGCCGGTTTTGAGCTCCACCGGCATCCCGCGTCTGAGCGCGTCCGCGCGGCCTTTGATTCCGAACGTTGGGGAGATCAGCGTGTACTCCGAGCGCCACGCGTCCGCCTCGGTGAGGGTGCCCTGCGCGAGCCACCCTTCGATCGCGGCGGCGTTCCGGCGGACCTCCTCGCGCACCTCCGCTGCCTCCCGCCCCAACAATCCGAGCTCCAGCCCCGCCTCCTCGACCCGCTCGTCGATCGCGTCGTCGAGGTCCCGGTCCCGGAGGAGGTCGCCGAACACCTCGTGGACGATCGTCCCCTTCACCACCGGGTAGTTCAACGGGATTCCGGAGAGTTTGTTCAGGTAGTACATCCGCGGACACTGCACCCACGACCGGATGTCCGTCACGTCGACCAGAAACCCGGGTTCGAGCACCACCCGGGAGTCGCCGGTCGTCGCATAGCCCGTCTCGCCGCGGTACTCGGAGGCCTCAAGGTCGGTCGCAAGGAGTTCCATACCGGGCTCGGCGTGCTCGACGGTGTGGGTCCACTTCCCCCAGAGAGTGAGCCGGGCGGTGGCGTCACCGACCGCCGGTCGGTCAGTCTCGGCACTGTCGATGCGGACCGTCACCTCCGCCAGCGACCGCGACCCGTACTCCGTGTCGACCTCCCGTTCCGCGCCGACGTCGACGAGACGGCCACGCAGTTTCACGTCAGGTATCTACCTATCGCGCGGTAAGACGCTATCGGTCGTCACCCTGTGCCGCCGATTCCGACGGCGCGGAGGGGGTCATCGCCGACCCCGAGCCCGGTCCGAAGAGGGGAGAAACTCCGCCCACCACCGGAGGACGAACCACAGAAGGAGCGTACCCAAGACCGCGCCGCCGACGAACCCTGCGGCGACAAACGGCAGCGACCCGTCTGCCCAGACCGCTGTGAGCGCCCCCGAAGCCGCCACCAGCCCGATGAACCCGAACTTGAGCCGGCGGCTGGCGAGGTCGCGTTCCGCGTCGGTCAGGCTGGGGCCGACCACGGGAGCCTCCCGGCGCCGCGTTGGTTCCGTGTCCACGCCCCGGCCCCGCTCACGGTCGTCGCCGACGTCACTGGAACCCGCGGCCGACGCCGTCCTCCTCGACCAACTGGTCGAGATCCTTCGAGAGCAACTCGTCGGCGTCGGCGAACTCCTCTGTGAGGTCGTCAAGCCGGTCCGGTCGGCCGTCGAACTCGTACTCCATCGGCCCGAACGCCGGACTGTCGAGGGCGTCCATCACGTCCGTGAAGAAGTCGTCAGGGTCGGTGGGCGCCTCGGCGTGAACCTTCACCGCCTCTTCCAGACGCGTTGCCATCGTCTCGGCGTGAGTCTCGTCTTCCGGCGGCGACTGGACACCGAACCGGCCGGCGTCGTCGCGACCCCGTCGAGGGAACAGGGAATCGAGGTCGTCGTCGATCCGGCGCGCGATTCGGCTGCCGACGCCCCGGAGCTCCGCGGGGTTCTTGGCGTACGTCTTCAGCGCATACACTCCCGCGTCGGGGTGACCGAAGAAGAGGTCCTCGCCCAGCCCGTCGCGGCGGTCGCCCGCGATGGCTCGCCACCCGTCGGGGTCGGCGTCGGACGCGGTCACGTCCGCGAGGATGTCCTGCCAGTCTCTGACGTGCATAGCTGTCATTACACCCCTGGACAGAAAGAGTATGACGGTTGCGTGTCGCGGCCGAGGTCTACAGGCGGGGCAGGCCGAGTGCATCGGGGGTTGACTCCGAGGCGGTTCACGATGGAAGCGTATTAACCGGATGGGCGACAACCGGATTTCAGCCGTGCCGCTCATCTCTACTCCCTCTCTCGTCCGGAGCGACCTGACGGACCTCACGACGTTGGCGTTCTCCCGGTTCGAGAACGAGTTCGGGACGCTCGGACAGAAGCCGTTTCCGGGTCGTTACACCTCCGACGCTCGGTACGCGGCAGCCCGTATCGCGATTCCGCACTGGTTCGTCCACAGCACCCAGGTCGGGAGCGCGGACAGTGACCGGAAACTGAACCGGACGCCGACGGAGACGTTCGAGGAGGGCGGAAACTGCGTTGACCGCTGCATACTTCTGGGGTCGATGTGGGCAACGCTGTCTCTTCCCTCCGAACTCTTGTCACTATGTGCTGAAGGCGACGATGTCGCGCATCTGACCGCGGTTGCAACGGTTCCGGATGCCGACGACGGCCCGGCACCGGACGCAGTGACGAGTGAACTCACACACATATACACGGAGCACCTGTCCCGGAACTTTGCCACGTCCGACATCCACACCTGGACCGACGACGGCGATCTGTGTCTGATCGCCGACCCTGTGTTCTCCGATCACGTCGGGGACATCGGTTCGATGGTCGAGCACGGCTTCGGGGCGGTCGACGGGGAGGACGTCGAGTGGGAGTTCCACAACGAGACACAGGACGTGTTGGTGTGTTCCGACGGCTCCGCGTCGTACAGATACGAATCGATGTGAGGAGTGGGCGACAGTGGTGTCCGAACTCAGGGGTCGACGCGCGCCAGCCACCGCGCGGGATCGTCGAACTCGTCGTCGGTCGGGAGGTTCACCGGAGCGTCCCACACCGCGGCGGCGGCCGCGACACCGCGGCGATCCGCCACTACCCCGAAGAAGTTCGCGCCGCGCTCGTACTGGCGACGCTTCATTCCGAGCCCGAGCAGCCGGCGTGCAATCCTAGTCAGGGGCCCGCCACCCCGGCGTCGGGCGTCCAGCTTCCGCCTGAGGTCGGTGTACTCCTCGTCGAACGCGCGATCCATCAACATCTCCGCGTACCCCTCGACGGCGGTCATCGTGGCGTCGAGGTCGCGAAACGCCGTGCGGTCGAATCCACCCTGCGACAGCGTCTCCAGGGCCTCCTCCATTCGGGCTTCCAAGTGACTGGACAGCCACGGAGCGGCGCCGAACTCGGCCGCGTGGGCGACCTCGTGGAACGCGATCCACCGACGGAACCGGGGGTAGTCCACCTCGAGTTCGGCCGCGGCGTCGACGATGTTGGGGTGGACGAAGTAGAGTTCGTGGTCGTCGGTGTCGGCGAGGAGCAGGGGGTCGTACTGTCCG
>Ga0102935_1000393_pt1 | contig 15746 bp, 14 predicted proteins | sample SalPonR2_A_D2_MG_FD_78508 | JGI IMG/M metagenome (GOLD analysis project Ga0102935, IMG submission 78508) | Salt pond soil microbial communities from South San Francisco under conditions of wetland restoration - Salt Pond MetaG R2_A_D2_MG | ecosystem: Environmental > Aquatic > Marine > Intertidal... | reverse complement strand
CGATGGACCCGGCGGGAGAGCCCGACGACGGTCCGGTACGCGAACCCGGGGCGGCGGCCGCGGAGTCCGCCCGCCGGCCGGGCACGGTCAACCTGGTCTGCGGGACGACCCGACGGCTCGCGGCCGGCGCGGCAGAGAACCTCGTCGCCGTCGCCGCCGAGACGAAGGCGGCGACGCTCCTCGCGACCGCCGACGTCCCGGGGACGACCAGCGACGCGGTCGTGGTCGCCGACGACCCGGCGGGAGAGCCGGCGGCGTTCTCGGGGAGCGCGACCGAAGTCGGCGCGGCGACTCGCGTCTGCGTCCGGGACGCGGTGCGCGCGAGCCTCGGATCGCGGTACCCGGACGGCGACCTGCCCGGACCGGCCGGCGACGCCGAACACGGCGCGGTCGCGGACGGACGAGCGGAGGTATTTAAGCCATGACACACGACGACACCGACGACGCGACGGACGGCGAATCGAGCGAGAACGGCCCGACCGACGGCGAATCGAACGACGGACCGACCGACGGCGACCCGGCCGCGCGGACTCCCGGCGGCGGCGCGGCCCCCGAGCCGGAGCCGATCGAACCCGCGGCGCCCGAGGAGTTCGGGCTCGTGCAGGCCTGGTGGGGCGACGGGAAGGGGAAGACCACGGCGGCGATGGGGATGGGGTTCCGGGCCGCGGGGCACGGCTACCGCGTCCACATGCTCCAGTTCATGAAGGGCGGCGCCGACAGCGTCGAGGGCGTCAGGGGCGAGTACAACGCCATCGACGCGATGCCGGGGTTCACCTACGAGAACGCGGGTCACTACGGCTGGCACGGGCTGCTCGACGGCTCCGCGGACGACGAGCACGAGGCGAAGGCGACGGCCGCCTTCGAGCGCGCCGAGGCGCTCGTCGCGGGCACCGCCGACGCCGACGTCGGCGCCCCGCTCCCGCTCGACGGCGACCCGGAGGACGGCGTCCACATGCTGATCTTCGACGAACTGCTGTACGCGGCCGACCGCGGGCTGGTCGACCCGGCCGACGTCGTCGCGCTCGTCGAGTCGAAGCCCGAGGGCCTCGAACTCGTCCTCACCGGGAGCCACGCGGAACCGGCGTACCTGACGGACGTCGCCGACCTGATCACGAACGTCCGGAAGGTGGCGCACCCGTTCGACGCGGGGCACCGCGCCCGACGCGGGACGGAGTACTGAGACCGTGACTCGCCGGAGGCGCCCGTGACCGACGCCGACCCCGACGCCGAGACGCTCCTGATCGCCGGCACGGCGAGCCACGTCGGCAAGAGCACGCTGGCGGCCGGGCTCTGCCGACTGCTCGCCCGGCGGGGCGTCTCGGTCGCCCCGTATAAAGCGCAGAACATGAGCAACAACGCCCGCGTCGCGCTCGCGCCGGACGGCGAGTGGGGCGAGGTCGGCGTCTCCCAGTTCGTGCAGGCGCGGGCCGCCGGCGTCCCCGCGACCACCGACATGAACCCCGTGCTGCTCAAGCCGCGCGGCGACGGCGAGAGCCAGCTGGTGATCGACGGCGCCGCCGCGGCGAACGTCGCGGCCGGCGACTACTACGAGTCGCACTGGGCGGCCGCCCGCGAGGCCGCCGTCGCGGCGCACCGCCGGCTCGCCGCCGATCACGACGTGATCGTCGCGGAGGGGGCGGGCAGCATCGCCGAGATCAACCTCCACGACCGCGACCTCGCGAACGTCGAGTGCGCGCGCTTCGCCGACGCCCGGGTCCTGATCGCGGTCGACATCGAGCGCGGCGGCGCCTTCGCGAGCCTCTACGGGACGCTCGAACTCCTCCCCGACGACGTCCGCGAGCGCGTCGCCGGCGCGGTCATCACGAAGTTCCGCGGCGACCCGTCGCTGCTGGAGCCCGGCATCGAGGAGATTGAGTCCAGAACCGGCGTCCCCGTCGTCGGCGTCGTCCCCCACGACGACCCGGGCCTCCCCGCGGAGGACAGCCTCTCGCTACCGGAAGCGGACGGGGAGCGAGGCGACGGCCGGGGTCGGCGCGACCGCGGGCCGAACGTCCTCGGCGCGGACGACGGCGTCGCCGACGCCGACGCGGTCCGGATCGCCGTCCCCCGGCTCCCGCGGATCTCGAACTTCACCGATCTGGAGCCGCTGGCGCGCGAGCCGGGCGTCCGGGTCGCGTACGTCCCGCTCGACGCGGCCCGGGACGGTGCGGCCCGGGACGGCGCGGGGCCGCTCGACGACGCCGACGCGGTCGTGATCCCCGGCTCGAAGAACACCGTCGACGACCTGCACGCGCTCCGCGACGCGGGCTTCGACGACGCGCTTCGAACGTTTTCCGGCCCGATAGTCGGGCTCTGCGGCGGGTTCCAGATCCTCGGCGAGCGCCTGACGAACGCCGACGTGGAGGGGACGGGGTCGGCGACGGCGGTCGAGGGCGTCGGCGTGTTGCCGGTCGAGACGCGCTTTGCGACCGAGAAGCGCGTGGAGCGCGTGACGTGGGCCGTCGAGGGAGTCGGTCCCCTCGCCGGGGCGGCGGGGACCGTCACCGGCTACGAGATCCACGCGGGGCGGTCGACCCGGACCGGGGACGTCGCCAGCCCGCTGGGTCCGGAGAGCGCGGCGACCGAGCGGGCGCTCGGGACCTACCTGCACGGCCTCTTCGAGAACGAGGGAGTCCGAGACGCGTTCGTCAAGCGCGTGTTCGCGGTAGCGGGGCAGTCGCGACCGGCGAGCGGTTCGGCCGGAAACGGCGGCGAGACGGGGGGATCGGAGGCGGAGACGGACGACCGCACCCCGTACGACCGCGCCGCCGACCTCGTCGCGGAGAACGTCGACCTCGACGCGCTTGACATCGGGCACCGAGGCTGAGCGCGTCGCGGCTCGCGCCTCCGGAGACGAGGGGCGGTCACGTCGACACGTCGAACTTCGTCATCAGGTAGCGCTCGACGTTTTCCACTTCCTCGTCGGTGAGCGACTGGTCGAAGATCAGGAGCTCGGCCATCTGACCGTCGTAGTACCAATACGGGTCCCCCTCCTCGCGCTCCCAGCGACCGATCTGAACGTCGCGGTTCGAGTCCAGCGAGAGGTCGACCGACTTTGCGGCCACGGGCGCGCCGTTCACGCGGACCGTCGCCGTCTCGCCGTCGTACGCGTGGACGAGTACGGCCCACTCACCGTCGGTCTCCGCGCTTTCGAAGTCCACGTCTTCCGTGCCCCAATGCTGCGCGCGCCAGTGGCCGCTCGCGTCGCCGCCGACGGAACAGGTGTCCATGGAGTACGTGCTGCAGGTCCGCATCGAGAACTCCCGGCCGTCGACGCCGGCCTCGCCGACGGTCCACGTGCCGCCACGGTTGAACGAGTCCGTCCGGACGACGGCCGCGATCACGAGGCCGGTGTCTGCGTCGACGTCCAGTTGCGAGACGTCGCGGTCCAGGCGGAGGACCTCGCCGTCGGTCTCGTTCGGGTCCGTCGTGTCCTCGTTCGTTCCCCGAAAATCGACAGCAGCGTGGTCGATATCGGTATCGGCGGCGGCGACAGCCGTCGGACGAACCGTCGCGTCGGGCTGCGTCGCGTGGAACCCGTTCGGTCCGGCGTCGAGCCAGCGCGTCACTCGACCGTCGGCGTCGGTCTCGACGTTGCCCGCGCGGAGCCAGAGCGCACAGTTGTTCCGACTGAGTTGCTCGTTCACGTCGTCGAACGCCGGCGGCTCGTAGGAGACGACCCGGAAGCCCGGACACTCGTCCTCGTCCAGCGTCTCGATCGAGTCGAGGTCGTCGAGCCGCTCGGTGAAGCCGAAGGCGAGGCCACCGAAGGCGACCGCGAGGAGGAGGACGATGCCCACGAGCAGCGTGACGCCGACGACCGGTGACATCCCGCGGTCGGCATCCGAGGCGGGGAGAGACATTACCAATCGCGACACGCGGGTGCCATATAACAACGCGGCATCGGTTATCAGAGTTGAAATCAAAGGCTCCCGTGAGAGGCCTCAGAGAGACGTCCCCCACCGTCGACACGTTGGGCCTCGCTACGCTCGGGTTCAGTGACCGCTGCCGAACGATCCCTGCGTCGAAATGTACTGACCAATTCCGCTCGGCACCCTTCGTCTTGTCTTCCGCGAGAACGCCGTCATCGGGACGTGTGTCGCCCTCACCGTCGCCGCCGTCCTCCTCGTCGAAGCGCTGAGCGCGTCGTATCCGGAGCGGGTTCCCCTCGCGCCGATCCTCGGCGGCGGCGTGTCGACTGCGATCAACGAGGATTTAAACCGTCGAGAGGCGGCCTAAGGGGAGAATCACGTCGGCGCGGCTGGCGGTCACTCGCCGCCCAGCGTCTCCTCCAGCAGCTTCCGCTGTGCCGCCGCGAGGTGCTCGGCGAACGTCGACGGCGCGATGTCGAGCGCCTCGGCGACCGCGCTCGCGTTGGCGTCGCGGGGGCGCTCGAAGTAGCCCATGCGGTAGGCGGTCCGCAGCACCTCGCACTGGCGGTCGGTGAGCCGGCCGCGGTCGACGAGGGTCCGGTCGGACACCGCGTCGTCGCCCGCCGCGCCGTGGACGAGGTACCGGACCTCGATCCGGTCTGCGACGCCGTCGAGCGCCGAGACGATCTCGCGAAGCCGTTCGAGGTCCGGGAGGTAGAGCGTGAGCAGGAGCACGCCGTCCTCGGCCCGCGCGTCGGCGATCGGACAGTCCAGTTCCTCGATGATCCGGCAGGCGCACTCCCCGTCGCGGGGGCGGTCGTACCGGTACACGCGGTCGTCGCCGAGGTCGACGACCGACGCCGCGTCGGGGACGCCCGGCGCGCGGTCGACCGCGTCCGGGTCGCTGGCGCGGAACTCCTCGGTGTGCGTGTCGCCCGCGTGCGTCCAGTTGACGCCGGTGATCGCGCCGTCGTGAGCGGTCGACGCCGCGACGACCGGGCAGTTCCGTGCGCCGTGGATCGCGACGCCGGCGCGGACGCCGTCTGGCGCGTCCCCCCCGTCTCGGCGCGTCGGTTCGCGTCCGGTTCCCATCGGATCACGAGTGGGGCGACGGACACAAAGACCTGATCCCAGACGAGCGGGTCGGCTCGCGGGGGGTCCCGAGAACACCCGCAATACTGTGGGTCGGTCGGTATCGGTTCGCGGCCCGGAGCCGTGGCCGTGCACCGAACGATCCACGCCGTCGGAGCGATCGCCCTGGCCGGCGCCGGGGCGGGAATGACCGCCGCGGCGGCCGCCGGACTGGCGGCCGGGACCGGGGTCGGTTCGAGCGCCGGGACGGCGGCGAGCGCGGAGCTGCTGATCGGCGCCCTCGCGCTCGCGGTCGCCGCGGCGAGCCTCGGCCACACCGCCGTCACGGAGGCCCGGTGGACCCTGCGGACCGAGGGGTTTCGGGTCACTCGGACCGACCTCGGCAACGCGGCCGCCGTCGCCGTCGCGGCGCCGGTCACCTACGCGCTCTCCGTCCGCGTCGGCGTCGGGCCGGTCGTGGCGTCCGCGCTCGTCGGGCTCTGCGCGTACCTCCTGACGGAGACGTACGGCGCCCCCGCGTACTGCGGCTCGTTCGTCGGGATGGCGACGCCGGCGGCCGACGCCGACATCGGGTCGGTGGTCGCCGCGGGGGTCGTCGCCGCCGTCGCCTTCGTGGCCGCCAAGCGCGCGTTCAACGGGTTCGGCGGGAAGCTCGGGACGACGGCGTTCGTGGGATGCCTGTCGGTGGCGGCGCTCGGCGGGCTCGCCCCCGGGACGGGGTCGGTCCCGGAGCCGACCGTCGCGGCGGGACTGGTCGTCGCGGCCGCCGTCGCCGCCCCCGTCACCTTCCTCGTGAGCGTCCGGCTCGACCACGGTCCGGTCGTCGGCTCCGCGGTCGTCGGGCTCGTCGCCGGGACCGTCTGCCCGCCGCTGTTCGCCGCCGGCGACGCGGTCGCGGCGGTCGCGTTCTGCGCGTCGTTCGTCGGCATGGCCACGCCGGAGCGGATCCCCGGCCCCGGCGCGATGCTGCTCGCCGGCGGGACCGCCGGCGTCGCGTTCGTGGGCGCCGCGCCGCACTTCGTCGGCTTCGGCGGGAAGCTCGGCACCGTCGCGTTCGCCGCCTGCCTCGTCACCGCGGGGCTCCTGTCGTTCGGTCGCGTCCTCGCGCCGGTCGGCGGCGACGTCGCGACGGGGTGACCGGCGTGTGGGGGCCGGAGCCGGGCGCGGCGACCCCGGCCCGCGTCCGGCCGCGGAGCGCGGGGAGTATTTAAAACACCACGCTACTCCGGCGGCATCGGGAGGGCCGTGGAGTCCGTAGCTCCGCGCGATGACGGACCCGAGCGAGACGCCCGATCGGAGCTTCGAGTCGAGCCCCACCGTCTGTCCGTTCTGCGGCGTCGGCTGCGCGATCGAGTACGCCGGCGCCGGGAGCGCGACCGGGGTCGAGGGGCCGGTGAACGCCCGCGGCGAGATCTGTCCGAAGGGGGCGGCCGCGTTCGACGTCGTCGACCACGAGGACCGCCTCACGGAGCCGCTCGTCCGGCACAACGGCCGGTTCGTCACGGCCCCGTGGGAGGAGGCCCTCGACCGCGTCGCGAGCGGGATCGGCCGAGTGGTCGACGAGCACGGGCCGGACGCCGTGCAGTTCTTCGCCTCCTCGAACTGCACGAACGAGGAGAACTACGTCCTCCAGAAGCTCGCGCGGGTCCTCGGGACGAACAACGTCGACAACTGCGCGCGCCTCTGTCACTCCTCGACCGTCGCCGCCATGAGCGAGCGCCTCGGGGCCGGGGCGATGACGAACACGCTCGACGACCTGACGGAGGCGGACTGCCTCTTCGTCAACGGCGCGAACCCGGCCGAACAGCACCCCGTCGCGTTCCGCTCGTACCTCCTCCCGGCGATCCGCGACGGCGCGACGCTGGTGCACGTCGACCCGCGGGCGAACGACACCACCGAGGCGGCCGACGTCCACCTCCCGCTGCGCCCCGGGACCGACATCGAGGTGGCGAACGCGATCGCCGCGGTCCTCGTCGAGGAGGACCTCGTCGACGAGGCGTTCCTCGCGGAGCGGACCACCGGTTTCGACCGGCTTCGCGAGCGCCTCGCCGACGTCGACGTCGCGGCGAACGCCCGAGCGGCCGGGGTCGATCCGGAGGCCCTCCGCGAGGCGGCCCGGGCGTACGGCGAGGCGGACCGCGCCGCGATCGTGATGGGAATGGGAACGAGCCAGCACCGCTGCGGCACCGACAACGTCCACGCGCTGCTCAACCTCGCGCTGCTGACCGGGAACGTCGGGCGGCGCGGGACGGGCGTCAACCCCCTCCGCGGCCAGAACAACGTGCAGGGCGCCAGCGACGTCGGCGGGCTTCCGGGCGTGCTCCCCGGCTACGAGTCCGTGACCGACCCGGCGGCCCGCGAGCGCGTCGCGGCGGAGTGGGGCGTCGAGCCGCCGGCCGAGCCAGGTCTCACGGAGGTCGAGGCGACGCACCGCTTCGGCGACGACGTGCGGGCGGCGGTCGTCTTCGGCGAGAACCCGGCGGTCACCGAGCCGAACGCGAGCGCGGTGGCGTCGGCGTTCGACGACCTCGACTTCTGCGTCGTCATCGACCTGTTCGAGACGGCGACCGCGGCCCACGCCGACGTGGTGCTCCCGGGGAGCGCGTGGGCCGAGAAGGGCGGGACCGTGACGAACACCGACCGCCGCGTGATGCGGATGCGCCCCAACGCCGACCTCCCCGGGAACGCCCGGCGCGACTTCGACGTCCTCACCGAACTGGGGCGGCGGCTCACGGGTCGCGACGACGCGTTCGACTACGACGGCCCCCGCGACGCGTTCGACGAGATCGCCCGCGTCGCGCCCATCTACGAGGGAATGAACTACGAGGGAATCGGCGACGGCTACCAGCGCTGGCCCTTCTCGGCCGCGGACGGCGCCGGGACGGACGTGTTGCACGCGGAGCGGTTCCGGACCGGCGAGCGCGCCGCTCCCCTCGCGGTCGTCGACCCGGTCCCGCCCGCGGACGACCTCGAAGCGGGCGAGCTGACGCTGACGACCGGGCGCGTCCTCCAGCACTTCAACAGCGGCGCGCTCAGCCGGCGCTCGGAGCGGCTCATGGCGATGCGCGGCGAGGACGTCCTGCAGATCCACCCGGCCGACGCCGCCGACCGCGGGATCGAGGACGGCGACCGGGTGACCGTCTCGAACGACCGCGGGGCCGTCGAGGCGACCGCCGACGTCACGCCGGCGGTCCGCGAGGGCGTGACCTTCTGCACGTTCCACTACGCGGAGCCGCTCGCGAACGACCTGACTGGCGACGCGCTCGACCCGGAGGCCGGGATCCCCGAGTTCAAGCACTCGGCGGTCGCGGTCGAACCGGCCGCCGAGGGCGACGCCGCCGGCGCCGACTGACGGCGGGGGCCGACCCGCCGGGGATCCGGCCGAAGTCGCGTCGTCGCGGGGGCGGGAGCTCCCGTCACGGCGGGCGAGTTCCGCCGTGGTGGCGGGCGGGAGACGAAGAGAATCAGCGGTGATAGACGGGCGTCATGTATTATATAAGCCTATAGAGGAGCCGTCTACATGGCAACATCCGGAGAGTACGGCCGAGGTGACTTCGGTCAGGGCGGGCTGAACGACGGGCTCGACGTCGAAACGCTGGTCGACGACATCGGACTCGACGCCGCGGAGATCCGGTGGCGGAAGGAGTTTCTCGGCTTCGACGAGGAGGACGAGCGACGGCTGAGCCGGTACGAAGACGTGTTCGCGGAGAACGCCGAGCAGATCGCGGACGACTTCTACGAGAACCTCACCGGCCACGACCAGACCCTCGACGTGATCGGGCGGTCGGAGAAGGGCGTCGAACGGCTCAAGCGGACGCAGTCGGCGTACCTCGTGACCCTCGCCGGCGGCGAGTACGGGCCCGAGTACTTCGAGGACCGGGCGCGGATCGGCAAGATCCACGACATGCTGGAGATGCCGATGAAACACTACCTCGGCCAGTACGGCGTCTACTACGACCTCATCCTCCCGCTCATCGGCGACCGGCTCACCGACTCGCTCACGGACCGCCTGTCCGAGACGCTGGGCGACGCGGCGCCGGGCGAGGCGGACGGCGTCGGCGACGCCGTCGAAGCGGCGATAGGGGAAGAGGTCGACGACGCGATCGAGGACCTGCTCTCCGTCCTCCGGATCGTGAACCTCGACATGCAGGTCGTCACGGACACGTACATCCACTCGTACAGCGAGAAGCTCGCCGAGGAAGTCGAGCGGAACGAGCGGCTCATGGCCGAGGTGGAAGCGGAGCTCAGAGAGCCGATCGAGGACCTCCGGGCGTCGGCGGGCGGGGTCGCGGACAGCGCCGCCGAGGTCGGCGACGCGTCGGAGGAGCAGTCGGGGCGCGTCGCGGAGGTCTCGTCGGAGGTGGCGAACCTCTCGGCGACGGTCGAGGAGGTGGCGTCGACCGCCGACGAGGTCGAGCGCACGAGCAGCAGGGCCGAAGAGCTGGCCGACGACGGCCGGGCGGCGGCCGACGACGCCGCGGCGGCCATGGACGACATCGGCGCCGCCGTCGGCGACGTCGCCGACGACGTGGGGACGCTTCAGGACCGCGTGGAGGAGATCGACGGGTTCGTCGACGCGATCAACGGGATCGCCGACCAGACGAACCTGCTGGCGCTGAACGCCTCGATCGAGGCCGCGCGGGCGGGGTCCGCCGGCGCCGGCTTCGGGGTCGTCGCCGACGAGATCAAGTCGCTCGCCGAGGAGTCGAAGCGGCACGCCGGCGACATCGAGTCGATGGTCGACGGGATCCAGTCCGACACGGAGGAGACCGTCGAGAGCCTCTCGGAGACCACGGAGCGGGTCGAGGAGGGGAGCGAGCGCGTCGGGGACGCGACCGAGAACCTCACCGCCATCGCCGAGGCGGTGACGGAGACGGCGAACGGGATCGACGAGGTCGCGGACGTGACCGACGAGCAGGCCGCCGCCGCCGAGGAGATCGCCGCCACGGTCGACGAGGTGGTGCGGCAGTCGGAGCGCGTCACGAACGAGATGCAGGCGCTGGCGGCCGAGAGCGAGCGCCAGGCGGAGACGGTCGAGACGGTCGAACACGCGGTGCGTCGGCTCGTCGAGGGCGACGCGAGCCGGCTCGGGACCCCCGACGACGGCGGGGACGGCGGAGGGGTGACCGCCGAGCCCGACGGCGGCCGCTCCGTTCCCGCGGGGCTCCCCGAGGGAATGCCCGACTTCGTGATCGAGCGGCTCTCCGACGAGGAGCTACGGGCGGTCGCGGCGGGCGAGTTGGGCGTCGACGACCTGTCGTGAGCCGGTCGCGCTGAACCGGGCGGCGAGTCGCTCGCCGCGGTCTCGGAACACGAAGCGTGCCGCGACTCAGGACCCAAGCGTGCCGCGACTCAGGACCCAAGCGTGCCGTGACTCAGGGCGCGAAGTAGGCGTCGGGGCCGCCGAGATCGCGGAGCTCTCGGAGCGGCCGGGCGCCGCACCGGCCGCAGGCGTCCGGCTCCGCGGGGTCGTCGGGGAGCGCGAACACCGTTCCGCAGGCGTCGCAGGCGGCGTAGCGAAGGGCTAGCGACGGGGCGTCGGTCATGGTTCGCGTAGGGGACCGACGCACATGAACCCCGCTCCGACGGTGGCGAGGACGGCCGGTCACGCAACCCCTAAGACGCGAGCGACCGCACGGATCGTATGAAGATCGCGATACTCGGCGGCACCGGCGACATCGGCGAAGGGCTGGCCCTCCGGCTGGCGGCCGACACGCCGCATCACGTCTCGATCGGCTCTCGCGACGCGGAGAAGGCCGAGAACAAGGCCGAGGAGTACACCACGGAGCTGCAGAGCCGCGGCCTCGACGCGACGGTCGAGGGCGCGGAGAACGCGACCGCCGCCGCCGCCGCGGACATCGTCGTCCTCGCGATCCCCCCGTACCACGTCGGCGACACGGTCGAAGCGATCGCCGACGAGTTGGACGAGGGCGACGTGCTCGTCTCGCCGGCCACCGGGATGAAACGCGACGACGAGGGGTTCCACTACCACAAGCCGGGCGCGGGCTCGGTGACGCGGATCGTCGCGGACGCCGCGCCGGCGGGCGTCGACGTCGTCGGCGCGTTCCACAACCTCGCCGCGGCTCGGCTCGCGAACCTCGACGCCGACCTCGGGATCGACACCCTCGTGATCGGCGACGACGACGACGCGAAGCGGACGGTCACGGACGTCGCGGAGGGGATCGAGGGTCTCCGCGCGCTCGACGCCGGTGGAATCGCCAACGCACCCGAAATAGAGGGGCTCACGCCGCTTCTGATCAATATCGCCGGGAACAACGACGGGCTGCACGACCTCGGCGTCCGATTTACCTGAGCCGTCCGCGGTCGCCGTTCCGTTAGGCCTTTGCGCGACCGGTGCCTGTTGACGGTAGATGGAGTACCTGGAGCGCCGGGTCGCGCTCGTCGAGGACCGGCTGGAGGCCGTCATCGACGAAGTCGAGCCCGAAGAGCTGTCCGACGAGGTCGGTCACGTCGTCCTCGCCGGCGGCAAGCGGGTCCGCCCGGCGGTGACGATCCTCGCCTGCGAGGCGTTCGACGGCGACCCCGACGACGCCGTCGACTTCGCGGCCGGTATCGAGTTCGTTCACAACGCGTCGCTCGTGATCGACGACATCATCGACCGCTCCGCGGTCCGGCGCGGCACCCCGTCCGCGTGGTCGGAGTTCGGATACGGTCCCGCCATCGTCGCCAGCGACGGCCTGCTGGGCGAGGCGTTCGGACTGTTCTCCGCGGAGCCGCGCGCGATGCGGACCGTCGCCGAGGCGATGGTCGAGCTCGGCGAGGGCGAGGCGACGGAGCTCGCGGACCGGCCGACGAACGAGGCGGAGTACATGCGGCTCGCGCAGCGGAAGACCGGCGCGCTGTTCCGGGCCGCCGCCGAACTCGGCGCGCTCGCCGGCGGCGCCGCCCCCCACGCGATCGACTCGTTCGGCGAGTACGCCGAGCGGGTCGGCGTCGCGTTCCAGATGCGCGACGACGTGCTCGACGCGACCGCCGACGCCGACGACCTCGGCAAGCCGACCGGACAGGACGCCGAGATGGACCGCCCGTCGGTGGTGCAGGTCACCTCGCTGACGCCGGACGAGATCGACGAGCGCGCCCGAGAGCAGTCGAAGCTCGCGCTCGCGGCGCTCGACGACGCCGACCCGCCGGAGACGGAGGCGATCGAGTACCTCCGCGACCTCGCGGAGTTCGTCGTCGTGCGCGAGCGGTAGACCGACTCCGCCGGGGCGGGCCCGCCGAGCGCGTCGGACGGCCCCGAGCGACGTGAGCGCAGTCGTCAGTCGCTATTTAAGCCTTCAGCGAGCGTATTGGTGGGTATAATGTCTACTGGAGCCATCAAGTCAGACGCACAGCAGTCGCTCGTCGCCACCGTCACGACCGAGACCGTCCCCGGTCACGAGGTCGCGGAGGTGCTGGGCATCGCCCGCGGCAACACCGTGCGCGCCCGGAACGTGGGGCGGGACATCACGCAGGGGTTCCGAAACCTCGCCGGCGGCGAGCTCAAGGCCTACTCAACGCTCCTCGCCGACGCCCGCGATCAGGCGATTGAACGGATGGAGGCGGACGCGGTCGAGATGGGGGCCGACGCCGTCGTGAACGTCCGGATGGAGACGTCCGAGGTGGCGCAGGGAGCGTCGGAAGTGATCGCGTACGGCACGGCCGTCAGGCTCGCCTGAGCGGTCGCTCGTCGCGCGTCCACTGATATACCCCTTTTATGAACCCTCGCTGTATCGGCTCTCCGGCGTGCCTGTCCCGACGAGGGCCGGCGTGGAGCCGGGTTCGGGGACGTCGATGCCGCGGGCCCGATCAGCGCGACAGCTCCTTTCGCATGCAGACGGCCGTCGACGGGCAGAGCTCGTCGAACTCGGTCGTCTGCCGGACGCCCGGCGGCGCCTCGCTGCGCGGTATCTCCGCGTATCCCCGGTCCGCGAAGAACGCCGACGCGGTCGTCGTCAGCAGGAACAGCGCCTCGACGTCGGCGGCCGCCGCCCGCGCTTCGAGCGCGTCGCAGAGCGCGGCGCCGTAGCCCCGTCGTCGCTTCGACCGCTCGACGACGACGGACCGGAGGAGCCCGTGGACCCCGCGGGGTTCGACGCCGCCGACGCCGACCCGCTCGTCCCCGTCGTACGCGACGTAGAAGGCATCCGGCGTGGACCGGACGTCGCTCGACGGCAGGCCGTTCTCCGCTAACAACCGCTCGACGTACGCGAGCGACTCCTCGTCCGCCCGGTCGAGCGTCAGCGAGACGCCGGTCATCTCGGTGTCGGACGGACGGGCGGATAGAACCTCAGTGTTCCGGGGCGGGTAGAAGCCTCGGCGCGGCCGACCGGCGACGCGCCGGAGGGCTCAGTCGTCGGCGCCGTCGGCCGCGAGCCGCGCGTTCTCTTCGATCGGCTCGCTCTCCCAGTACGGGTGGTCCGGGTCGGCGCGGAAGCAGGTCGCCGAGCGCCGGTCACCCACGTCGTACGCCCGCGGCGACGACTCGCGGCAGGCGGCCCGCGCCTCCGGGCACCTGGTGTGGAACCGGCACCCAGCGGGCGGGTTCCGCGGCGACGGCACGTCGCCGTGGAGCGTGTCGAACTCCTCGTCTCGGTCCTCGGTCGTCACCCGCGGGACGCTCGATAAGAGCGCCTCCGTGTACGGGTGCGCCGGGTCGGCGAATATCTCGTCGACCGGTCCCGTCTCGACGATCTCGCCGAGGTACATCACGGCGACGCGGTCACAGATGTGCCGCACGACGCTCAGGTTGTGCGCGATGAAGAGGTAGGTGAGGCCGAACTCGTCCTGCAGGTCGTCGAGCAGGTTGAGGATCTGCGCCTGCACGCTCACGTCGAGCGCGGAGACGGGCTCGTCGAGCACGATGAACTCCGGGTCGACCGCGAGCGCCCGCGCGATCCCGATCCGCTGGCGCTGGCCGCCGGAGAACTCGTGGGGATACCGGTCGATCTGGTCGGCGGAGAGCCCGACGCGTTCGAGCAGGTCGCGAGCCGTCTCGCGCCGCTCCGCGCGGTCGGCGATCCCGTGGATCCGGAGCCCCTCGGTGATGATGTCACCGGCGGTCATTCGGGGGTCGAGACTGGAGAACGGGTCCTGAAACACGATCTGCGCGCGCTTCCGGAACTCCGTCAGCTCGGCGTCGCTCATCTCCAACAGGTCCTCGCCGTCGAACGAGATCCGGCCGTCGGTGGCCTCGCGCAGGCGGAGCACGGTCTCGCCCGTGGTCGACTTGCCGCAGCCGGACTCGCCGACGAGCCCGAGCGTCTCGCCCTCGGCGACCTCGAAGGAGACGCCGTCCACGGCCTTCACGCTGTCACTCTCCTCGCCGAGCAGGCGGTCGATCAGCGACGGGTCGTCCGCGTAGTACTTGCGGAGCCCCTCGACGGAGAGGAGCGGGTCGGCGACGCCGCCGTCGGAGTTGGCGGCGACGTCGGCCCCGCTGTCGGCGTCGCTCACGCCGCGTCACCCCCGAAGTACTCCTCGGGAAGCGCCTCGCTCGGGTCGTAGCCGCGGTCCGCGAGCACGCATTTGGCGCCGTGTTCGGCGTCCGCGTCCACGACGCGCTCGGCGGGCTTCTCCAGACACGACTCCATCGCCTTGGGACAGCGGTCGGCGAAGTAACACCGGTCGTCCATCTCGGCGTCCAGCAGTCCGGGGACGTTCCCCTCGATCGGTTGGAGCCGCGGCCGCGGGTCCTCCAGGTCGGGGATCGACCCCAAGAGCCCCTCGGTGTAGGGGTGGACCGACTCGTTGAACACCGCGTCGAGCGTCCCGCGCTCGACGACTTCGCCGGCGTACATGACGCAGACGCGGTCGCACATCTCGGCGATGACGCCGAGGTCGTGCGTGATGAGAACGATGCTCATGCCGCGCTCCTCCTGCACGTCGCGGAGGAGGTTGAGGATCTGCGCCTGGATGGTGACGTCGAGCGCGGTCGTCGGCTCGTCCGCGATCAGCACGTCCGGCTCGCCCGCGAGCGCCTGGGCGATCATCGCCCGCTGGAGCATCCCGCCGGAGAACTCGCCGGGGTACTCGTCGACGCGCTCGGCGGGGTCGGGGATGCCGACCTGTTCGAGCAGTTCGATCGCCCGCTCCATGCTCTCATCACTGGTGTAGCTACGGCCGGGAACGATCCCGTCGAGGAGGTACTGGCCGAGCCCGTACCCCTGGGTCCGGGACCGCGTCGACCGCGGGTTCGCCTTCGCGCGTCGCTGGACCTCGACCGCCTCGGCGATCTGCTCGCCGACCGTGATCGAGGGGTTGAAACTGCTCATCGGGTCCTGGAAGATGGTGCTGAACGACGGGCCGCGGAGCGACCGGCGGACCCGCGGCGGCACGGTCCGGAGGTCGACGTGGTCGCCGTCGACGCCGACCGCGTCGTTCGCGCGGAACTCCTCGGCGAGGTCGGGGTTCCGGTACCACACCGACCCTTCGGTGATGCGACCGGGCGACTCGACGAGGTCGATGAGCGACAGCGCGGTCACCGACTTCCCGGAGCCGGACTCGCCGACGATCCCGAGGATCTCGTCCTCGCGCACGTCGAAGGACACGGACTCGACCGCGTTGATCTGGCCCTCCTCCGTGAAGAACCGCGTCGAGAGCTCCTCGACGCGCAGGCGGTCGCGCTCGCGAGCGGGATCGCGGCCGGGTTCCCGGTCCGCAGTGCGTTCGCGGGCGCGTCCGGACTCGCGACCGGCCGTCCGGTCTGGTTCGCGGCTCATACGCCGCCCTCCCCCTCGATGCCGGGGTCGAGGGCGTCCCGGAGCCAGTCACCGACGAGGT
>Ga0102935_1000392_pt1 | contig 15767 bp, 16 predicted proteins | sample SalPonR2_A_D2_MG_FD_78508 | JGI IMG/M metagenome (GOLD analysis project Ga0102935, IMG submission 78508) | Salt pond soil microbial communities from South San Francisco under conditions of wetland restoration - Salt Pond MetaG R2_A_D2_MG | ecosystem: Environmental > Aquatic > Marine > Intertidal... | reverse complement strand
TGTAACACGCCGGTCGAGGTCTCGGCGTGGACGAACCCGAACACGTCCGGTTGGTGCTCGTCGAACGCGCGCTCGACGTCGACGGGGTCGAGCGGCTCGCCCCACGGCGCGTCGACCGTGACCACGTCGCCGCCGGCGCGCTCCGCCATCGACCGCATCCGACCGCCGAAGTAGCCGTTCGTCGGCACCAACATCGTGTCACCGGGTTCGACGAGGTTGCCGATAGCGGCCTCCATCGACGCGGAACCGGTACCGGAGACGGGGATCGTCCACCGGTTATCGGTCCGGAACGTGTATCGAAGCAGCTCCTGTACCTCGTCCATGATCTCGATGAACGCCGGGTCGAGGTGACCGACGAGCGGCGTGCTCATCGCCCTGAGCACTCGCGGATGGACGTCGCTCGGGCCGGGACCCATAAGCGTTCGGTCCGGCGGCGTCAGCTCGTCGACCTCGGGCGCGGCCTCGATCGAGGGGTCGATCTGCGGCGTTTCGCTCATACCGGATATCGCGGCGGTGACCGTCAAAAGTTCAGCGGAACGAGCGTTCCCGTGCCACACCGGACCACGGGGACGGACGAGACGGGGCTAGGCCGCGTCGACGAAGTCCGGCTCGGTCCGCTTCTCGTCGCGCTCGTCGACGAGGTGGTCGACGAAGGTGTCGAGGTCGACGTCGCCGCGCTGGTTCTCGAAGCGGTCGCGCACGGAGACGGTTCCCGCCTCCTGCTCGTCGTCGCCGACGATCACCATGTACGGGAGCCGGTCGTCGTGGCCCGCGCGGATCTTCCGGCCGACCGTCCAGTCGCGGTCCTCGACCTCGACGCGGAAGCCCGCGTCCTCCAACTCGTTTTTCACGCGGTGGGCGTACCCCAGCGTCTCGTCGGAGACGGGGAGGATGCGGACCTGCTCCGGGGCGAGCCACAGCGGGAAGTCCCCGTCGAAGTGCTCGATGAGCACCATGAAGAAGCGCTCGTAGCTGCCGTACAGCGCCCGGTGGATCATCACCGGCTGGTGCTCCTCGTTGTCCTCCCCGGTGTAGGTCAGGTCGAACCGCTCCGGCATGTTGAAGTCGAGCTGGACGGTCGGCCCGTCCCAGACGCGACCCAAGGCGTCCTCGAAGCCGAAGTCGATCTTCGGACCGTAGAACGCCCCGTCGCCAGGCTCGACGTCGTAGTCGTAGCCGCCCGAGTCGAGCACGTCGCGGAGTTGGTCCTCGGCGGACTCCCAGATATCGTCGCCGCCGACGGACTTGTCGGGGCGGGTCGCCAGCGCGACCTCGACCTCCAGGTCGAGCGTCTCGACGACCTCGAAGATCATCTCGATCACCGATTCGATCTCTCGACGGATCTGGTCGGGACGGACGAACAGGTGCCCATCGTCGATGGTGAACGACCACACCCGCGAGAGCCCGGAGAGTTCGCCGCGCTGTTCTTTCCGATACACCTTCCCGTTCTCGAAGTAGCGCTGCGGGAGGTCGCGGTACGACCACGATTGCTGATCGAAGATCGTCGCGTGGCCCGGACAGTTCATCGGCTTCAGGCCGTACTCCTCGTCGTTGACATCGAGGAGGAACATGTCGTCTTTGTAGTTCTCGTAGTGACCGGACTGTTTCCACAGCTCCGTCCGGAACACGTGCGGCGTCTCGACCTCCTCGTAGCCGTGCTCGCGGTTCAGCTCGTTCGCGAAGTTCGACAGCTCGCGGAGCACCGTCTTCCCCGGCGGGTGATACAGCGGGAGACCCGGCCCGGTCACCGTCGGGATCGAAAAGAGGTTCATCTCTTGGCCGATTTTCCGGTGGTCGCGCTCTTTGGCCTGCTCGCGAAGCTCCAGATGCTCTTCGAGCGCGGACTCCGAAGCGAAGGCGGTTCCGTACACGCGAGTGAGGGTGTCGTTGTCCTCGTCACCGCGCCAGTAGGCGGCCGACACCTCCAGTAAGGTAGCCGCGCCGATCTCGCCGGTCGAGTCGACGTGCGGCCCCTGACAGAGGTCCTGCCAGCCGTCCTGTACGTAGAAGGTGACCTCTTCGCCGTCCGCCTCCTCGTTTAAGATCTGCCGTTTGTACTCGTTGTCGGCGAAGATCTCCTTCGCGTCCTCGCGCGAGCGCACCTCGCGCTCGATGTCGTAGTCGGCCGCGATGATCTCGTCCATCTCGGACTCGATCGCGTCGAGGTCGTCCTCGTCGAGGTCGACGTCGGTCACGTCGTAATAAAACCCCTCGTCGGTCGGAGGACCGATGGTGAGTGTCGCCTCGGGGTGGAGCCGCTGGAGCGCCTGCGCGAACACGTGGGCGGCGGAGTGACGCAACACGGTGAGGTACTCGTCGGACTGGTCCGTGACGATCTCGATCTGTGCGCCGTCGTGGACCGTCGCGTGCTTTTCGACGAGGTCGCCGTCGATCTTCCCCGCCACGGTGTCGCGGCCGAGTCCGGGGCCGATCTCGTAGGCGACGTCTTCGACCGTCGCCCCCGCCGGAACATCGAGTTCTGATCCGTCCGGGAGGACGACCGTCACCGCGGCCGCGTCGTCGGCCTCCGCATCGGTCTCGCTCATACCTCTCCGAAGCCGGACGAACGGCATAAGTGTGTTCGATCCGCGGTTTCGTCGACCGGCTCGTGACGCGGTTTCGTTCAGGCGCTCCGCGGCGCGAGGTCCACCCCGCGGTCAGCCGCGCAGCCGCTCGTGCTCGACTTTCATACAGCGGTCCTGTACCACGTCGATCCCCTCAGCCTCCGTCTCGGCCGCCGCCTCGTCGTGGCTGATACCGAGCTGGAGCCACATCGTTCCGATGTCACCCCGCGTCGCGTGTCGGTCGCGGACGGCCGCGGCGATCTCCGGCACTTCGTCGGTCGGTCGGAACACGTCGACGACATCGATCTCGGCTTCGACATCACCGATCGCGTCGTAGGCGGTCTCGCCGAGAACCTCGTCGGCGAAGGGGTTCACCGGAATCACGCGGTAGCCGTGTCGCTTGAGGTACGCCGGCACCTCGTGGGCGGCCTTGCCGGAGGTCGTCGAACAGCCGACGACGGCGATCGTGTCGGCGTCGAACACGGCATCGAGCGCGGCGTCGTTAGTGATTGGCATACGCTGGGATACACACTAGGGCACCGTAAATCATCTTCCGATCCGGTCTCGGAACCGGCGCGATCCGCGTTTCAGGCGAGCCGGATCTCGGGCTCGCCGTCTTCTGAAAGCGTGATGACGCCGTCGAAGAGCTGTTTTATCGTGTTCATCGCCTGATCGTCGTGTGCGGTCGAGTCGATGCTGAAGAGTCCGAGTCCGTTCACGCTCTGGATCCGACCGGTGAACACGTGAAGAAACCGGAACACGGTCTGTAAGTCCGAGTACATCAACAGCGTTGACAGCGAGTGTACCATCACGCGGTTTCGATCGATGCCGCGGTCGCCGAACGCCTGTAAGAACTCGGAGAGCTTAATTCCGATTCCGGTCATGTCGACGGGCGACGACGCGTATTTGATCCGGTCCGACTCGCCCGGATCGCTTACGCCCTGCTGGCGAGTCACGCAGTCGACGACAGCGACGGGTTTACCCTCGTAGGGGGTGCGCTTCGCGTAGTCTTTCAGAACGCGCTCGCCTCCGTCTTTCGTCGTGACGACGATGGCACCGTCGCCGTCGTCGGTTCCGTCTGCCAGCAGGTCTAACATCAACGACCGCTTGCCGCTCAGCGGCGGTCCAGTCAACAGAAGATTCGTGCCGAGTTCCACTTCTTCCTCGAAGTGGGGCCTCAGGTCATACATGGGCGCACCTCAGGGACGGCTGAGAAAATTCGGGCCGCTCGTTCGGCTGTGACGCCGTACGACCAAGACACATCTAACTACAGGAACAATCCCCAGTACGAATAATATTCTTTTTGATCGCCACCGATGGCCGAGACGATCGAACCCACGACGCTCGGCTCCACACAAAATCGCGGGACTTAACACCACCACGGGAAGTACCGCATACAGGGGCGCTTAGCTCAGTCTGGATAGAGTGCTTGGCTTCGGACCAAGCTGTCGCGGGTTCAAATCCTGCAGCGCCCATTCGAAATTAAGTCGGATTGAAGTAACATAGAAAAAACCGTCTAGGGCCTGCTACGGCCTCTATTTCGGCCGATTCGCTCTTCTCAAAATCGCCGATTTTATGACGATCAATTTGCTTCGAAAAACGGCCCCTCGCAGTCGTGTGATTCGCTCCGCAAATTGGAGTGATCTGTGATGAGCCTCGGCTTGCGACGCTGGCGTACCGCGACCGGATCCGCTCGATCGCTGCATTCGCCTGCGTTTCAACGGTTAAATCGAGTTAATTGGGCGAAAATCGGGCGAACGGCTTGCGGTATTGAAGGTGGTAGCGCCCCGAGCGGGGGATGCCCATGAACGCTATCCGAACGACGCTTTTGGCCGCGCTCGTCGCGACCGCACTGATCGGAGCCGGCGCAGCGGCCGGTGCCGTCGCCGCCGCGCCCGGAGCCTCAGACGCGCCGGGCGGTGGAGCGGACGCGACCGCCGCCGGTCCGCCGAGCGACCTCCCGGATCCGGTCCCCGACTTCGTCGGTGAGATCCTCGGCGGCGTCACCGACTTCCTCTCCGGCGACGTGGACGGTCTCGGCGACACCGTGAGCGACATCGCTGGCGGGGCGACCCCCAGTGATGCATCTGACGACGGAGGTGCCTAGCGTGTCCGATCGACCCCTCGCCGCCGACACGCTCGGCAGGCGGCGCTATCTACAGGCCACCGGTGCCGCCGCGCTCGCGACCGCCGGCCTCGCCGGCTGTGTCGGCACGGCGACCGGGACGCTGGCGACTCGTGTGACGGACCAGCCGGCGGACATCGCCGACTTCGAGTCGCTCCTCGTCACCATCGAGGGCATCTGGCTCGGTCCCGAGGGCGCAGAAAGCGGTGCCGACGGCGACCAGACCGACGACCCGGACGGTACGCAGTCGGACGCTGGCGAGAATCAGACGGACGATGACGGAACTCAGACCGGCGACGGAGACGGCGAGAGCGAGCCGGCAGGCCGCGAATACCTCGAATTCGACGAGCCACAGGAGGCGGACCTCGTCCAGTTACAGGACGGCGAGACGCAACTCATCGACGAGCGCGAGCTGTCGGTCGGCACCTATCAGTTCCTCCAGCTCGACGTCTCGGCAGTCGACGGGACGCTTTCCGGCGGCGACGACGCGACGGTCGATCTCCCCGGGAACGCCCCGCTCACGTTCAACGAGGCGTTCGAGGTGCGCGAGAACACGCGGACGAGCTTCACCGCCGACTTCGCTCCCGTCCGACGAGGGACGGGCTCGTATCTGCTCCGACCCGTTCCGAGCGGGATCGAGGTGTCGTACGACACCGACGGCGGCGACGAGGACGCTGACGGCGGCGACACCGACGGAAACGAGGGCTGACGGCGGCGGCGTGCACGCCCCTCGGTCCCTCGTGGAAGTCGCACGCGCCCGGGCCGGCGACGGCTCGCGCGACGGCGGCTTCGGGGTTAGGGCTTGGGAGCGGTCCCGGGATCAGGGGACCAGGGGAATGCACGCTCGTGTCGGTCTCCGAGCAGAGGCACACGATTCGGTTCGACCGACTGACGCAGGTGACTGCGTTCGGGCGGTCGAACGTCCCACCTGCGCGACTGTCGCGCCGCTAGCGCGGAGTCGTCACGCGTGCGGCAGTCACGCCGTCGTAGCAGATTCTCCGCTGACGGTTCGGTACACTGGCCCGGCGAGCAGCAGCACTCCCGCGCTCGCCATCGCGACGAGTGCGGCCGGGTCGACGGCTGAGAGGTCTCCGGCAGCCAGCCGGTCGAGCGAGACGCCGACGGCGACGCCGAGGAGTACCCACGGCAGTTCGCCGATGGCGGTGCCGACGAGGAAGGGACGGAGCGGCACGCCAGAGACGCCGGCACCCAGTGAGACGGCGTCCGAGGGGAGCGGAAGCAGCCGCGCCGCGGCCACCGTGCGCACGCTCCCGGCGACCGCTGCGAGCCGCTCGCCGGCGTCGCAAACGCGGGCAGTCACGCGCCCCACGCGCCCGTCGGGAGGCCGTGCCCGCCCGGTCCGAGCGAGTCCGTACGGCGGTAACGCGGTCGCCGTTACGAGCGCGACGCCGACCGGCACGCCGGCCCATCCGTATCCGAAGCCGACTGCGGCCGAGAGCAGCGTCGTCGGCCACGCTATCGCCGGTCGAACCGCGGCGAGGCCCACGAGCGCGACGCCGAACAACACCGGCCGGTCCGCGAGGCGAGTGAGCGGGCCGGTGACCGCCGCCGGCGACGCGGTCCACGCGGCCGCGACCGAAACAGCGACCGCGACGGCGGCGACGGCGTACCCCGTGATGGCGGCCCGACGAGTCACGAGACGTGGTCGCCCTCCGGAGAATAAACGCTTTGTGGGTCGCCCGATCGATTCACGAGAGTTTGCCGAGCGCCTCGAAGAAGTCCGACGGCGGCCCCGCGATCCGCATCGGCGGCGTGGTTCGCTCGACGGTCACCTCGGCGGGCGCGTCGAGTTCGGTCACGTTCCGCCCGTCGCTGACGACGACGGCCTCGTCGACGCCCTCGACCGACACGGTGATAGTCGAGTCGATGTCGGTCACGAGCGGCGGCATCCCTGCCTCGGCGACCATCTCGGTGACGACGAGGCCGCTCACGCTCGGATGGACGAGCGGCCCGCGCTCGGAGAGGTTGTAGGCGGTCGAGCCGGTCGGCGTGGCTATTAGGATGCCGTCCGCGTGGCCGCCGGAGTATCGGCTCCCGTCGACGTGGACCGCGTAGTCGATCCCCGAACCCGGACCGCGGCGACCGCCTTGGAGTACGATCTCGTTCGCCGCGGGCACCGATGTCCACGCGCCCGACCGAGCGGCGAGCCGTGGAACCTCGCGGACGGCCATCTCACCGCGCGCGAACGCCTCGACCTCGTTGCAGACCGCCTCGGTGGCGTTATCGGGTGACACCGCGTTGAGGAAGCCGACCTCGCCGAGGTTGATCCCGACGATCGGCGTGTCGCCGGCGTTGCGCGCGGCGAAGAGGAACGTCCCGTCTCCACCGACGGCGACGGCGAGGTCGCAGTCCGCGAGCGCCTCGACGGAGCGGCCGTCGGCCGCTCCGTCGAGGGCGTCTGCGGTCTCCGCGTCGACCCAGACGGACGCGCCGGCCGCGGTGACGGCGTCTCTGAGGTCGGCTGCGACCGCGACCGCCCGCTCGCTCCCCTTTCGCGCCACGATGCCTACGTCCATGCGCCACCGATACGACCGGGCGAACAAAAGGGTGCGGACATCGCCCGGTGCGACGGCTCCCCCTCCGCGACCCGTCGGGTGACTCGCGCTCCCGGAAAGCTTCAAGCCGTGCGCCCTCGTTGCCCGTCACATGTCGACCCCTCACGGCCGACTGGGACGATGAGCGAGGAGGACGACTGGTTCGAGCGCGCGCTCAACGAGCTCGACGAGGAGTCCGACGGCGACGACGGCCGCGACAGTGACGGAGAGCGGTCCGACAGCGACGACGACGGCGAACCTCGCACCGCGGCGGGGTCGGATCCCGACGGAGTTGGCGCGAGCGGCGGGTCGGCCGAAGACGACCCGTTCGGCGGATTCAGAGAGACGCCCGGAGACGACGAGGCGGACACCGACAGCGATGATACGGCGGCCGATGTTCGGGACGCCTCCGGTGACGACGGTACGAGAGCCGATGACGAGCCGGCCGACGACACCGATCCGTTCGGAGACGAGTCAGCCGACGACACCGATCCGTTTGGAGGCGAGTCAGCCGACGACACCGATCCGTTCGGAGACGAGCCGGCCGACGACACCGATCCGTTCGGAGGATACCGAGGGAGTGCACCCTCGTCGGACGACGAGTTCGGATTCGCGGACTTCGGCGACGGCGCGGGCGAGACGGGCGGCCCCGTCGGGGCGGACACCCCCGATCCCGCGGAGTTCGACGTCGATCCCGACGAGCTTGAGTCGGCGATCCGGCGGGTCAACGTCGGGATCGAGGGACTCGACGAGATGATCCTCGGCGGGATCCCCGCCCGATCGCTGATCTCGGTGATCGGGGGCGCGGGTACCGGCAAGACGACGTTCGCGCTCCAGTTTCTCAACGAGGCGCTCGAATCCGGCGGCAAGGGCGTCTACATCACGCTCGAACAGACGCGCGAGTCGATCCTGTCGACGGCGTCCGAAAAGGGGTGGTCCTTCGAGGAGCACGCCGCCGAGGACCGGCTCGCGGTCGTCGCCATCGACCCGATCGAGATGGCGAACTCGCTCGCCTCCATCCGGAACGACCTCACCCGGCTCATCGCCGAGTTCGACGCCGATCGACTGGTGCTCGACTCCGTCTCGCTTCTGGAGATGATGTACGACCACCCGGCGAAGCGACGCTCCGAGGTGTTCGGGTTCACACGGTCGCTGAAAAACGCCGGAGTGACGACGCTTCTCACCTCCGAGGCCAGCGACGAGTCGTCGTACGCCTCCCGCCACGGCATCGTCGAGTACCTCACCGACGCGGTGTTCGTGTTGCAGTACGTCCGGGGGTCCGACTTCCGCGAGACCCGGCTCGCCGTCGAGATACAGAAGATCCGCGACGCGAACCACTCCCGAGAGACGAAGCCGTACGATATCACGGACACCGGCATCTCCGTGTACGATCAGGCGAACATCTTCTGACCCCGGGGACGGGTCGCCGTCGACGCTCACCGACGCGTCCGCCGACGCCTATCGGCACCGTTTACGGAGCGGCGACCGTAGCCCCGCGCATGCCCGAATCGAAAGACGCGTTCGAGGAGACGTTCCCGTGTGAGTTTTACAAGCCCGCGGAGCTGTTCGACCCCGACCTCATGTACACGATCCCGGAGATCGGTCGGCTGCTCCAAGGACTGGAGCCGGACGCCGACGTCGACCCCGACACCGAGGCCGTGCTGATCGACTGGGCGATCCCGTGGGTGATGAGCCACGCCGACGACATGGTGATAGCGGAGCCCCTTTCCGAGGACGGACCGGGCTACTACGGGCTCGATCCGGCCGCCGCCGAGTCGGCGTCCGAATCGACGGTTGACGACGGAAGGCCCGACGACGAGACCGACGCCGACGAGTCCACCGAGTCGTGAACGGTGAGCGACGCGGCGACGGCGCGCCGGTGCTGCTCGTCGCCGGCGGAGCGCGCGTCGACGCGGGCAAGACGACGTTCTCGACCGGCCTCGTGCGCGCCCTCGCCGACCGCGTCGGCGACGCCGTCGGCGTCAAACCCCGCGCCGGCAACGACTTCTGGTTCGACCACGACGACTACCGAATCGCGGCCGAGTCGGAACGTCTCTACGGCAAAGACGCTCGCAGGCTCGCGGCCGCGAGCACGCGGCCGCTCGCGGACGCCGGCGACGTGATCACGCCCGAGTCGATCAATCCGGTCCACCGGCTATGGCGGCCGACCCCCGGCCGGACCGGGATGCTCGGCGACGCCGACCGCACGTTCCTCTGTGACCGGGTGACCACGCCCGCGGCGATGGATCGCACGACCGGCCGCGCGGCGGACGACGCCCCGGACGAGGCCGCCACCCGGTTCGTCGTCAACGGAGCGGCCGAGTCGGCGGGGCTGATCCCGGACGACCTCGAAGACCGACTCCCGCTCGCGGACGCGACCCGCGTCGAGAGCGTGAGCGACTTCAACGACGTGATGGCGGCCGCGTACCTCCCGGCGTTCGACCGTCTCGCGGAGCGTGTCGCGTCCACCGCGGCGGCCGGCGTCCCCGTCGTCGTCGAGTCGTACGCGGACGTCGCCGGCCCGCTCCCGCGTGACGGTCCGGTGGCACCCGACGTGGTCGCGGTCGTCGACCCCGGACGAGCGCGGATCTACGCCGGGGACCGGTACGCGAAAGCTCGGGCGGTGGCGTCGGGAAGCCCCCGCGAGGGGACGCGCGAGGAACACACTGACGCGGTGACGGGGATGATCGACCCGCTCGCGACCGTCGCCCTGTCGGCGCTCGGCGGCGAGGAACGCGGCGATCCGGACCGCGTGGCGTCGGCGTACGGACCGGCGTACGAGGCGCTGTTCGAGGCGGCGTGACGCGCCGGTAGGATAGATCCCGGAGTCGGGTCGTGCTCGCGCCTAGCGCGCTAGGCGTTCCGCTTCGTGTAGTGGTCGATCGCCGACTCGATAGACGAGAGGTCGGCGGTCACCCGGCTGTCGGCGACGCGCATGAATCCGGGGGTGTACGACTTGGAGTAGTCGAAGAGCGCGTTGACGGCGCGCTTGGGAGCGGAGACGGCGGTGAAGTCGGTGACGGTGTACACGCGGGTCGTCGGGAATGCGGTCCAGAACGTGCCGCTGACCCAGCGGTCGTCGTCCTCGAACGTCGTGCCGACACGGCCGGTCGCGACGTACTCGCCGTCGTGGTAGAACAAGAGGAGGTCGCCGGGATCCATCCGTTCGAACGTCGAGCCGTTGCCGCTGTCGTCGTCGACGGCCCACAGGCGGGTCTCGTCGATGTCGTCGAGGGCGTCGGGGCGGTCGTCGTACTCGGTGAGATCGACCGCAGACCGGACCGTTCGATCGAAGTTCTCGGGATCGACCGGAACCAGAAAGACGTTCGCACTCATTGTACCCCAGTTTCGCCGGGAGGGTTTTAAACCCGTCCGTTGTCTCCGCCTCCGTCACTCCCCGGCGTAGATCTGGTCCATGCGCGCCGCCATCACGAAGTCCGACTTGGCGAGGCCGTCGATGTCGTGGCTCCACATCTCGACGCCGACCTCCCCCCACGAGAGGTGGATGTCGGGATGATGCCACTCCGCCTCGGCGAGCTCGCCGATCTCGTTCGTGAACGCGAGCGCCGCCGCGAAGTCGTCGAACTCGTAGGTCGCTTCGAGGTGGTGGCCGTCGACGACCTCCCACGCGTCACCGAGGACGTCGAGGTACTCGGCGTACCCCGACTCGGTCAGCGGATCGGATCCCTCCTCGGGCGGTTCGACCGGCTCGTCCGCGAGCGACGATGGCATGGATCACGGTTGGACGACTGGCGGTTTGTACCTTCCGCACACGCGAGCGCGATCGGCCAACCGCGCGGCCGCGGAGATGCCCCGTTTGGTAAGGTTCAAGTCGTCCCGTGCCGGTTGGTAGCGTGGATGCAACTATTTGCCTCGGCGTCGGACCGTCGTCGGGGGATCCTCGCGCTGGTCGGGGTCTCGATCGGCTTTCTCGCCCTCTACCTGTTCGTCCGCGAGTACGCCACGTTCCTCACCGATCAGGAGGCGCTCCGCACGTGGCTCCGTCAGTTCGGCGTGCTCGCCCCGCTTGTGTTCATCCTGATTCAGGCGCTGCAAGTGATCGTCGCTCCGATCCCGGGACAGGTCGTGGCGCTCGTCGCCGGATACCTCTTCGGTCCGGTCGCGGGCACCGTCTACAGCCTCACCGGCGTCCTGATCGGTAGCGCCGTCGCCTTCTCGCTCGCCAAGCGCTACGGCCGCTCGTTCGTCGAGGACGTGATCCACGAAGACGTGATACGTCGGTTCGACGATTTCGTCGACACCGTTGGGATCCCCGGGCTGTTCGCGTTCGTCGTGATTCCCGGGCTCCCGGACGACGCGATCTGCTTCCTGAGCGGACTCACCAAGTGGCGGCTCCCGACGTTCATCGCCGTCATCAGCGTCGGCCGCCTCCCGGCGTACGTGATCACCGTGTACGCCGGCGGTCAACTGGCCGTCGGGCGGTTCCGGCTGGCGTTCGTGCTCATCGCGCTCGTCGTCCTCGCGTCTGTCGTCGGGTACTACAAACAGGAGACCGTGCGGGACCTCGTCGCGCGGCTCGAACCGCGGTTCCCGTTCTGATCGCCGCGTCCGGACCGCCCCGTTGACCGATGGACTCCATCGCGGACCGTCACTTCCACTCGTCCGTATCGGGCCGCGACTGCAGTTCGCCCTTCGCTCGCCGGCGTCCCGGCCAGAACGTGAGCCCGAGCGCGGCGGCGTAGTACAATCCCACGCTCGCGAGAACGACGCCGCCCGGCAGCTGTCCCACCGCCGCGGTCTCGACCACCCCGGTCGACGACTCCGCGAACACGGTCAGGCGAACGCCCCACGATCCGATCAACACGGAGATCAACGCGAAGTAGACGCGCTGGAGCCGCCGTGACACCGCCTCGACGAGGGGCGTTTTCACCGCCGGCTCGCGGAGGTCCTCACTGAGGAGTTCACGCCAGTTGCGCTGTTTGACCCCCTCCGGGTCCAGCGCGTTCGCGAACACGTTCTCTTCGAGCAGCCGCACCCGAGAGCGCCAGATGTCGTACACGCGATAGCGGCGGGCCTCGATCCCCAAGAACACGGTCACCATCGCGACCCCGACGATCAGGACGTAGTGCGGCCGCGCGCCCCCCGAGAACGACCAGGTGAGAAGCGTTGCCACCAACACGACGGCCCAGTTAGTCGTCCGGTCGATTCGGGTTCGCCACGATGTCGTTCGCCCGAGTTCGCCGCGGTACGTGTGTGCCATGAGCGAGAGAAAATCTGAGCGGTCGCTCGCCGCCTCGCCCGCCACCTCGCGCTCCTCGGGTGCTTCCGGATCGAAGTCCGCGGTCGGATCTGGCATGCGACCCCGTACAGCCACCAGACTGGTAAACGTGCGTGCTGTGAGCCGACCGACCACACCGGAGACGGGTCATCCCCACGTCCAGAGGGCGTCGAGCACGAACCGGTAGACGCCGCTTATGAGGATGGCGGCGACGTTTCCGACGAGATACAGGATCCCCGCCCACTCGACGAGCGCGAAGAGCACGGCGAGCTGGATCGGGATCGCGGTCCCGCGCACGAGGTTCGTCTTGAAAAGCCCGAAGAGGTACTCAGAGACCCCCGTGTTCTGGCTCGCCTGAAACGTCCATGCGTTGTTGAACACGTACGACAACACGATCGTGATCTCGATGGCGACCGTCGCGCCGATCAGGTAGTTCAGCCCCGCAGCGTCGACGAACGCCCACAGGAGCGCCATCTGAATCCCGGCCGTGACCGCGCCGACGACGACGAACCGACGGAGTTGGACGGCGATCGGTCCGCTCGCGAGGTCGCGGAGGATCGCCCGTAGCATCACCGATACCCGAGCGCCTCCAGCCGGGCCTCGAGGTCGGCGTCGACCTCGTCCTCGTCGTCGCCCGCCGCCGCGGCCTCCGCCCCGCGCTCGCGGAGCTCCGCGGCGTGGGCGGCGGCGATCGGGGCGAAGCGCTCGATGACGGCCCGCTGCTCCTCGGTCGGGTCGTCGGACAGGTCCGTCTGCTGTGTGGGGTCCGACGGCCTGTGATACAGCTCCACCGTGTCCGAGTCGACGTTCTCGATGTACGTCCACTCGGCGTCGCGGACGCTCACGAGCAGGTCGCCGTCGGCCATCGACCGCGGGATCGGCTGTTCGGTCACCTCTTCGCCCCGCACCGTCACGGAGACGACGGGGTCGTCGTCGAGGGGACCCTCACCGCGAACCGCTGGCACGGTCGACTCGCCGCGCCAGTCGTCCGGCGCGTCGACGCCTAAGAGATCGGCTACGGTCGGGGGAACGGCGTCGAGCCCGACGTGTTCGGTGACCCGACGGTCGCCGTCAGCGCCGGGGACGTTCACGATGAGCGGCACGGAGATTAGCTCGTCGTACAGCTTCGGATAATGGGCGAGGTGACCGTGTTCCTGAAACTCTTCGCCGTGGTCGCCCGCGACGACGATCGCCGTCTCGTCGGCGACGCCGGCCGCGTCGAGCGCGTCCAGCAACCGCCCGACGCTGGCGTCGACCTGCCGCACCGTCGCCTGATACAGCGTCCGTAGCTCGTGGAGGGTTCGCTCGCCGACCTCCCAGCCGAGGCTCGTTCGAGTGTGTGCGTGCAGCATGCGATGCGTACCCACGATCCCGTCTGACACCTCACGGATGTACCGCGGCGCGGGCACGTACGGCGTGTGGGTGTCCATGTAGTGGACCCACAGGAAAAACGGGTCGTCGGTGTCGTCGATGAACCCCGTCGCGGCGTCTTCCACGTCGAACATCCGAGAGGCGTCGAGGAACGGGCGGTCGTCGCTCTCTCCGCGGAGCGTCGATCCGAGCCGGCGGAGCGGTGAGGTCGCGAGCTGTATCCACGCCTCGACGGTCGGGTGTGCCGCGAGGTATCGGCTGTATCGGCTCGACCCGACGCTCGTGACGAACGGCTCGAACTCGTCGAACCCCTCCGGGTACCCCCAGTGGGAGGTGAGAAATCCGTTCGCGGCGTTGAAGCCCGCGGTCTCGAACCCGGCGTCGGAGAGCACTGACGCGAGCGTCTCGGCACCCCGCACGCCGATGTCGCCGTTGCGGGCGAAGACGGGTTCGGAGGCGAGGATGGAGGGGAACGAGAAGGGGGTCCAGTTGCCGGTCGCGAAGGCGTTGTCGAACACGGTGCCGCCGTCGGCGAGGCCCTGTAACACCGGCGAGTGGCGGTCACCGTCGTACGGCGCGATCGCGTCCGCCCGGAGCGAGTCGATCGTGACGAGCAGGACGTTCGAGACGGCCGGACGTTCGGAGTCCGACTCCGACTCCGGCGACGCGCGGGCGAGGTTTGGATCGGCCGCCGAGTCGTTCGTTTTCTCCTCGGCCGCCGGGCCGTTCGTTTCGTCCGGTGCTGTCCCGTCCGGTGATGACGTGTTCGATGCCATGGTGTGCGATCCGCGCGTTCCGACGCGGCCGAGACGTCGACCGACGCGGCCGAGAGTCACCGAACCGATCCGAACCACGCTGTCCCGGTTCGATCCGGTATCCGATCCGTCCCGGACCTCGCCGCCAGCCGCAGACGGCGTCCCCGCCGCGCCCGGGCCGAGCGTCAGAATCGCTAGTCTACCCGGACGGGAGATTGCCAGCGGCTTGAGGATTTCGATTGGACGGACGCCCCGAACGCGAACGTAGCTATTTGCCCCTGGCGACCGACGATCCGGTATGCACGAAGCCGGCACCGACCCGAGTGGCGGGACCGACGCACCCACCGCACGAGACCTCGACGCTCTCGACGAGCCGGTTCCAGCCGACGAGATCCCCGACGCGGTACCCGGCGAGTCGCGAGCGGTGGAGACGAACGGGGTCCGGCTCCACGTCGTCGAGGCCGGTCCCGAAGACGGGAAGCTCCTGGTCTTGCTACACGGGTTCCCCGAGTTCTGGTACGGCTGGCACGAGGCGATCGCACCGCTCGCGAACGCGGGCTACCGGGTCGTCGTCCCGGACCAGCGCGGATACAACTGCTCCGAGAAGCCGCCCGCCGTGCGCGACTACCGGATCGACGAACTCGCACGCGACGTGGTCGGTCTGATCGACGCGTACGGGCGGGAGACGGCGGCGGTCGCCGGCCACGACTGGGGCGCGGCGGTCGGCTGGTGGCTCGCGCTCCACCACGCAGAGCGCGTCTCGGAGTTCGTCGCTGTCAACGTTCCGCACCCGACCGTGTTCGAGCGGGAACTTCGCGGCTCGTGGGACCAGCGACTCAAGAGCTGGTACGTCCTCGCGTTCCAGCTTCCGAGAGTGCCAGAGGCCGTCGCCCGCGCCGGGAACTGGCGGCTCGCGGTGCGCGGCCTCCGCGAGTCGAGTTTGCCCGGAACCTTCGACGACGGGGATCTCAGGCGGTACCGCCGGGCGTGGAACCGCGACGGCGCGTTTGAGGCGATGGTGAACTGGTACCGGGCGATCGTCCGCGAGCGCCCCTCGCCCGAGCGGACCACGGTCGAGGTTCCGACTCTCGTGATCTGGGGCGCGAAAGACCGGTTCCTCACCAGACGGATGGCCGGGCGGAGCGTCGAGCACTGCGC
>Ga0102935_1000391_pt1 | contig 15776 bp, 16 predicted proteins | sample SalPonR2_A_D2_MG_FD_78508 | JGI IMG/M metagenome (GOLD analysis project Ga0102935, IMG submission 78508) | Salt pond soil microbial communities from South San Francisco under conditions of wetland restoration - Salt Pond MetaG R2_A_D2_MG | ecosystem: Environmental > Aquatic > Marine > Intertidal... | reverse complement strand
GGCTGCTAGACCTGCTGGAGTGACCTCTGTTTAATTACTAATTTCAGCTGTCCTCTCTCAGAGGGTAGCAGACGTAATTCTATGATGTTCGTCCACTTCTCTTCGCAAATGTATGGATAGAAACGTGGCCTCGGCACTCGAACCAGTAACTATTACCGACTTGCGAAAGTTTCTATACTAGAAGTAGTTCCAACTGCAGGCTCGGAGTACTGCGTATTGATTCTTACGACGATTCTTCTGGACTGTATTCGCAGATACCCTCTATAGGACAATTCTCGCAATTCGGTTTACTCGCCGTACACACCTCAGCACCGAAATCGATGAGCGCGTGAATGTAATCGCTACTTTGTCCTGGGGGCAGCAGGTCTTCGGCTAATTCCCAGTTTTCGCTTGCCTCTGGTTTATTACCGTAGTCGAGACCGAAGACGCGAGAGAGTATTCGAGCTACATTCGTATCGACGGCGGCGACGTCCTTCTCGAACGCATGGGCCAGGACTGAGGTAGCGGTGTATTCACCGACGCCTTGGAGGTCGAGCAGTTCCGACCGAGTATTCGGAACAGTACTATTGTGGTTCTCTACGAGCTGTTCAGATGCCTCTCGGAAGTATCGAGTGCGCTTCCGTAACCCGAGCGATTCAATATCGTCTGCAAGTTCCTCTTGAGGAGTATCGAGTATCGATTCCGGTGTCGGATACTTCTGGACGAAATCGCCGTAGACGTTCAGCACTTGACCTGCGGAGGTCTGCTGGAGCATGAATTCGGCAACGAGCACATTGAATGGTGTTGCAGTATCTGCACGCCAAGGGAGGTCGTGTCGCCCATTCGTCTCGTGCCATTCGAGTAGATTCTCGACAAAGACCTCCGACGGGTTCGATGTGGCCATGGGCTTTTCTGGCCCCGCTTTCCCGTTTAGAGGTTAGGAGGAGTGAATCAGTACTGGTGTTCGAAGCTCAACTCAGCGTGCTCATAGGAGTAGGATTTGATACCGGACTCTTCACAGTGAGAGCTCAGTTCTGCCGGAGGTACGTACACTTGCTCTTCCGATTCTTCCTCGAAATGGTGGAGGAACGCGATTGAGATATCTTGGTCCTCCTCGCTGACATCGACGACTACCGCTAAATCTGGGTCGTCGTAATCGGGCTTGATGACATAGTCGCCTAGTGTGAATGGATTCTCCGCAAACTTCAGATTCGTGTGTTTGTACGTGTAGAGCTTGATATCTTGGTCATCGCAGTAGGAGGCAAGCTTCGCCGGATGGATTTCGCGCCAATTCCCAGGACCCTCATCGAGCATATTCGGGAACGCGACGTTGACCGCTTCACCGTCCATCTCCTGCCCGTAGGCGGTAGTGTTTTTCTCGGGTGGCAGGACCTCTACGACCACCGCAACCGACGCATCCTCATCGCCTTTCTTTACGACACGGTCACCAGGGGAGAACGGGTTCTCGGGTTTCTGGTTGAGGTGGGCTGTATTCGGCCCCAAGTCGTGCAACTCGTTCATCGGACGAGCAGATAGGTGTGCCAGTTTCTCGGGTTCCTCACCGGAATATGCTTCCTGTGTCTTCACCTTCGACTTGAGCGTTTCAGTCCGTTCCCAACCGAGGAGGATGAGTGCGTCTTCGTTATCTCGATGCCAGACCATCACGATGATGTCGTCGTCCGGGTCATTCTCAAGGATGTTCGCGGGGCGGAAGGCAGAGACGTCACGAGAAGTCTTCACGTCGATTTCGTATCCAAATACCTCGAAGTCGTGTCCGGAGAAACTCTCAGGGTTGCACCGACGGATGGCCTCTTCGTTCTGCCACTCCCACATCTCGACGGGAAGGTATTCGCGGCAAAACTGCTCGAAGGCGAGCTCACCCAGGTTCCCGATACGCTTGACGTCCAGATTATCAGCACCTTGGATAACAGCCTGATGATGCGCCCGTTCTCTATCGATTTCGTCCGGTGTATACAGGTACATTATATCCAGATTATTTGGTTCTGTGATGTATCTTCTCCTTAGATGAGTGGCAAGGATCGTTAACCGAGAGAACACCAACAGACAGTGAGACAATTCACTCCTGATGCGTCCTCTGTGAGGGAATCTCCCACGACTTAGGGTATACGGGCGTCCTAAGGAGAAGAAGTATACCGATTTGCTCGCTTTTTGAACGAACACGCACTCGAACCAGTAACTATTACCGACTTACAAAACTATTTATAGAAAATCAGATTCGCACTTAAACCGATAGACGGCGAAGGGATAACTACGGAGATTCGCCCTATGTGATGGAATTCTCTCCGGCTGAAGGGAATCATCTGCGCTACTCAAACAGAGGTCAAAAGTAAACCATTTGAGTGGTAACTGAAATGTAGAAACTATGGATAAACAGGACCTCCTGAGTTTAGCTGAAGAACTTGGGGGTGACGAACACGAGTGGGTAGATTTTAAGCAGGATTACTTTGTGAGCGGCGACGGATACCACACTGCTGAATTCATCAAAGATGTCGCATCATTTGCAAACACTGTCTCTGGCGAAGACCTACACTACATATTCATAGGATTCACAGAGTCCGGAGAACTCGTAGGGATTGATGAAGACGAACTTGAGTACTCTGGGGATGGTCGACGACATATCTTGAGTTGTGATGTGGCAGACCTTCGGCAGGACTTGAGCGAACACCTAATCCCGACTCCTGACTTTTCACTACATACTTTTGAGGAAGACGGGTCCCAATTTGCGGCTCTCTGTATCAAGCCACTCGAACAACCTCCTTGTGTAACTTCTCGCAAGGTCCACGACAACTCTGGTAACCGGGTAATGCACAAAGGCGCAGTGTACACCCGAAAATCAGGAGGAAAGAAAATCATTGGACGGGATGACCTGGAAAAGATTGTTCGTCACCGCATTGAACTTGAGAGGGACTACGTAACTGAAGGCCTCCGACGAGTCGTAGATATTGGCCCAGATAAATTAGCTGAGATTGGCACACTAAAGCCGAATCAGACAGGGAACGTCGATATTTCATATACTGTTAGTGAGCAAGGGGACTACGAAGTAACACAAGCGACAGTCACCCGAGACGAATTCTCGAGTCTGGAGGAAGAACTGAATTCTGAAATCCGGAAGTGGAAACGCAGGGACAGCTACTTAGCTGATTTTGAGACTCTGATTGACTATTACACCAACCCGAGCGAAATCACAATAGATGAGACCAGCGCGAAATTCCTGACCCTAAGCTCAATGGATAACTGGATACCTGGTATTTTTTGGCTTAATCAAGTCTCAGAAACCTCTCAGTCAGAAATTGTGAGTGAGGTGGTTTCTGAGGATATGTATCCCTCGATATATTCCGCTTGCAAAGTCCTCCTACTCCAAGGCCAAACAGACCAACTGAACGAGATTCTAGATACCTCGGATTCTATCAGCACCAATCAGATGGACTGTGGAAAATATCGAGAGCTGGTAGACGAACAAATCGACCCGAGATGCAATTACTTATTCAAAGACTCGTATAAAAATCTGAAATACAACGATTGGGAATTCCAGATTAGCCCCGCAGAGATGAGTACTGGTGATATTGTTTCGGCTATCCCTTCTGTATCTGAGCAGCTGTTAGCTGTCGTTGAAAACGAGGAATCCTCGAAGAAGAGCGATTTGAAATACGGCTTAGTAAACTTAGAAATTGAATTGGCTCGTGAGATTTTCGACGGCTCAAGCTAACATATGGTGCGCTCAACAGATGTCGGTCAGTTCTATGAACTTCTCGAACAGTTAGAGGAGACCGTCGGCGGGAAACAGAAGCTCAAGGACTGTACCGGCTATATGGACTGGCCCGACAGAGGCGTCTACTTTTTCTTTGCATCAGACGAACACCGCGACGCCGGCGACCAGCTTCGGATTACTCGCATCGGGACTCACGCTGTCTCCGAGGGAAGCAGTACCTCGCTCTGGGACCGACTCAGAACACATCGCGGAGCAAAGCGGGGAACCTACGAAGGCGGCGGGAACCACCGAGGCTCCGTCTTCCGGAAACGAGTCGGCGAAGCGTTCGTTGAGCGTGATTCCCTGAATGGTGAGTATCCCCATTGGGGCAAGGGCTCAAGCGCGAAGCGGGAACGCCGATTTGATGAACTCGAGATGGAGCGGCGAGTAAGCGACTATCTCCGGGACCTGCCGTTCCTCTGGCTGAACGTCGACGACGAACCAAGCGCCGAGAGCCAACGGGCCTTCATCGAACGAAACACGATTGCGCTCCTCAGTAACTACCATCGAGAGGCTGTTGACGCTCGCTCAAATGATTGGCTGGGCCATCATAGTCGGAGCAAGAAAATCCGCGAATCCGGACTGTGGAATGTGAACCACGTCGATGAAGACTACGACCCTGATTTTCTCGACCTCCTCCGCGACCAGATAGAGGAAACTTCGTCAGTCTAAGAATCGACCGCCATCGTAGCGACAGGACACTATTATAATGGTAATGTCTGTACAGCAATAGTATGGCAATCTACGTCGATGACCCTCTCAATTCGAATGACGAAGACTGGGACATCAGCAAGTTCCACAGCGATAGCGAATACTTCGTTAAGCGGCCACCCTACCAGCGAAAGACCGTCTGGGATACCGGAAAGAAGAAGGAACTAATCGATAGCTTCGTTCGCCAACTCTACGTCCCGCCTGTTGTAATCCGACAAGTTGTCCTCGACGGTAACGACCTCCGTCTCGAAGTCGTCGACGGCCAACAGCGAATTACCGCGATTCAAGAGTTCTTCGAGGACGAATTCGCACTCCCCGATAGCCCCGAACTCCGCGAACTCAACCCGGAACACGAGATTGCTGGGAAACGATACTCCGAACTTAGCGAGGATGTCCAGGAGTATATCGACTCTCAGTGTTCGCTCAAAGTCATCAAGCTGCGCGGCATCGACGACCCCGACGACAAGCGCCATCAGGAGTTAGCCACGAAGGTATTCTGGCGACTCCAGCAGGGCGAACACCTGACCAACATCGAGAAGAACCACAGTAAGACCTACAGCCCCGTTCGGAACTTCATCGTCCAGACAGCCGACGACATCAGCTTCGACCGAGAGAATTACGAAAGCCGCGACGACAACCCAAATCGCCACGAGTTCTTCACGCTTCTCGCTCGGAACAACGACCGACTTCAGCAACTCTCACTCCTTGCTCGCTTCATCCTGATTGAGATTGATGAAGGCCCGACGAAGGTCACCGGGAAGGAGGTCACCAAACTATTCGACTGTAAGCGAGAGGGGTTTACCGTTCACGAGGACTTAGAGGAATTCAAACAACGCGACGAGATTCAGCGCGTTCAACGGATGCTCGACCTCCTCACGGAACTCTACCGAGATACCGACCTGAAGAACGGGAACGGAGAGATAGAGTTCCTAAACAAGGAGTACTTCATCCTCAGCCTGTATTCGCTCATCCGTGAGTTAGAGTACGGAGATTACAACTTCGGGCGAGACAACTACGACGAGGTTCGGGACTTCACCGAGGAGTGGTTCAAGCGGTTCGAAGTTGAGGATACAGACGACAGCGAAATGCTCCAATTCAAGGAGGCTCGCCAGCAGAACCGAGGAGCAGTCAACAAGCGACACTACATCCTCGAAAACGCCTTCTGGGGGACGGAGCCCGATATTCAAGAGACGGACAGCCAACGGGCATTCTCCCGAGCGCAGCGAATTAAGCTCTTCATCGAAAGTGACCGCATCTGCGAGATGTGCGTAGAGGAAGGGAAAACCGAAGAGGAGGCAAAAATGTCTTGGAGTAATTGGGACGCCGACCACATCGAGGAACACTCACAGGGCGGCCAGACTGTTCTCGAAAACGCACGGGTCCTCTGTCCCCATCATAATCGGAGCCGATAGCATCCAGCAGTATCATTAATATCCTGACAGCCATCAGGTTAAATGGCGATTCTCGATGACTGATGCACCATTAGCGCCCCGTCGACCGATGGACGACAACAAAGGATTAGGCGAGGGAATGACCAGCGTCGACATCTACTGTCACCGCCAGCACAAAGGACAATGGCAACAAGAGGCCGACGAACAAGGAATCAGCCTGAGTCGCTATCTGGTCGAACTCGTTCAAGAAGCTCGCTGGCAGAGGCATAACGACGACTGAGACGGCGAAGTCCGAAACATCGTTTTCCTCCGAAATCGGGACATAGACCGCGTTTTTACCGGTAATATCATTAACCTAACAACCTAATGACTATTCGGAGGTTCTAGTATGACAGAGACATCTGTGGACAGCCCCAGCGACGAACGGGACTTCCAAACGCTCCACAAGAATACGACCAGAGCCGAACTCTTCCCCGCCAAACAGCACAAAGAGGAATGGTGGGAAGAAGCCGAACACGAAGGGTCCAGCCTCAGCCGGTACCTCTACGACCTGATTCAGGAAGCCCGGATGTATCGGGACAGCGGCGCACCCTTCATCCAAACACAGGACCAGACAGTCAAGCAACTCCAAAACAAAATCGACGACCTCCAAACGCAACTTGAAGAGGCTCGACAAGGCGGCGGTGGTCGAACCCACCTCAGTATCGATGACCTCGTCACTCGGGTACTGGACCAGCAGTACCAATCACTAGACGAACTCATAGAGCGCGTTTCTGCTAGTGACGATGTCGCCCAACACCTCCAACGACAAATCGAGAACCGGCTGTACGCCTTAGCCGAGAACGGACAGGTTGAATTTCAGCGTGGACACGGCTGGCGGCTCAAGGAGGGGAACTAACATGGGAGCCGAACCCGGCTCATCGAAAGTCTACGACAACAAGCACGACGAAATCAACTACTTCATTACTCGAAAGCACGCGACCGGCCGGAGCGAAAGAACGCTCAACTCGTACAGTCGCATCCTGCGTGAGTTCTTCCACGACCAATTCCCGGACCTCTCACCTAGCGAAGTCGAGATTCGCCACGTCGAGGACTATCTAATGGCGCTCACGGAACGCGGCGTCTCCCAGAATTCGAAAAAGAAGTACCTGGAAGTCCTCTCCAGCTTCTACGGCTATACGATGAAACGGCCGCAGTTCGAGGGAATCACCAGTAATCCCGCTGCGGTCGTGATGGAGGAAATTCCCCGGATTCGCCCAGACCGGCCGGACTGCGCGACGTGGGAGAATGCCTGTAAACTTATCAACGCCATCCCAGACCCGAGAGACAAGACCGTCACCATCATCCTCGCAAAGACCGGTGCTCGACTGCTGGAAGTTCTCTCCGTCGAAGAGGACGACGTCGACCTCGAGAAGGGATTCATTCGACTCCGAGAACGCAAGGGAGGTAAACAGACTGTCGTCCCAATCGATGACGAGACTATCTACGCAATCAAACGCTATCAGTTTGTCAACGCCGATTTGGATTCGCCATATCTCTTCACAAGCAACAAAGGAGGACGGCTCTCGAAAGAGCGGATTCGACGGGAAGTGAAAGCCGCCGCCGACCGCGCCGGCGTCGCCCCCAAAGAAGAACGACGGTTCGAGAAGAAATTCACACCTCACACCTTCCGCACCGTGTTCACTACGCTAATGCGGAAACAAGGAATGAAGCCGTACATTCTGAAATACATCCGTGGAGACGCTAAGACCGAGACGATGGATATCTACACCAGGGTAGACCGTGACGAAGCGAAAGAAGAGTACCTGAACTGCATCAAGGAAATTGGACTCTAACGAGGAGGGACAGTTGGTCGAAGTCATTATTTATCGAAACCCGTGGGAAGACCCTGAGGAGGTAGCACGCGTTACGATTGAGGGTGAGGTATCGGGCGGGACACCGACCGCTGAATCTCTCCGAGACCGGATTCAGGACGAACGCGACCCAATCATCAGCGAGTACACGGATGGACGAGAACTGCTCCGGTATCTGGCTGCCTCGTACTCGAATGGGTATGTGATGGCAGGCTACGATAGCGAAGAGTCCCGGCGAGTCGTCGAGGAGTTGAACGACGCCACATATCTCGACTGGGCCGAAGAGTCAGGGCTCGAAACCTCGCTCTGAATCCCAAAGACTGTACGCTGGTAGTAGTCTCTCGACTGCTCACGTATTTCTGAGCGAACTGCTCTGTTGAATCCGCAGAAGGCGTTGGGATCGGGTTTTCTATGCTCGGTTCAGAACCGCTGCCGAGAGAATTCGGAGATGGAATCTTGGCAGAGAGCGAGAAGATCGAGATCACTAGGTGGATTGATCCAATTCATCGCCGACGAAGAGCGAGATAAACGAGCCTTCAGAGATCGTCATTCCCGTGCTGTCATCGGATTCAACAGAGCAGAGCGAACCGAATAGATTGACTCTTAATCGTCATCGAACGGCTCTCTACACCTGATAGGTAACACTCAGTACGATGCTAGCTTTGACCTGGACGTCCTGACATTTTCTCTATCAATCAGTGGCTGCCCCTTAGTGTACGTGATTGCTCCAGAGAACGGATTGTTGCTCTCGATGATGACTGGTATTCGATTGCTGATGAACGCGTTCTCAGTTCTCTCAGCTAGGACCTCCACGCCGTTACAGACCAACAGAGACTGACTCAGTCTGTTGCTCGGGAGTCTTATGATGAAACAGAGCGATTATTGATACGGTGATTTGGCGTGGCATTGCTCATTTTTGGACTCAACGAAGAGAGGGACGACTGGGATGTCCTCGGGAAGATTGCTGACGGTGAAATAGTCGAGGACCCAACTGGCGAACTGGAGGCGACAATAGAAGGAGCGTATGATTTGGATGATGAGGACCACCTAAGACGGGCATTGAATAACCACTACATCAACGCCGTCCCGCTGGCAGAGGATGAGGAGTAGACCGATGCGGGTTCTCTTTCAGATGTACCATGCCGGCGAGCTACACGACCTCGGTATCATCAAAGACGGCGATGTGGTCGAAAGCATCGAGGAGGGGTTTGAGGATTGGATTCGATGGGAGTTGAGTCAGCCGACGACTCCTAACCTCGATGACCTCCAAGGGATTCTTGAGGCGTATGAGGGACCGTATCTGGTTGCGAAGAGGGTCGATAAGTGACTGTCTATAATATAGTATAAATAGGGGAACCCACGGAAGTGCACTCATTATGAACGTCTTCCTGCGTGCTCTCCACATCTGCAATAGAATATACACGGTGTACAGCCTCTACGGAGTAGAATTATTATCGCATCAGAGCCAATAAGAGATTAGATGGCTAGAAGCAATGGTGGTGGGATTCTATTTGAGACATTCATCAGTGTCGTTAGAGCGTTCGCCGAATTAGATGGTGAAGCTAGAACTAAGGAAATAGTCGAATCAGAGTACACGACTCGTGATGACCGCCAAGTCCTGAATGTACTTCAAGAACTTAAGCGAATGGGATATGCTAGATATGAACAGCGTGGAGTATACAAATACTGGATAGCTGATAAACCCGAACTCTACGTATTCTATGCAAGAGAAAAAGAGTATCTAGACGAGCTGTTGGATGACGAAGAGTGGACTGAGCAAAAGAGAGAGCATATGCTACGTAAACTCAGAAACAGTACCAGTCCTGAGTCAGAATAATAGAAGCAGGTGTACGAGTCCCCCTCTCTATACTATTATAATAGTATAATAATGCATTTCGTCACCTCGGCGTAGTCCATTACTTTCAGAGTGAATCAGTAATCCCGGCGATATCGATGTTACGCAGAATTAGATAGCTGAACTTGTCGTGCGAGGGTCTCGGGACTAAATATTAGTTCAGTACAATAAGTAATATTATATTAATTCCTGTTTATAACCTTTGGAATGGTAAAATGGCGATTCCAAAGGTTACAAGCGCTCTGTCCAAAGGTTCCACAGCGATTTTGGAGTTAAATATATACGTACTCATCAATTTTTCTCAAACGGGCAAAACATCTGCCCAGATAAAATATGAGCACCAAAACACAGGCTCAACAGCCACCGCTAAAAGCAAAAATCGACGTTCGCCCGACGCAAATGAAAGAGCTTCTAGAGCACGCCGGGCTCCGACCGGACGGCCGATACAACTCCTACCATCCTGAGATTCGGCTCCGAATCAGCAACGACCAGGTCGAGACGATTGCCTACAACTCTGCAAAAGGCGCAATCACCTACGGAGACTACCAATCCGAATACTTCGACGGCCTCACAGTCACAAACGGAGAGACTGTCAATGCAATCGTCAACCCCTACAAGATGCAGGAGGGACTGAAGCTCCTTCTGAACCAGCGTCAGAAGAACAGCGGCAATTCCCCGCCTTTACTCCATACCGAATTCCACTCAGTCGACAATCGTGGGTACGCACAGAGCTACACAGCCGAGGCAGGGCTGAAACAAACTCGACAATGTCCGACTGCAAACCGTGCGAAGAACCGCTTCCCAACGGGGGTTACAAACCTGTTTAACTCAAACGGCCGACTCTGTATCAGCGGCAGCCCAGTACCGACTGTCATTCAAACGAAGACGGACGCCCTAATGCGCATCACAAAGGCCGGGATGAAGGTCAACCACGGCGACTCATTCGAGATTAAAGTTGAGGGTGGTGACTTCTGCATCGACCTCAACAATAAGAATGGCGGCGGCGTCAGCGGCGTTCTCAGCTCGAACGTTCAGGGGCCTGACTTCAAAAATGCGTACGGAGAGGCATTTGCTCAGGTCGCAAAGAGCCTTGATGACGGCAAAGTAGAGCTTCAGAGCGGGCAGGACCAGCGACTCGCGGTGATTCAGGAGGGCGACCACTATCGCGCCCACCATGTCATCGCTCCGGTCAAGAAGACGTAACAGAGTCGTCATAACGACTCTCCCTTAGACAGAGTTCAGCAGAATTCCTTTTTCCAGAGACCAGCACTCAGGTCGTTGTTATCGGTGGTCTGAGCGAGGTTTTCTCCGTCAATAATGATTCACTCTCGTCGCTTCGTAAACCGTGTCTTTGTCACAGCACTGGAAACCTGCCCGCTGTTCTCGACCCTTTGAGCCTGAATCAGTCCTCAGACTCTCCCTCCTCGTACCCAGCTTCGTACTCATCTCGTACCGTCCTTGAAGCTCGTTTCGAGAGCTTAGCGAGATTCTTGTTGAATCGACGGATAGAGAGGTAGATGTACAGCAGGAGGAGATACGGCCAGATGAACAACCCAACGACAGAATATATCGCGAGTTTGAGGAAGCGGTACTCTATCGGGCCGATATGGATACCACCAATCTGGATGCCGCTCGATTCGTCTTGCTGGTCGCTGTCTGAATCAGTCATTGTAATCTCCGGCCAACGCCGTCGCTGCTAGAACTAGCAGCGCCAGTAGGACCTATTCAGAGAGACGGTAGGCCCCAATATCAAATTACTGACTGTATTTTGGAGGGGCTCTCAGAATCTGCCTCGACAAGCAGTACTTTGCTATTTCGCGTCAGGTTAGACGGCAGAACTCAGTTACAGAGACTATTTAGAAATCAAGTGAAATCCTCTAGTGAAGAATCGTCACTTGACAGGTCATCTACTACCTCTTGGAATTTACGTTCAAGCGCCTTGCTGCTATTTACGTAATATTTCCGTTGGTCAAGTTTTCTCATATGCCCATCAACATCTTTTTGCTCAAAAAGGTCGAGAATATCCTCAGCCTTGCGTTTCAGCTCCTCTTGCTCATCGGAGCTTATTTGCTCCCAACTATCAAACGCGCTTTCGAGCAGGTCTTCCACCTCGATGTCTACCTCTCGATTTCTTCCTTTTGCAGCAAGGTGAGCTAATTCTTGAGCGAGGAAAACTGCTATCCTCGCTCGACCATCTTCAGCTGAGAAGGGATGGTACACGTTAGGGGGGCGCATTCCTGGGAGTCTCCCTTCCGAGATGTTCTGATTCAGGTTGTCATCATCAAAATCGTTTATACGACGATAACGGTCACCCTCGATGACTATCGCGGGGGAATCAGTCCCATTAGAATTAATAGAAGCCTCTGTTTCCGTATCTCCGATAAACAGAGTTTCATTCGATAATTGACTCACATCTAAATTCTCAATACTAGTACGAAGGTCTGCTGGAGAAATGTCAGACAGGTCTCGAAACACGTCGTCTGGAATTGCCTCGCCTGAACAGTCCGCAACTAGCACGTTCTGGGCAAAGTTAGAACCGAATAGTAGGTCGGGTATGACTTCTCTATCGCTTGAATTCACAAGCAGGGGGCGAACAGACTGTAAGTCGTACCCAGCACTCTGCAAGAACGATGGCCAGTGGGGCATACTCTTGGTGAACCCAATGCAGATATTGATAAATCGGGTTCGCTTAGATAAGTTGCTCACTGTCTTCCCCCTCCAGTGTGGATTTTGAATCGTAGTAGTGCTGTATATTCGTATATAATCTGAGAACTACGTTCCCACAGCTTCCTTTGGGCAAGTAGATACGCATCCAATCGGGACAAACCTCGAAGTCAATCTTATCCCCAGTGTGCATATCAACTCCCGCAATTGTATAGTAGTCCTCTTCCATTTCGTCAACGACCCCCCAGAGACGGAATGGATTCGTAGAGGAGAATAGCTCATCAACGAACTCTCTAAGATTCTCAATCGGACGATTGAAATCAATCAAGAGCGGATGACCATCAATATGAGTCCCACTTCCCCTCTGCTCAGTGTACATACTGTACTCATTTTCGACTTTGTCTAATATGTTATAGTATTTATCCATCACGTCGCGGACTTGGCTAAAGTGACCTTCGACTGACTCGCCTCTTGCAGTGAACTTTGACTGGTATGTAATATCGCTCAGAAGAACGCGCTCCCCGTACTCTTTTTTAATCCCGACGTTAGAGAGAGAAGTAGACCCGCTAATATTCTCGTTCGTTCTTAGCGTATCCAATACTTCGTCGGCACTATTTCCCCACAAGCGCATAGAGAGGCCCTCTACTCCACCTTCATTAGCCATTATGTCGTGGAATTCGTCTTCGAACTTAACTGAGAACGCTCGGAAGGTCGCCTCTGGTTGCTTACCGACATCCTCAAGGAATCCGTTTGAGAGCCAAGGATAGTCTAGTTCCGTGAACCTAGGGAAAATAATTCGTTTGATTATCTTGTCGCTCACTGTCGCCTTCGCAATCGTATGGATAGACCAGAACCGGTCGTTCAATTTATCAATGAAAAAGTAAATCCGTCCATCATCAGTTTGGGCTCTTGCACGCACAAACCCCCTCTCCTGAGTGTCAGAGATATACAATTGTTGGTCTCCAAGAGAGACCGTCCCCTCAGTAAATGCGTCTCTGTTCGATTCAATCAAATATGACTTCAAATACGTCTGTCCGTCGTCAAGTTCCTGGTTTTCAGCAATAGAGTCGTATGATTCGACCATCCGCTCTCGAAGTACTTCTTTTAGTTCCCGTCTGGTATCGACGTACTCGAAAGCGGGCACGATGTAGTAGACTTCTTGGCACTCTCTCTTAAAACTTCATACGTAGATTTGGAAAACCGGCTGACGACGGCTGTAGAAAGATATGTAAAGGCGTGATGAGGTGTTTGGCTTGTCCCCGTATGACAAACAATCAGTGTCAGTATCGGTTCACTTGGTCCGACGAGAAAGAGCGAGCCTTCAGCCAGTATGGGGACATAGAGCGGAACAGAGGACCCGGAACATCTACTCAGGTAGTTGGCGTAATTGACAATCAGCGGATTCTGAAACATTCCTGTTCCAGAGAGGCGGAAGGCGGAACGAACCTCTGTATCTGGCACAGTGAGCGAGAAGATAAGACTACAGATGAACTTAAGTCGGCACTCTCGGAGAATGGCGAAACAATCTGTGAGCCATATCTAAGCGATGCCACGCTCGAAAATCTTGATTTCTCAGAATACACCATCCTTTGGGGAAGATTTGAAGATTCAAACTTAACTCGGATTGACTTGTCGTTCACTACCCTTTGTTTGTCTAATTTTGACGGTGCAACCTTCAAAGAGGTGGATTTCACAGGGACGAATCTCTCAGGAACACGCTTTGTCGATGCAACATTCAAAAAACCTAGCTCTGGCAATCAGAATACCACATTTTCCGATTCAAACTGTGCCGGTGCCAATTTCATTGATGCAGACTTCAACACACCAGCCATATTCGAAGGAACTCAATTTGACCGCTTAACTCAATTATGCAGAAATCTAATTGATGCGAGGCTAAATAATGCGGACCTGAGTGAAACAGAGTTCACAGACTTGACCCTCACAGGGGCTAACCTCAAAGAAGCAAATCTCTCTAGTGCAGAAATAGAGGCGGATTTCACTAATGCCGACCTGAGTAATATCTACGCGTTCGATGCAGACCTGAGCAATTCGAAACTTGAACGTACTGTGCTTGATGGAGCGAACCTCCAAAGTGCGGACTTGCGAGGAGCGAAAATTCATTCTGCCGTAATTTCAGACGCCGTCATTGACCACGATACTAAATTCGATAGAATATCTCCGTATGAAGAAATGGGGCGAGAAGAACGGAATTTAGATTCTAAGATTGAGCATATCAACCGAGCGATTTGGTCGTATAACTCCCTCTCAAGATTGAGCAAAGAAAATGCGCTCTCAAAACAAGCACAGCAGTACTATATTAAAGAAAAAGACCTGAAACGGAAGCTCAGTTGGTTAGAGCTGTGTGGGCCTGTTTCATCTAGCTCCGACGGGCGTGTCGGTACAATAAAGGCGAAAATGGGCCAATTTCAGAATCTCCTCGCAGTTTCGGACACACCCGAGAAACAATTTAGAACACGGTTTGTGGGTCAATCCCGACTGTTACTCAAGTCACTCAAAGCGGAAATCTCCCGCCGTACAATCAAATACGGCGAAGGTCACTGGAATGTATTGTTCTCATTGGGCGTCGTAACGCTACTCTATTCGCTGATTTACCCAATATGGGGTATTCAGCAAGGGAATAAGGTGCTGAGATATTCAGTAACTCTGAATGGCATACTTTCTGGGGACCTCTATATCGACTGGGAAATCTGGGTTAATAGCATATATTTCAGCGTGGTCACTTTCACTACTCTCGGATACGGTGATATCCAACCGGTCGGCTTTGCAAAATACATTGCTGCAAGTGAAGCCGTTATTGGAGCTTCGCTAATGGCCCTTCTCGTGTTTGTTCTAGGGCGGAGAGCAACTTGGTGATAAAAGGACTAAGACGGTTAATCTCTATGACTTATATTTCCGCCTACTGCGAGGAAAATGAAGGGTCGGTAATAGTTCGGCCTCGGCACTCATAGGGCTCGTCACCGCCGGCTGCCTACACCGGCTCGGGTAGAGCGCTCGTCATCGGCCATCGGACTGTAGGCGAGAGAGCAGTAAAACAGTTCGACACTCGGCCCTCGAACCGCGACGCCGCTGTCAGGCCCCCCGTTGTCCTCCGCGGCGACGCCGGCGACCCACAGCGGCGTTCCTGATACTGGTGGACAAACGAACGTACACACGACGCAGGGGGATCACGCCGTTCGACGGCGCGACCGGCGGATCACTCGTGCGTCGGGTTCATTTGATTTCGCCCACCAGTATGACCGACCCCTTCGGGACGGGGAGTCCCCTCCCGGGCGTCGGCAGGCTTTATATATCGTCGCAAACTATCGTTATGTATGTCCGCCGACACACAACACCGGTGCCTGCAGTGCGGGTTCGAAGCGCCGCCGGACGACGACGCGTGGGGGACGATCCAGCACCCGCCGCTGGGCGAACTGACGCAGTGTCCCGAATGCGGGAGCACCGACACGACGACGCGCTGACCCGGCCGCTCCCCCCGAGGCCGGCGACCGGCGGGTCGGCCCCGAGGCCCACTCGATCGTTCCGGGGTCCACTCG